>OUNO010000403.1_pt3 | contig 26990 bp, 27 predicted proteins | sample 1779811 | NCBI WGS metagenome assembly OUNO01 (sample SAMEA3914804, study PRJEB12502) | metagenome | biome: forest; material: soil | place: Canada | collected 2010-06-25 | depth 0.3 m
GTCGCCCGCGCGATGGGGCTGCGGGCGACCTTCGTGCCGCTGCTCGATCCGTCAGAGGCCGGCAACGGCGTCCACATCCATGTCCACGTGCTCGATGAGGCCGGGGCCTCGCTCCTCTACGACGCCACTCGCCCCGCCTCCCTGAGCGAGCTGGGCGGCAGCTTCGCGGCCGGCGTCCTGCGACAGGCGCGAGCCCTCAGCGCCCTGACCGCGCCCAGTCCCGTATCGGGCGCCCGCCTGCGACCGCATCACTGGAGCGCCGGCGCCGCCTGCCTCGCCCGCGAGAACCGCGAAGCGCTACTGCGCATCCCGCCGCTGGTCGCCGTCGGCGCCGGCGAGCCCGCCGCCCAGCTGCGCCTCGAGTATCGCGGCGCCGACGCGGCAGCGAACCCCCATCTGGCGCTCGGCGCCATCCTCCGCGCCGGGCTCGCCGGCGTACGCGACGGCCTACCAACGCCACCACTGCTCGAGCGCGATCCGGCCGAGCTCGACGAGGCCGAGGCCAAGCGCTTCGGAGTCGGAGCGCTGCCGGCCACGCTCGAGGAGGCGATGGCGGCGCTGGCCGATGACGGGGCGCTGCGGGAGTGGCTCGGGCGACTGCTGTACGACGCGTACGCGAGCGTCAAGGGCGCCGAGCTCGCGGCGGCCCGCGACGAGGATCTCGAGGAGACCTGCCGGCGCTATGGCGCGATCTACTGACGAGGTGCTGACGGCGCTGCTCGACGGGCTCGAGCGCGAGCTCCCGCGAGCGGTCGAGCTCCGCCACCGCCTCCACGCTCTGCCCGAGCTCTCCCACGCCGAGGAGCAGACCGCAGCGAGCATCGCCGCCGAGATGCCCGTGCCGTGCACCACGGGTGCCGGGACCGGGCTCCTCGCGACGATCGGGTCGGCCGACCGACGGCCCGTGGGGGCGCGCGCCGAGCTCGACGGACTGCCGATCGTCGAGCAGACCGGCGCTCCGTTCAGCGCGCGCGGCGCGACGATGCACGCCTGCGGACATGACGTCCACATGGCTGCCCTCGTTGCCCTCGCCCGGGCCGCGCACGCCCTGGAGGTCGAGCTGCCGGCCCCGCTGCTCGCGATCTTCCAGCCGAGCGAGGAGGTGCACCCCTCGGGCGCCGCCGAGCTCGCCCGCGGGCCGCTCGCCGACCTGAAGCCCGCAGCGGTCGTCGCCGCTCACGTCCATCCGGAGCTCGCTTGGGGAACCGTCGCCCTGGACGCCGGCGTCGTCAACGCGTCCTATGACTCCGTGCTGATCACGATCGACGGCCAGCCGTCGCACGGGGCCTACCCGCATCAGGGCCGCGACCCGATCCTCGCGCTCGCCCAGGTCGTCGTCGCGCTGCACGCCCAACTCGGGCGGCGGATCGACCCGACGCATCCGGCGACCCTGAGCGTCGGGGAGCTCGAGGGCGGCAGCGGCGAGAACGTGATGCCCGCGCGTACGCGCGCACGAGCAGCGCTGCGCGCCTATCGGCCCGAGGACCGCCTGACCCTGCGCGCGATGGTCGAGGAGGTCGTCGCCGGCGTGGCCGCCGCCAACGGCTGTCGCGCCACCGTCGAGATCGCCCCCAGCGAGCCCGCGCTCGAGAACGACGCCGCCGTCGTCGCCGCCGGGCGCCGACTGCTGCCCGGCGCCGGCCTCGCCGTCGCCCCGGAGTGGCGCTCCTGCGGCTCTGACGACTTTGCCTTCTTCGGCGAGCTGGGGCCGGTCGCGATGGGCTTCGTCGGCCTCGACGGCGCCCCGGGCTTCGAGGTGCGTCCGCTGCACCACCCCGAGCTACTCCCGCCCGACGATGCAGTCGGAGCCGTCGCGAGGACGCTTGCCGTCCTCTTCCTGGCCGCCGCCGCAGCCTCGGCCGAGGCCTCCCCCTGAGCTACGATCGGACCGTGCCCGAGCGCCTCTACCTCACGGAGTCCGACGACGCCAACGCACTGATCGCCTCCGATCCGATGGCGTTGCTCGTTGGTCTCGCGCTCGACCAGCAGGTCACGGTGCAGCAGGCGTTCCTGGGACCGCTGCGGCTGCGCGAAAGGCTCGGCGCGATCGACCCCGACACCCTCGCGACCGCCGACCTCGAGGTCGCGTTCCGCGAGAAACCGGCCGTTCACCGCTACCCGGCCAAAATGGCCGAGCGCGTCCGCGACCTCGCCGTTCACGTGCGCGAGCACTACGGCGGCGAAGCCGAGCGGGTGTGGGCCGACGCGCCTGACTCGAGCACCCTGCGAGCCAACATCGCCGCGCTCCCCGGCTTCGGCGAGATGAAGATCAAGGCCCTCGCCGCCATCCTCGCGAAACGCTTCGACATCGAGATCGCCGAGGAGCTCGTGCCGCCCCATCCGACGCTCGGCGACGTCGACTCCCCGCAGGCCCTGCTCGACTACCAGGCGGCCAAGCGCGAGCACAAGGCCGAGTGGAAGAGGATGAAGGCCGGTCGCTGAGCGGGCGGACCGCCGAGCCTCACCGTCAGCCGGCCGCGGGCTCCAGTGGCGGCATGCCGAGCATGGCGCGCGTTTCACTAGTGCTGTTGGTGGCAGGGAATGGCTCGTCAGGGACAGCGACGCCCAGCCGCTCGCAGATCGGCTCCCAGCCTTCTGAGGCGGTCCACTCGAGCAGCCGGCTCGCGGGAACGCCCGCACGCACCTGGGCGTTGTGGCGCTCGAACGCGTCCATCATCGCGGTGGGATTCTTCAAATCGTCGGAGAAGCGCTCGCCGAACATCCTGTAGACGGCCGGGAACCACTCGTCGAGCCCCGGCGGCGGCGGGGCGTCGAAAACGTTGAAGATCGTGCTCGACGCGCTCCGATACCACGAGTCTGCGTCGCGCGTGGAGAGCAGGACGAGCGCGTCGGGATTCGCGTCGGAGATCTCGCGCCAGAAGGACGCCCCCGGCCAGTCGACCTGCGCGACGTAGCCATCCAGCAGCTCCTGCCAATCGACCTCGCGGCCCTCGATCGCGTCCGTCCATCCCGACGCCTGGGCCGGGTTCTCGATGATCTCGAACATGTGGTGGCAACGCCCCGCGAGCAGTTGCTCCAGTGCGAGCTTGAGCGAGGCTGTGCCCGTTCGTCCCACGCCGGCCCCGACGACCTTCAATGGCATCCGTGTCCCCCTTTTTGCGCTTCTTCGATCCTGAGCCTGCTGAGCGGGATGCTATCGAGACGCGGATGTGGCGGGGCCATGCGTCGCCGGCACATCGCTACGGTTCGGATGAATGTGGGCGCAGCGGGAGATCGAGCTGGATCCGAGGCCGCGCGGCTTTCACCTGATCACGCGCGAGGTGGAGGCGTCGGTGCCGGAGATCGGCGAGGTGGCGATTGGCCTGCTGAGCCTCTTCCTGCGCCACACATCGGCATCGCTGACGATCAACGAGAACGCGAGCCCCGACGTGCGACGGGACTTCGCCGCGCACTTCGACGCGACCGTGCCGCAGGATGCCCCCTACTGGACGCACACGCTCGAGGGCCCCGACGACATGCCGGCTCATATCAAGGCGTCGCTGCTCGGACCGTCGCTCCAGATCCCGATAGCCCGCGGGGGACTCGCGCTCGGGACCTGGCAGGGCATCTACCTGTGCGAGCACCGCGACCACGGCGGACGCCGGTCGTTGATGGCCACGGTCTCCGGGCAGGCGGCCGACGAGTAGCCGCTATGCATTTAGTTGCGCACGCAACCACTCTACTGTAGGCTGTCCTCATGGAACTGGGGCTCGCGACCTTCGCCGACCTCGCCGGCGGTGTGGCGCCGGCACAGCGGATGGCCGATCTGATCGAGGAGGGCGAACTGGCCGACCAGCTCGGCCTGGACGTGTTCGCGATCGGCGAGCACCATCGGCCCGACTTCCTCGTCTCCTCGCCCGCTGTCGTCCTGGCGGCGATCGCGGCCAGGACCGAGCGCATCCGCCTGTCGAGCGCTGTGACGGTGTTGAGCTCAGACGATCCGGTGAGGGTCTTTCAGGACTTCGCCGAGCTCGACCTGCTGTCGGGCGGACGCGCGGAGATCATGGCCGGCCGCGGCTCGTTCACCGAGTCCTTCCCCCTGTTCGGCTACGACCTCGACGACTACGACGAGCTGTATGCCGAGAAGCTCGACCTCCTGCTCGCCATCCGCGCCGGCGAGCACGTGTCGTGGTCCGGGCGCCACCGCCCACCGCTGCAGGACGCCGGCGTGTGGCCGCGGCCCGTGCAGGATCCGCTGCCCGTGTGGGTGGCCGTCGGTGGCTCGCCCGGCTCGGTCATCCGCGCCGGAACGCTCGGCCTGCCGCTGACGATCGCGATCATCGGCGGTCAGCCTGCCCGCTTCGCGCCGCTCGTCGAGCTCTATCGCGAGGCCGCCCGCAGTGCCGGGCACGATGCTTCCGCGATGCGGCTCGCCATCAACACCCACGCCTTCCTCGCCGACACATCCGCCCACGCCGACTCGGCCTTCGCGGCGCCCTACCTGGCCGTGATGAACCGCATCGGCCGCGAGCGGGGCTGGCCGCCTTCGGGTCGGCCCGAGTACGAAGCCCTGCGCTCGCCCATGGGAGCGCTGGCGGTGGGGGATCCTGAGCAGGTCGCCGAGAAGATCCTCTACGAGCACGAGCTCTTCGCCCACGACCGCTACGTCGCCCAGATGAGCGTCGGCGCGGTCGCCCACAGCGACGTCCTTCGCTCGATGGAGCTGTTCGGGACGAAGGTCGCACCGCTCGTGCGCGAGGAGATCGCCAGGCGCGCGGCCGGCGCAGCGCCCGATCCACCGGCAGCGCCCGATCCCGCGCCGGCGCCGAGCGGCGCGTGAGCCCCCTCGGCGAGCCGCGCCGGCGGGCTCAGCTCCCGACGGGCGAGGGGTCGGGCAGGATCCGGTCGAGGAGGTGGCCTGCCGGGCGAGCGGCGATGTCGGCGGCGACGTCGCGACGGTAGGCGAGCAGGGCGAGGCTCGACGCGATCATGAAGTCCGCTGCGTTCAGCTGCGGGCCGTCGAGCGCGCCCGCCGCGATCCAGCCGTCGATGCGATCGAGCATCGCGGGCAGCTCGGCGAGCAGGCGAGCCTCGCCGCTGCGACCGGCGCGGAACATGAAGGCCGCCGTCCGTGAGGAGAAGATCCTCATCGGCTCGTTTCCCGCCAGCAGCGCCCCGAGCCGTCCCTCGCCGCCTCGCCCCCGCAGCTCGCCCAACCCCCGGGCGCCCGCGGACAGGACGAGCCGCCGGGCGACCATCTGAAGAACCTCATCGCCCCAACGCTCGGCCTCGACGACGGCCTCCCTCTCCTCGCCGGAGGGAAACAGGGGCGGATCCGGACGCAGGCCGTCGAGGAAGCGGGCGATGGGGATGTTCCCCTGGACGCGCTCCGCGCCGTAGCGAAGCGCCGGCACGGTGCCGGCGCGATCGAGCACCGCGAGCATCGCGTGCGTGCGCCCGTCGACCGTTCGGATTGGGTCGCGGTGTCCGGCGAAGCCAAGCATCCGCACGACGAAGGGGTGTATGCCGGTGATCAGCTCGACTCGCCTGTAGGAGACGCCCTTGTGGTCGAGCATCAGCATCGCCGTCCGGCACGCGTGCGATCCGGGGATGACGTAGAGCGTCGCATCCTCGCCGCCCTCCGGCGGCCGGCCCCCGGCGCTGCCGTTTCCGTTTGCGCCCGCCATCCCGACCCGACGCTATCAGCCGGTGGGCCGACGCTGCGACTTGATCAGCCGTCCGGCGGCGCAGTCGGCGATGAGCGTCGCCAGGCGCCGCTCGCGCGTCTCGGCGCGCTTGGCCGAGATCACCCACCAGGCCGCCAGCCGGCGGTAGCCGGGCGGGCGTGACTCCCAGTAGCGCCACGCGTCCTCGTCGCCGCGCAGGCGCGCCAGCGCCTCGGGCGGAAGCTCGACCTCGCCCTGCTCGAAGGCGTAGATGCGCGAGTTCTCCTCGCTGCGTGCCTGGAAGGCGAGGCGTCCGGCGTCCCGCATGCGGCCGTCGGCGATCAGCCGCTCGGCCTTGGCGATGTTGACGGCGCTCCACGTGCTCCGCGGTTTGCGCGGCGTGAACCGCATCGAGTGCGACTGCTCGTCGATCCGCCGCCTGACTCCGTCGATCCAGCCGAAGCACAGCGCCTCGTCGACGGCTTCCGACCATGACATCGTCGCGCGACCGGTCGCCTTCTTGAACATGCCCACGAGAACCTCCGTCTCGCGGTCGTGGTGCTCGGCCAGCCACGCTCGCCATGCGGCCGCCGAGGTGAAGAAGATTGGTCCGTCCATCGTCCGGGCAATGGTAGGCGCGGGACTCACGACTGGCCGGCCGTCCGGCATCGGCCCGTGGAAGCTAAGGTCCGGCATTCCGCCGGCGAGCGAGAGGATTGCGAATGGCACATCTGGGCGGCAGCGCCAGCACCGACATCGACGCGCCCCTGGAGGAGGTTTGGAGGATCGTCGAGGACGTCCTGACAGCCCCGGACTGGCAGGGTGGGCTCGACGCCATGACGGCCATCGAGCACGACGACGACGGCCGACCGACCCTCGTCGAGACCGAGAGCGACATCAAGGTCCGGCGTGTCAAGGCGATCGTACGCTTCAGCTACGACGGCCCGACGCGGCTGTCCTGGACCCAGGAGCAGGGCGACATGAAGACCGTCGAGGGGGCGTGGCGGCTCGAGGACCTCGGCGGCGGGCGGACACGAGCGACCTTCGAGCTCGACGCCGACCCGGGCCGCGTGCTCGGCCTGCTGATCCGCGGTCCCGTCGAGGCGGCGACGCGGGCGATCTTCGTCAACGGCCGCCCGGGCGAGTTGAAGCGACGCGCGGAGGACCGGGCCGCTTAGGCGCGCCTTGGCCCTATCGCAACCGGCGCTCAGACAGGCCGGCGGCCGCGGACGGGATGGCGTGGGGCCGGTGTCCGGGCCTTGGCCCCCAACAGGCGGGCCGCGGGCGTCGGCTCGTTGCGCGCGCCCTCGTCAGCGGCGTTGGCGTCGGCGTCCACGGCGCGGTCATGGCGCAGGACGTCCGACGCCCGCGGCGAGCCCCCGGGCGGGGCGATGTAGTAGCCCTGCGCGTAGTCGACGCCCAGCTCGCGGGCGGCGTCCAGGCTCTCCTCGTTCTCGACGCCCGTGGCGATCGTCTTCTGCCCGAGAGCGGCGGCCAGGCTGACGGCTGCGGACACGAGATGCCGGCTCGTGGCGTCGACGGCCGCAAACACGGGTTGGCCGATCTTGAGGTAGCCGATGGGAAGCCCCTCCAGGTATCTGAAGGAGCCGTCGCAGCCGCCGAGGTCATCGACGGCGAGCTCGCAACCGAGCGCGTCCATGCGCTCTAGGAAGCGACGGGCCTGGAGGGGGCGCTCGGTCAGCGCGCGCTCGGTCAGCTCGAACATCAGGAGCGTCGGGTCGGCCTCTTCGGCGCGCAGGACGCCTTCGATCAACGACGCCAGTTCGGGGCTGCGCAGGGAGTGAGCCGACAGGTTGACGTTGACAGCCTGGCCTTTGGAGGTCAGGCGGGCGGCGCGGCGGACGACCCAGCGGTCCAACCGCGCGACGAGGCCGAAGCGCTCGGCTGCGGCGAGGAACTCGGCCGGCAGGACCAGCCCGCCGTCGCGGTCGCGCAGGCGCACGAGGAGCTCGTGTCGGACTACCTCGCCGCTCTCGAGCGAGATGATCGGCTGCGCGGACAGCACGAGCCTGTCCTCGTCCATGGCCTCGCGTAGCCGCCCGATCCAGCTGACTTCCTCGAGCTCATTGCGCTCGCGCTCTTCCGCGGCCCGCCGCTCGCTGATGTCGCGGAAGACGACCACGTGGCCGAGCGGCCGCTCGGCGCCGGCGAGCTGAATCGCGGCGATCGCGACCGGAACGCTTGCGCCCCTACGCCCGGTGAAGACGTCCTCGCCGCGATGGACCCCGGAGGCGTCGGGCTCTGCGGTGAGCAGTCGGCACGAGCCGGGGGGACAGCCGCCCTCGCCGTCGACGTGGCGCGCGACGCGCGCGCACAGGTCGAGGCCGAGCAGCTCGTCGCCGACGTAACCGAGCAGCTGTCGAGCCGCCGCGTTGCCGGTCGTTATCAGTCCGGCGTCGTCGAGGATGAGGACGCCTTCGTCGCTCGCCGCCAGGACCCCGGCCAGAACCGTGTCGGGGCCCGCGGCCACGGGGCCGTCATGCCGAGGGTTCGTCACACGGTAGATATCGTGCTATTCGGCACATAACTTGATCCCCCAATCGTGCTATTCGGCATATGACTCGCCCGCCTGTCGTGCGATTTGGCGCATGACTTGCCCGCGTGGGCGTGGAGGATCAGCCGCCGCTGGTCCCCGATGTGCCCGACGAGCTCCCGCTGTCGGTCGTCGCCGTCGTGGAGCCGCCGTCGCTCGAGCCGCTCGTGACCAGCGGTTCGGGGCTCAGGGCAGGTTCGGTGACGAGCGGCGCCGATGCGCTCGAGTCCGACGTGCCGCTACCGGAGCCGCTGTCGCCGGAGCCCGACCGGGTGGTCGTGTCCCCGCCACTACTCGAGCCCGTGCCATCGCTCCCGGAGCCGCTAGTGCCCGAGCCGGTGCCGGTCCCACCGCCCGCCTCGCCGGAGCCGCCGCCGTCGCTCCTCGTGCCGCCGTCCCCCCCGCCGGAGCCGCCGCGAGAGGAGTCGCGCTCGCGCCGGGCGTCCCCTGAGCTCGAACCGCGGCGGCGGTCCTCACCTCCACGGCGGCGAGCGCTGCCGCCGTCGCGTCGCGATAGCCCGGCCGACGGCGTGGCGGACTCCGACCGGTTCCCCTCGACGGGAGGTGCGGGAGCGCTGAGCGGCCGGGCGTGCACGAGGCCGGATACGGGGTCAGCGTGAGCGGTCGACCCGAGGTCCGTGGAGCGTTGAACGAGGGTCGCGCCCGTGGCGAGCACGCCGGCGCCAACGACGACGGCGCCGCCCTTCAGCAGGATGCCGAGCATGCCCGCCGAGCCGCCACCCGCGACGAGTTCGCCGATCTGCGGGTGCGACGACGCGCCCTCGGCTGCGCGCGCGGCCCACATCGCGAGCTGGGGCGGTGTCACGGCCGTGACAGCCGTCCGCAGCGTCGCTCGTGCGCGGTAGATGAGCCCACGGACAGCGCCGTCGGTCAGGCCTAGGGCGCTGGCGACCTCCCCGTGGCTGTGTCCGTGGACGGCCGTCCGCAGCAGGACCTCGCGCTGGGCTTCCGGTAGGGCGGCGAGCCCTGCGAGCGCCTCGCGGACGGCGATCCTCCGGTCGATGTCGCTCTCCGGGGCCAGGGCGCCGTGGATCGACTCGTCGAGCTCGACGTAGTCGTATCCCGAGCGACGCAGGGCGCTGATGGCCGTGTTGTGGACGATGCGGTAGAGCCATGCGCCCGGCTCGCGCACCTCCTCGCCGTCGCGCAGGGCCAGCCACGCCTTGGTGAGGGCCTGCTGGAGGGCGTCCTCGGCGCGCGACTCGGGTAGCAGCAGGCGGCGACAGTAGGCGAGCAGCGGCTTGCGATGGCGCTGGACGAGCGCTTCGAAGGCGCGCTCGTGCCCGCCGCGCGCCAACTCGACCAGACGAGCGTCCGTCTGGGTTTGGAGCAGGCGCAGTGGGACGAAGGGGCTCATGGCGGACCTGAACGAGCGCTGGTATTCAGCGCTCACACAGTAGACGCGCCCTGAGTGCAAAACTTCACGCGCTGGACGAAAAGAAACTCACCGCTCGCCCGGGCGCGGTTGCCCGGGCGGCGCGATCGCCGGGCCTCACCCGGCACCGGATCAGGGTGCCGGGTGCCGGGCCCCGAAGGCTACGGCAGGTGCGACTCCACCTCTTTGGTCAACTCCACGTGACCTTTGACGTTCGGGTGGTAGCTTTCCGACAGCGGGTTGGACTGGCCGTTCAGCCACTCTTCCGAGGAGCAGACCTCGTGTGGCAGGAACGCGCTGCGCGGGTCGTCGAACGTGAACCCGTGCGCTTCGGCGCGTGCTTTGATGGCCGCGTCGAGTTTGTCTCCCGTTTCGTTCAGTTTCCTCTCGTTCGACCCCGTCAGGAAGTTGGCGTTGCAGGTCGCCCCTTCTGTGGTGAACAGGTGCGGGTAGCCGATCACGATGACGTGGGCGGTCGTTGCACGCGACCGGATGTCGTTGTACGTCGTGTCGAGCACGCCCGGCAGTTTCGTGGCTATGTAGTTGTTGGCTTCATTGATCGAGCTGCCACAGGTGAAGTAGTAGAGGGCACAGTTGAGGATGACGTTGCTGAAGCCGGCGTCGTTGCCACCGATCGTGATCGTCACCAGCGCGGTGGTGCTTTTGAGGTTGCCGAGCTGTTTTTCGATCACGTTGCTCGTCTTCGCGCCGCTGCACGCTTCGAAGTTCAGCGAGTACCCCTTCTGCGAGGCGACTTTCGGCGGGTACGCTTCCGGGCCGCGCTTGCATTCGCCCGACGATTCGTAGAACGTGCGTGTGCCGACGCCTGAGGAGTACGAGTCCCCGAGTGCGACGTACTGCGACGCCGACGCTGCCGCTGCCGGCGCGAGCACGCCCACGCATACGGCAGCCATCCCTATGGCACGGTGCCATTTCCTCATTCCCTCTACCTCCCCGCTGGTGATATCGCCCACGCAGCACTCGGCCATCCGGCGCCCCCATGCCCCCGTGGTCGCTGACTCGCCCACCCTATTCGGGCGCCAACCACGCGGTCAACCCCGCGGGCCAGAGCCGCGGAGTGGACGGCCGTGACGGCGGCCGGGCGTCACTACCGTTGGGGTCATGTGGGGCGCACCCGTGCAAGTCGTTTCGCTCGAGCGCACTCGCGCTCTTCGCCGGAATGTGCTGCGCCCACACGAAACGATCGAGGACCTCGCTGCCCGCGAGCCGGAGGGGGCGCTCGCTCTCGGCGCGTTCGACGACGACGAGCTGATCTCCGTCGGCCTCGTCGCACCGGACGGCGAGCCCGGGGGCTGGCGTGTGCAGGGCATGGCCACGACGCCGTCCGCGCGCCGTCGGGGCGCGGGGACCGCTGTGCTCGCGGCGCTGATTCGCCACGCGCGCGAGCAGGGCGCGACGCGGATCTGGTGCAACGCGCGGACGCCCGCGCGCTCGCTCTACGAACGCGCCGGCCTGTGGGTGGCCTCGGAGGAGTTCGAGCTGCCCGACATCGGGCCGCACGTCGTCATGGAGTGGCGGGCCGCGCAGCCGACGGTACGCAGCGCGGGGCCGGGCGACGCGCCCGCCGTCGGGCGACTGCTCGATGAGTTCAATCGCGAGTACGACGAGCCGACGCCGGGCCCCGCCGTGCTGGCCCGGCGAATCGTCCAGCTGCTCACCGACGGCGACACGGCCGTCCTGCTGACGGGACCCGGGCCCGACGGTCTGGCGGTTCTGCGGTTTCGCAGGGCAATCTGGAGCGACGGCCTCGAGTGCTACCTCGCAGAGCTCTACGTCGTGCCCGGCCGGCGCGGGCACGGCCTCGGCCGCGGGCTCATGCAGGCGGCTCTCGAGCTCGCCCGCGAGCGCGGCGCGGCCTACATCGAACTCGGCACCTCCGAGAACGACGTCGCGGCCCGGGCCCTGTACGAGAGCCTCGGCTTCAGCAACCGCGAAGGTAGACCCGACGGCCCGGTCAACTTCTACTACGAGCGCGAGCTCTGAGGTGTCGATTTCGGGGCCGCCCGTTCGTCTCGTGAGAGACATCGACACGAGGAGGACACGATGAAGTACATGCTGCTGATCCACCAGGGCTCGACTCCCACGCCGCCGTCACCGGAGTGGGACGAGCTCTCGGAGGAGGCCAAGGGCGCGGTCTACAGCGCCTACGGGCGCCTCAACGAGACGCCAGGCGTGAGCCCCGGGCAGCGGCTCGCGCCGCCCGAGGCCGCCAGGACCATCCGGGTCAAGGACGGCCGGACGCTGGCGACGGACGGACCCTTCGCCGAGACCAAGGAGGCCGTCAACGGGTATCTGTTCTTCGAGGCCGAGAGCCTCGACGCGGCGATCGAGCTCGCCGCCCTGATCCCGGCGGCGAGCATGGGCGGGGCCGTCGAGGTGCGTCCGATCGTCGAGTGACGGCCGCGCGGCGCGGCGCGGCGCCTGCCCTCACGGGGGCGGCGCGGCGGCCTCGCCCCGAGCGCCCGTGAGCTCCTCCGGTGGTCCCTCCTCGCTGGGGCGAAGATCGAGCTGCCACCACTGGACGTCGTGCCAGTGGCCCGCCTTCCAGCCGATCCGCCGATAGGTGCCGACCGAGGTGAATCCCAACGCCCGGTGCAGTCCGTTGCTGGCATCGTTCGGCTGGGTGATGCCGGCGCAGAGCGTCCACAGGCCAAGCACCCGCAGCTCTGCCAAGAGGCGGTCGTAGAGGGCGCGTCCGACGCCGGCCCGGTGGTTGGGACGGGAGATGTAGACGGCGACGTCGGCCGACCAGCGGTAGGCGGCGCGCTCCCTGTGCGAGGAGCCATAGGCGTAGCCGAGGATCTGGCCATCGCGTTCGGCGACCAGCCACGCGAGTGAATCCTCCATGCGCCGTGCCATCTCCGACGCCGTCGGAGGGAGGACCTCGAACGATATGACCGAGTCGGTGACGTAGGGCGCGTAGACAGCAGCGCAGGCTGCCGCATCGCGCTCGGGCTGGGCGTCGCGAATGACCATGCGGGCCAGACGATAGACCGACGGTGTAGGCTCGGCCGATCCGACGATCTGGATTCTCAGCCGCGCTGGTCGTCGTGCTTGCCTCGGCGGGCGCATGGCAGCTCCCCGCCGCCGCGGCGGCCCCTGCGGTCCGCGTAGCAGTGATGGGACCGATGTCCGGTGAAGAAGCGTCGACCGGCCTCGACATGCTGCGCGGCGCGAAGCTCGCCGCAGCCCGGCTGAACGCCTCCGGCGGCGTCCTTGGGCAGCGCGTCGTACTGGTGCCAGGTGACGACGGCGCCGACCCGGCGACCGGCGCGAAGGTCGCGCGGCGGCTCGTGCGCAGCGGCGTCAGTGCCGTCGTCGGTCCGTTCAACTCATCCGTCGGACTGCAGGCACTGCCCCTCTTTCGCGCGGCCGGTCTGCCGATCGTGCGCCTGACCTCGGCCACGGCGACCGAGGGCTTCGGTGTGACGACCCAGCCGATGATCTCGCAGATCGCGCCGGTCGAGCAGGCGGAGCTGACCGGCGTTCTGCACGCACACACGGTCGCCGTGCTCTACGACCCGTCGACCTACACGTCGGCCATCGCGACGCAGCTGGCGGGCTCACTCCAGGGCGCGGGCGTCAGCGTGCCCGTCCAGACCGTGCTCGATCCTCACGCGAGCAGCGCCCAGGTCGATCAGGCCCTCCAGGCGGTCGCCGCGACTCGGCCCGACGTCACCTACCTCGCGATGTACGGCCCGCAGGCCGGCGCGATCGCGTCGCGCCTGGCGGCTGCCCCGGGAGCCTACGGGCGCTGCTTCGTGGACCTCGCGGCCCAGGGCCCGACCTTCGTGAGCGCGGCGGGCGTCTCGGCGGCGCGCTGCCTCAACAGCGGCGTCCCGAGCGCCGCCCAGCTGCCCGGCGGCAAGCGCTACACGGCCGCCTACCGCGCGCGCTTCCACATCGCTCCCGGCACTTGGGGAGCATTCGCATACGACTCCCTCGACATGCTCGCGGCGGCCGTCGAGCGCACGCATCGCTGGGCCGGGGCAAAGCTGCGGAGCGCGCTGCAGCACACGCGCGGCTTCCACGGCGTGACCGGGACGACGACGATCCTGCCCGCCAGCGGGAATCGTGCCAAGCCGCCGGTGGTCATCCTCGACATCGACGCCGCAGGTCATTACACCGTCGACTCCACCTGGGCGAGCTTCGCCGGCTACCTCTAGCGCGCGCGTCGGGCAGCTCGCGAGCCGCCGGGCCGACCCACGCCGAACTGAGCTACCGCAGATCGAGCTCGGCGAACGAGCGCAGCCGGACACCCGCCTGGCGCAGGGCGGCGCGGACGGCCGGATCGCACAGCGCCTGCACCTCGAGCTGGCGCTCATGTCCGTAGGAGGACTCGGCCACGAGCCCGAGGCCGGGGTGGCAGCCGATCTCCGTCCAGCCGGACGGCAGCTCTTCGATCATCAGCGCGAGACGCTCGGCCGTGATCCCCTCAGGCACGGGCTCGCCCTTGCCCGTCTGACCGTAGAACCCGCCCTCGTAGCGCACACGTCGCCCGCGCAGCGGCACGCCCAGCTCTGCGGCGATCGCCTCCATGATCGAGGCCACCGGCTCGGAGTCGTGGACGTGCTGGTGTGAGTCCAGGTGCGTGGGGTCGCGCCCGAGCAGCGCGCGAAACGCCTCGAGCTGCGCGCGGCACTCGGCCTCGACCGCCGTCTCGTCGTCCGGCTCGCAGCGCGTATACGACGCTGTCCATTCACCGCCGGCGTAGTCCCACTGCCCGAGATCGAGGTGCAGGCCGACGGCGAGCGCCGGGTGCGCGCCGGCCTCTTCGACAGCTTCCGCCGCGGCGGCCTGACGCACCATCAGGCTGGCGCTCGTCACGATGCCATCGGCATGCGCGCGCACGATGCCCGCATTGACGCCCAGAGAGAGCCCGAGGTCGTCGGCGTTGACGATCAGCCAGCGCTCGTCCATCTCTACAGCTCCAGTCTCTCGGCCAGCGCCACCGCGTCGCCGAGCCAGTCGTGGCGCTGGCCCGCGGGCGCGACCCACTCCGGCGTCGCCCACCCGAGCCACTTGACGGCGAGCTGCAGGCGCGCGCAGTCGAGCTGGGCGGCGGAGAACGGTGCGACGCCCGCGCGGGAGGCGTATGCCTCGCTCATCTCGCCTCTCTGCGCCTCTGTCCAGTCGCCGCTGATCAACGCCGCCAGATCCATCAGTCCGGGGCCGGCCGCCGCCAGCTCCCAGTCGACCGGCGCCACCCGGACCGCCTGCTCGTCGCCGGCGACGAGCACGTTGGAGGCGAAGAAGTCGCCGTGGAGGACCGTCCGGTCCAGCGCGAGGAGGGTTTCGACCGGACCGTCGTGGCGGAGGGCGAGCCAGTCGAGGAAGCGGGCGCCGTCGCCGGAGCGCCCGGCGAGCCTGGCGTGCTCGCGGGCGCGGGTGAGCCAGCGGCGGTAGTGGGCGGCGTCGTAGTCGATCAGGCGTCCCTCCAGCGCGTGGCGCTCGAGATCGCCCGCCAGCGAGGCGTGCAGGTCGCCGAGCCAGCGCGCGACCTGCACCCACACCGCCAGCTCGCCGACCTGGTAGAGCTCGCGGCCGTCCACCCACTCGATGAACAGCCAGCAGCCGCCATCCGCCTCGGCGGGCAGCGAGCCGAAGTACGCGGGAGGACCGGCCGGTGCGGCGGGCAGGATCGAGGAGTAGACGGCCGCCTCCCTGCCCGCGTCGAATAGGAAGTCGGGCTTGGCCAGCCGGCCGTCGCGGTTGAGGCCGCCGAGCTCCAGGCGCTTGAGCGCCAAGCGCAGCTCCCGCCCGTCGGACAGCGTCACGTCGAGCTCTTCGAGCGGGAAGCTGCTGCGATAGATCGAGCGGCTGCGCCTCACGCTCGCCGGCTCGCCCGCACCGGCGCGCGCGAGCACGTCGCGCAGGACCTCGGCCAGCCGCTCGTCGCTGGGCGCCACATCGCTGCCTGTCGCGGGAACGGCGCTCATCGCGCCAGCTTAAGGCTCACGGCCCCGGGCTCAACCGAGCGAGCAGCTCGGCGAGGACCTTCTCGGCGTCCAGATACTCCTCGGCGAGCGCGCGGGCCGCGACCCGGTGGAGCTCGGGCGCCGACTCGATCTCGGCCACGGCGCCCGCCGCCTCCTCGGTGCTCGTGAAGGAGAGCAGGCCCTGGCCCGTCGGCAGCCGCTCGGCGACGCCGGTTTCCTGCGCCGCCACCGGGCGCCCGCTGGCCAGGTAGCACGCGCTGCGATCGCTGAACCAGCCGCTGTGCGAGAGGGCGTAGCCGCTCTTGGGCACGCACAGCTCGGCCTTCGAGCCGCGCACGAACTCGCGGTAGTCGCCCGGGCTCCCGGCGACGCGCCTCGGGTCCAGCAGCTCCCAGCCATTCGTCGTGAGCGCCTCGATGTCGGTGCGCTCGTCCGGGTGGATTCCCAGCGCCAGCTGGAAGCGCGCCTTGCTCAGCCGCGGCAGCTCGATCAGGCCGCGGAGCGCGTGCGCTCGCTGTCCGTAGTGGATGCCGTCGTGTTCGATCGGGCCGTAGCTGCGCCAGTGCCCGACGGTCGTGAACGCGTCGCGGAGCGGTGGGTCGGCCGCTGCCGGCCAATGCTCGAGCGCCACCGGCGGCAGTGTCGCGACCCATTGCCGCCCGCACGTCGGGATCGGGCAGTCCGGCGTCCCGATCAGGGCGCCGACGGTGACGAAGCGGTTGTGCAGCTCGAAGCCCATGTCCTCGCCCTGCGTTTGCCACACCTGGTTGAAGCCCGGATCGAGGTCGACGAAGGCGCGCACGGCGATCCGCTCGAGGAGCCGCTCGTCGCGCAGCATCCCTGAGATGTTGAGCAGCAGGTCGGCCTCGGCGGCGAATGCCTCGAGCTGTCGATAGGGGACGCCCATCGTCTCGGCGGAGCCGCGGCCGAGCAGCGCCGCCCGCTCGGGAGGCAGTGGGAGCGTGCGGAAGTAGTCGCTCACGGCCGTGCCGGGCGCGAGCGCGTCTGGCGCCACCGGCTCGACGACCATCACGTCGTGCCCGAGCGCCTGCAGGCCCGCCACGTACTGCAGCACCGCCCACGTCGCCCCGCCCTGGTGGGGGTCCCCGGCGAGCATCCCGGCGAGGACGATCTTCAGGCGCTCGCCCACCTCAGCCACCCGATCCGAGCGTTTCCAGCAACCCGCCGAGAACGACGTCGGAGTCGAGGTGTGTCTCGGCGATCTCGCGCGCCGCCGCCCGATGGGACTCGGGGTCGGCGAGGATCTGGCGGACCCGCTCGACTGCCTCGCTCGGCGAGGAGAACGTGAGCAGCCCCTCGCCGAGTTTCAGATGGGCGCCCACGCCGGTGTCCTGGACAAGCGCGGGGCGCCCCGCCGCGAGGTAGGCGGCGCTGCGATCGCTGAACCAGCCGCTGCGCGTCTCGACGTAGGCGGGTTGAGCGACCGACAGCTCGGCGCCCGACGCCCGGACGTAGTCGCGGAAGGCACCCGGCGACGCTGCGACGTCGCGCGGGGAGACGATCCTCCACCCGTGATCTTCGAGCGCCTCGCGATCCGCCGCGTCGGCGCTGTGGATGTTCAGAGCGAGCTCGAACTCCGCCTCCTCGACCAACTCGGGGAGCTCGAGCAGCCGCCGGAACTCGTGGTGCTTGAGGCCCAGCACGCGGCCGCCGATCTCGACGGCCCCGAAGGGGGTCCGCCAGGTGGCCACGCTGGTGAAGCGCAGGACCCCTCCCCCCGCCGGCGTCGGCGTCGGCGCCCACTCGTCCAGCAGGATCGGCGGCAGCGTCGGAATCCAGTCGACGCCGGCGCTCGGGACGCTGCAGCCGGCGCTGCCGACGTTCAGCCCGACGGTCACGTGACGGTCGTACCCGGCCACGCTGAAGGCCAGCGCCGGATCGGCGTGCCACGCCTGGGTGAAGCCGGGATCGAGGTCCACGTAGACGCGCCGCCTCGCCCCCGCGGCCCCGGCACGCCGGCCGAGATGCCCGCTCAGATCGAAGAGGACGTCCGCGTCGCGCGCCACCTCGCACATCTCCTCGGCAGCGAGGCCGTAGAGCGAATTGCCGCTCTCGTCGAGCAGCGCCACCCTGCGGTCCAGCCCGAACTCGTCGACGACCGCCTCCAGATGCGCGCGGTTGATCGATTCCTCGAACGACGCCGGCTGGCCCGTCTCGCCGACGCACGCGTCGGCCGCGAGCACCTCTGCGAAGTAGACGTCGAATCCGAGCCGCCGCAGCCCGAGGATCCACGACAGCCGTACCCACGCCTCGCCGCCGTTGAGCGGCTTGTTCGCGACGGCGCCGCCGACGATTGCGATGCTCACTCGGCGCGACCTCAGCCCGAGCGCGCGCGGTCGGGGAGGAGCAGCCGGGCGAGCGCGCCCGGGCGGCGCCGCGCCAACGCCGCCGCGTGGCGGATGGCCGCGGCGAAGCGGCGGTCGCGCAGCGACGCGCGGGTCAGCACCACGAGCGTGTCGGCCAGCAGCTCGGCGTCCTGCCGCCCGTCGCGTGCAGAGGCGGCGCGCGCAGCGCTCGACGGGCCGACTCCGCAGACGGGGAACTCGCGTGTGACGTTCAGATCGAAGGCGAGCCCGGCGGCTGCGCCCGCCGCGGGGTCGAAGCCGTGAATGTGCTCGAACAGCGAGCGCCGGTAGATCGCGAACGCCGCGGCCTCGGCCCGCCCGGCGAGCGCGGCCGCGCACTCGGGGCGCTCCGCGAGCGCGGCCATCCCCGCCTCGACCGCGTTCTCGTCCAGCGTGTGCTCGGGGTCGAGGAAGAGCAGGAAGTCGCCGTTGCTCGTGCGGATCCCGGCGTTGCGGGCCTCGGCCTCACTGTGGCTCGGCTCGCTCGCGCAGCGAACGCCGGGATGGCGCGAGGCGAGCGAGGGCTCATGCCCGGCCGACGCCCCGTCGACGACGAGGACCTCGACGTGCGGGTAGCTCTGGGCGTGCGCGCTCTCGATCGCCTCGTGAAGACGCTCGGTGGGCCGGTGGCAGGGGATGACGATCGAGACGACCCGCGCGAAGGCCGGCGAGTGCTCCCGGCGCCAGCGCCGGCGGCCGTGGATGCTGGCCAGCGGAGCGCGACGGCGGCCCTCGAGCACGACCGACACGTCCAGCTCGAACTCGGCCTGGGCGCCGATCAGGTTGAGCGTCGTGCGGAACCCCGCATGTCCGGCCTCGGCGTGCTCGGGGAAGGCCGAGGCGAGATCGGGTCGCTCCTCACCGAGCAGGGCCCGCTGCAGAACGCTCCCGTCGAGCGCGAACTCCGCCGCGAGGGCCCGCCGATCGGCGCCCAGGGCCCAGCCGAGGACATCGACGGCCTGTGCGTCGAAGAGGCGCTCCGACCCGGGGGCGTCGAGGAAGGCGCCTCGCAGCTCCGAGGAGCCGGCGTCGGCGAGCGAGACGGCGGCGATTTCGACGAGGGCACCCATCTCGCACCCCTCAGGCCGCCAGCACCCGCGCGAGCGAGCGCGGGTCCCAACGCGCGAGTGTTCCCGCGCCCCGCAGCGCCGCCCGCCACTGGCGTCCCCGCCAGGCGAGCGCGGTCTGCCTCGCGAGCGCGCGGCCGTGGCGATCGCGGGTGGCGCGGATGCCGCCGGCGCGTGCCCGGCGCTCGCGCCGGTCGAGCAGGAGCGAGCGCTGGCGCCGCAGGACCTCCAACTGCGAGCCGAGCACGATGGCCGGGTCGCGGGTGGTGTTCGCCGCGTGGCGACGGTACTCGGTGACGACCGTGTCGTGGCAGAAGATCGGGAAGCGGCGCGCCAGGCGCAGGTAGAGGTCGTAGTCCTCGCCTGAGCGCAGGCTCTCGTCGAATCCGCCGACGGATTCGAGCGCCGATCGCCGGTGGGCGATCGACGAGCCCGACCAGATGAAGCAGTCTTCCAGGAGGCGCAGATAATGGTCCTGGCGTACGAGCGGCTGGCGCTCGGAGCGGATGCTGCGCCCGTCGGTGCCGATGTCGCGGGAGATGCCGGACACCAGCGCGGCACGCGGGTGCGCGGAGAGGGCCGCCACGCCGACCTCGAGCGCCTCCGGCAGCAGACGGTCATCGGCGTCGAGGAAGACGACGCATTCACGGCTGGAAGCGGCCAGCCCGGCGTTGCGCGCGGCCGCAGGACCGGCGTTGCCTTGGCGCAACCGTCGCACGGGGTAGCGGCCGGCGACCTCGAAGCTGTTGTCGCGCGAGCCGTCGTCGACGACGAGGACCTCCGCGGCCGCGACGGTCTGGGCGAGGACGCTCTCGATCGCTTCGCCGAGATAGTGGCCGTGATCGAAGCAGGCTATGACGACCGAGACCGAGCCGGCCCCGTCGCCCTGCCCCGGCTCCGACCCCGGCGCCGAAGCCATCAACTCCCGCTGGCTGCGCCGGGCGAGCCGCCACCCTCGGCGCGGACGACGATGCGCCCCATCGGCTCGCGGCTGTCGTCGTCGAGCACGGCGTAGAGCTCGAGCTGGCTTTCGCCCCTGCCTTTGGCCATCAGCTCGAGCTCGAAGCCGGCGGTGCCCGCCGCGGCGTCGTCGGGAAACGCCTCGGCCACATCGGGACGCTCGACGTTGAGCGGGGCGCGGCCGGCGACGGCTCCATCGGCCAGGACCTCGACCTCGGTCGCGGAGTGCTCGTTGCCGAGCGCCCAGCCGACGATCTCGACCTTCAGCCCGTCGCCCTCGACGACGCTGAAGTGGGCCCGGACGCGCTCGCCTGGATCGGGCGTCACCTCGAGGATCTCGAGCTTGTCGCCGGGCACGGTCGAAGTGTATGTCAGGGGTTGGCGTCCGCCCGCGCGCCGCGGCTTGCGCGCCTCGACGTAAAAGCTCTCATCGGGGCGGTTGTCGAGCTCGACGATCCGTCCGAACGGGCCGGTCGTGCGGCCGTACTCGCACGCGCGGACCCGCTCGAAGCCGGCGCTCGCGAGCAGCTCTTCGGCGAAGTCGAGCGTGAACAGCGTGCGCGTGTATCCGAGCCACAGGGCATGCACGATGAGGCGACCACCGGGGCTGCGAACCTCGTCGGCGGGGACGGTGAAGTAGTCGGCCTGGCCGCCGCGGTAGGCGTCGATCGCCCGGTCGAAGTCGGGCAGCACGAGGCGCAGCACGCCGCCGGGCTTCAGCGCCCTGCGCAGCTCGGCCAGGGTCGGCGCGAGCTCGGGATACGGCAGCTCGGGGAGGGCGTGGACGCTTACCGCGTAGTCGATCGAGTCGTCCGCGAGCGGGAGACCGCGGCGGATGTCGGCGACGAGGTCGATGCCCGCGTCGTCCTTGATGTCGGAGTTGATCCAGCCGCTTGCCACGTGCGAGCCACAGCCCCAGTTCAGCCGTGTCGGCGCGGACTCGGGCGCGTAGCGGGTGGCCTGCATGACGGCGCTCATCGGACCTCCAGACGCTCCAGCAGCCGGGCCAGGACGACGTCGGAGTCGAGGTGCTCCTCGGCGATTCCCCTCGCCGCGGCCGAGTGCTCGGGGAGGTTGGCGCGCACCTCTTCGGCAGCCTCGGCCGCCTCGTCGAGATCGCTGAAGCGGAGCAGGCCGCTGCCCGTTGGCAGGGCGTCGCCGAAGCCGGTGTCGAGGGCGACGACCGGCTTGCCGCTGGCGAGGTAGCACGCGCTGCGGTCGCTGAACCAGCCGCCCCTCGTGCCGACGTACATGCTCTTGGCGATCGAGATCTCGGCCATCGAGTCGCGCACATAGCGCCGGTAGGCCGCGAAGCTCGCGAGCTCCTGCAGGGGGTCGGTGACCGCCCAGCGCCCATCGAGGAGGGCGTCCCGGTCGCGCGCGTCCTCGGGATCGATCTCGAGCGCGACCTCGAACGGGGCGCCGACCTGAGCGGGCAGCTCCATGAAGCGCCTGAACTCGTGCACGCGCAGCCCGTAGCTCGCGCCGCGATGCTCGAGTACGCCGAACGGGCCGCGCCAGCTCCCCACGCTCGTGAAGGCGCTTCCCGGCGCGGCGACCGGCCAGCAGTCCAGCACGACCGGCGGCAGCGTCGTGATCCACTCGCGGCCCCCGGTCGGCACGAGACAGCCGGTCGTGCCGATGTTGCTCCCGACCGTCACGAAGTCGTCGTGGCCGGCGAAGCAGTCGGCCAGGCCCTCGGCCTCCCAGATCTGCGCGAAGCCGGGATCGATGTCGAGGTAGACGCGACGCGGTGCCGCCGCCAGGAGCTCGTCGTCGGCCAGGAAGCCGTTGATGTTGAGCAGGAAGGCCGAGCTGCGGAGCTCTTCGATCAGCCGGCGTCGCGAGAGCCCGACGGTCGCCTGGCTGTCGCCGATCAGTGCCGCATAGCGGTCGTCGAGTCCGCCCTGCGACATCGCGCGCGCGAGCCACGGCGCCTGCCCGGAGCCGGACTGCCCGCCGGCTCTCGCGCCGGGCGCGGCGGCGTCGAGACGGTCGATGAAGAGCACCTCGTGTCCGAGGCGGCGGAAGCCGAGCAGGTAGCTGAGGAAGACCCAGGCGTGGCCCGGGCGGCCGGGGCGCTGGGCGAGCGCGCCTGAGACTGCGATCGTCGCCATCGAGGCCGCGCCTCAGCCGGCCGTCTCCACGGCGGCGGTGTCGAGGGGGTATCCGAACGCGCTCAGGACCGGTGCCAGGATCTCGTTGGCTTCCTCCGCCAGCTCGGGCGCGAGGTCGCGTCGCCAGCGGCCGATCGTCTGCAGCGGGTCATCGACCGTGCGATGGGTGTCAGCCAACTCACCCGGCGCGGCGGCGGTCTCGATGACGAGCTCGAGCGTCGCCGGATCGGAGTCGATCTGGAGGTGCTCGAACAGCGCTGCGAGCGTGGCGTGGGTGTCGACGACGAGGTCCTCGTAGCGCAGCAGGTGCGCCGCCTCGCCCTGGCGCTGCCAGCGCGCGAGCAGGTTCTCGGCGTCCGCCAGCACCCGCTCGGTCAGGTAGCGGCGCTTGCTCATGCGCGCGTCGTGGCCGAAGCCATGGTCGCCATGGCGCTCGTTCCAGGCGAACACCGAGCTCAGGCGATCGCGGAAGTCGCGGACGAGAATGACCTCTCTCGCGTCAGGGAAGCATTCCCGTGTCAGATCGAGCAGGACCGGATCGAGCAGGAACTTCTCGGCGAAGTAGCGCACGCCGTCCTTGCCGGCACGGTGGGCGAGCTCCAGGTAGAACGCCTCGGTGCGCTGCTGGCAGACGGCGGCCAGATCGTGCACGGCGTCGGTTCCAAGCCACGACTCCATGCCCAGCTCGATCGGCGCGAGCGCCGGGACCGTGCCGTCGCCCAGCCACCAACGCTGCTCCTCGAGGTGCTCGGCGTGGATCTGGCGCATGTAGCTGAGGGGGTCGGTGAGGGTCCGGAAGACGGTGCTCCAGTACGTGGCCACGTGCGGCTCGAAGACGAGCGGCTGGAAGGCGACGATCGCGGGGTGGCAGCTGAGCAGCAGGGCCAGCCACTTCGAGCCGCTGCGGCCGATCGTCGTGAGCATCACGGGGCTCAGCCGCGGGGTGCGCGCGAGCGCGAGCCGGCTGCGGGTGCCGATGATGGTGGCCATGGGCACGCGCGTGCCGTCCGCGAGCAGGGCGAGCACCTCGACGGCGAACGCCGGCGGCAGCTCGATCGTCCGCACGATCGCCTCGAAGCCCGCCGTTCCGACCTCGCGCTCGCCGGCGAAGCTTTCGACGATGTCGGGGCGATGCCGGTTGGGCGCGACGGCCGTGAGGACGCGCTCGCCGACGAGCACCTGGAAGGCCGCGACGGCGACATCCCGCCCGACGGCCCATCCGCGGACGGTGAACGAGTAGTCCTCCACGCCGTCGCCCGCCCGGGGCGCGTCGAGCCAGCATCCGAGCAGGGCCGGGGAGGCCTGCTCGCGCTGCACGGCCTCGATCGTCACGCCGCTCATCTGATCGCTCCCACGGGCGCGCCGCGCGTGACGGTGGCGTTGGGGTCGAAGGACGCCATCGCGTCCTCGATCCGCTCGGCCCAGAGCTCGGTGTGGAGCCACATGTTGTACTCACTCGGGACCCGGCGAACGCCGGAGGTGTAGGACTGGCCCTCGAGGTGGTAGAGCTCGACCCCCGGGACGTACCAGTTCTCCAGGCCCTCCTGCATGAGGCGCAGGCACAGCTCGGAGTCCTCGTAGTCGCCCTGCACGTAGTGCAGCGGCAGGCCGTCGGCCTGCTCGTAGCGATCACGGTCGATCAGCATGCAGGCGCCCGTCACGGCCGGGACGGCGCGCGCGACGTTGGCGGGCGCGAAGCCGCGGTGCATGCCCTTGAAGCAGTGGGCGTTCTCCCACAGGCTCGAGCCGGGGCCGCGATGGAAGTAGAGCCCGGCGTGCTGCAGCGAGTCGTCCTCGTAGAGGAGCTTCGGACCGAGCGCGCCGATGCCGTTCCTCGCGTCGTAGAAGTCGCACATCGTGCTCAGCCACCCGGGCCGGTCGGGGATGACGTCGGAGTTGAGCAGCAGCAGCCGCTTCGCGCGGGAGGCGGCGATTCCGTGTTCGTTGGCCCCCGCGTAGCCGGCGCCGGCCGACAGGTTGACGACCTTGAAGGGGAGGCCGTACAGCGCGAACAGCGCGCGCGCCTGCAGCGCGAGCTCATCCTTCTGCTCGACCGAGTCGAGGACGAAGATCAGCTCGACGCGGGCGAAGTCGGGGTCTTGCGAGAAGTGCAGCAGCTGATGCTCGACGAAGTCGAGTCGCTTGTAGAGCGGGATCACGATCGACACGGCGGGCGCCTGCGGCTGCTGGCCGTAGTGCTCGACGCACTCGACCTGCGATTCGGCGACGATCCGCTTCTGCAGGCGCGTGAGGGCGTGGCGGCCGTGCTCGGAGGCGAGGGCGCCGCCGAGCGGCTCGTGCGCACTCAGCTCGCCGAGCACGGTCGAGCGTACGGCGTGCGGGTTGCCCAGCACCGGCGGGCATTGGACCTCGACGTGCAGGTCCTCGCCGGCGTGCAGCTCGGCGATCCAGCCGCTGGGGAGCAGGCTCGGCGCGGCGATCGTGAAGAACGCGGTGAAACCGTGGCTGTGAGTGCGCTCGGTTCCCCGCGCCGAGTAGAACTGCACGACGTCCGGGCGCTCGTAGCGGAAGGCCGTCTCGATGATGTCCGCCCGCGCGCCCTCGGGCGAGAGCATGCGCACCGCCCCGCGGCCGTCCTCGTCGTGCATCCAGCCGTTGATCCAGAACGAGGAGTCGTCGACGGCGAGGATCTGTTCGACCGACAGGCCGGCGGGTTGGCGCTCGTCGACTTCGCAGCGCGGCAGGCGTTCCCGCAGGACCTCGCGGATCGCGTACAGCGCCCGGCTCAGCTCGAGCGACGCGCCGCCCTCCTGCACCGTCGCGCGGGCGAGCGTCGCGAGCACCTCCTCGCGAGCCTGGGCGTCGAGTGGCGCGAGCTCCTCGCGCACGAGGCTCTTGAGGTCCCCCCGCAGCTCGGCCCAGACCTCGGCCGCGAGCTCGACGCGCTCACCCGATCCGAGCAGCAGCGTGACCCCGCGGCCGGGCGGGCGGTCCTCGACCACGCGCGCCACCGCGATGCGACGCTCGGAGTCGGCGTCTGCGCCGGCGTTCTGGTGGACGACGATGGCGAACTCCGAGGCGAGCGTCGCGCCGCGCAGGATCGCGGGAGACGCGGCCCGGGACGCGCGCACCGCCGTCGTCCGCCCGGCACCCGCCTTCGGCGCCTTGCGCGATCTCGTCTCACCCATGGACAGGCACCCCCCGTCGCTCCTCGATCAACGCGCCGTATGTCTCGAGCAGGCCGGCGACGTGAGCGCTCATGGCGTGGGGCTCGCGGATTCCTTCGCGCAGCGAGCGCCACAGCCGCGGGCTGGAGCTGGCCCGCTCGAACACGCGGGCCAGGCTGAACGCGTCGCCGACGCGGAAATGGATGCCGTCCACGCCGTCGGTGACCTTCTCAGCCATCCCGCCCACATCGCTGCAGATCACCGGCCGGCGGTGGAAGAAGGCCTCCTGGATGACCAGCGGGGAGTTCTCCCACCAGATCGACGGCACGACGACCCAGTGCAGGTCAGCCATCAGCTTGGGCAGCTCGGCGTGCTCGTAGGGGCCGCGGAACGTGACACGGCCGCGGAGCTCCTCGTGCAGCGACGCGAACTCGTCCTGGAACTCGCGGCTCTGCAGCTCGAGGTTCGCGCCGTGCAGCCAGAGGTGGGCGTCGCAGTCCTCGCCCAGCATCGACATCGCCTCGAGCATCACCTTGGCTCCCTTGAAGTAGCTGAGCTGGCCGAAGAAGCCGATGTTGGTCGGCGCCTTGCTCTGGCGGGGCTCCGGCGCGCGCACCGGCGGGCTCAGACGGCCGTACTCCTCGACCTCGATCCGGTCGGGCTCGATGCCCCATTGCAGATAGCGCTCCATCAGCTGCGCGCTTGGCGCGATGAATCTGTCGACGTTCGCGAGATGGCCCTTGATGAAGCGCTCGCGCAGGAAGAAGGACTGCGGGCTGATGTCGGGGAAGCATTCGTTGCAGCGCCGGGGCGAGGCTTCGGTGCACAGCTCCGAGCTGAAGCTGCGCACCATCTGCCCGTCGCGGTGGCAGATCGGCAGGAACTCGTGGAGGGTGTAGAGGATCGGGGTGTCGGGCAGGACGCGGCGGATCTGGCTGAGCAGGTCGATGCCGACGAAGTGCGTGTGCTGGATGTGCACGACGTCGGGTCGCTGCGCGAGCAGGAAGTCGGTCAGGTGGCGTGAGTAGAAGGACTTGTCGCGCGAGGTGAGCGTGAAGAAGTCGAAGTGATCGGTCTCGGTGAAGACAAAGTGCTGATTCGGGTCGTCGTTGACCGAGCTGAAGGGCGTGCCCGGATGCGACAGACGGCGGCGCGCCACGTTCGAGCCGATGCGGGCGAGCAGGATCGGTTCGACGCCGGGCGTCTGGCGCATCCCCTCGTAGAGCTCGAGCGCATATGCCTCCGCGCCGCCCGGATGCAGGGTCGGATGGTTGTGCGCGACGTAGAGCACGCGCAGCGGGCGCTCCCCGTCGATCGTCTGCACGTCGCCGGGATGGCTCATGCGCCGAGCAGTCCTCTCAGCTCGAACACGCGGCAGAGGTGGCGCTGGTCGGCGATCTTGCGGCAGCTGCCCTCGATGCCCGCCGCGACGTCGGCATGGGCCTCCAGCCACTCGTCGGCCGTGCGCGGGATCACGAGGTACTCGGCGCCGCCGGCGGCCAGGCGCGCGAGTCCGGCCACGGCGCCGTCGTCCTCGCCGTGCAGGCGGCTCGGAGCCAAGGCGAACGCCCGAACCGGCGCGAGCGAGCTCGCGAGGCCCGCGTCCCCGGCCTCGAGGACGGCGACGGTGGAGTGCGTTGACATCAGGTTTTCGAGGTAGTCGCGCATCTGGTCGGCGGAGGTCCGCGGCGCCGCGACCTCGGTCGTGTCGAGCGACGCCGACACGGTCTGACCGAGATCGAAGATCAGGCACGTGCCGGGCACGTCGCAGACGAGCTCGCCATGAGCGGCGAGGTGATCGGCGAAGGCGCCGTAGTGCTCGAGCCACCAGCGGGC
>OUNO010014058.1_pt1 | contig 26908 bp, 21 predicted proteins | sample 1779811 | NCBI WGS metagenome assembly OUNO01 (sample SAMEA3914804, study PRJEB12502) | metagenome | biome: forest; material: soil | place: Canada | collected 2010-06-25 | depth 0.3 m
CGCTCGAGCTCGACGCCGTAGCGTTCCGCAAGCAGCTCCAACGCCCCCTTGAAGTCCACGCCCTCGGTCTCCTGAACGAACGTGAAGAGGTCTCCCGAGGCCTGGCAGCCGAAGCAGTAGTAGACCTTCTGGGTCGGGTCGATGCCGAAGGACGGCGTCCGCTCGTCGTGAAACGGGCACAACCCCTCGTAGCGCGCCGGGCCCGCTCGACGCAGCTCGGTTCGCGCCTGGACGAGCTCGACGAAGTCGACCGCATCGCGGACCCGATCCTTCGACTGGCTCGTGTAGAGGGCCATGTCGCCAACGCTAGCGGGCGAACGCCTGCGGCACCTGTAGCTCGGTGTAGGCGCGGATGCAGTACCTGTCGGTCATGCCCGCCAGATAGTCGGTCACCCGCTCGGCGAGCTCCGCGTCGCCCTCGTCACCCAAGGCTGCCGTGCCACCGGGCAGCAGCTCGGGGTGCTCGACGTAGTGCTCGAACAGGCGCCTGACGACCGAGGAGATCTTGGCGTGCTCCGCGCGCACCGCCGGGCCGAGGTACACGCGTTCGAACATGAAGTCGCGCAGCGCCGCCATCGCCGGCTCCGCCTGCGGACCCTGGACGATGTCACCGGCCCGCTCGGAGTGCTCGACCATGTCGTGCACGAGCGCGTCGATCCGGGCCGAGCCGCTGCGCCCGAGCACGGCGATCGGCTCGGCCGGCAGCTCGTCCTCGTCGAGCAGCCCGGCGCGGATGGCGTCGTCGATGTCGTGGTTGATGTACGCCACGCGGTCGATCACCCGAACGATCCGCCCCTCGAGCGTCTCCGGCCGCGGCGCCCGGCTGGAGTGCCCGGCGATGCCGTCGCGGACCTGAGCCGTCAGGTTCAGGCCGGCGCCATCGCGCTCGAGCGCTCGGACAATGCGCAGGGAGTGCTCGTAGTGTCGGAAGTCCCTGCCGAAGCGCTCTTTCAGGCAGCTGTCGAGCACCTCCTCGCCGATGTGGCCGAACGGCGGGTGACCGAGGTCGTGCCCGAGGCCGATCGCCTCGACGAGATCCTCGTTCAGCCTCAGAGCCCGTCCGACCGTCCGTGAGATCGTCGTCACCTCGAGCGTGTGGGTCAGCCGAGTCCGGTAGTGATCCCCCCGGGGGGCCACGAACACCTGCGTCTTGTGCGTCAGGCGCCGAAACGCCTTGCTGTGGACGATCCGGTCGCGATCGCGCTGAAACGGGGTCCGCAGCGTGCAGTCCTCCTCCGCGCGTGCGCGCAGCCCCGGGTAGGACCGCGCGGCCAGCGGCGAGAGCAGCCGCTCCTCGTGCGCCGCGATGCGCCCCGCGAAGGTGGTTGCGACGAGATCCTTCGTACTTGCCGTGCTCACCGTTCGATTGTGCCACCGCACGCGCCGGGCGCGGCCGCTGCCCGGTGGCGCCGCTCAGTGCTCGTGATTCCAGTCGTTGCGACCGGTGTACTTACGCACCAGGTGACTCCACTTGGTCTGCGTCGCAGGATCCTCGTCATAAACCGGCGCCTTGTGCTCTGGCCCGGGGAGGCTCGTAGCAGCAGCCGAGTCTATCCGCAGGTCAACGCCGTGTTCGTGGATCGCTGCGATCGAGCCGGCCTCCACGAAGCGGATGCCGTGCTCGGAAGTCTTCATCAGCAACCCGTGAAAGACATCCTCCTCGGGGGCGCTCAGCACGCTTCCCACGGTGCCCACCTGCTGGCCGTCGGAGGCGAGCACGGGCACGCCGTCCTCGAGCAGCTGATAGGCGATCGGCAATCCCTCGTCCACGGTGCATCACGATACCCTTATCGCCCCTCGCCGGCCGCAGACAGCGCCGGGCGCTCGACAGCACGCTCACGCCGAGCGCGCGAGCGGACGGGCGGCGGGCATCAGGCGCAGGTGCGCGTGATGCTCGAGCGTCGCCGAGATCGCACGCTCGACCTGCCCGAGCGCCGGCTCCTGAGCGCTCGGCGCCTCGCTCAGCGGGCACGCCAGGGCGTCGGTCATGAACGTGTGAGCCTCCTCTCCGAGAGGGAACGAGCCCGCCTCGCACGCCGCGCACACGACCCCGCCTGCCGCCCCGGAGAAGCCGACCAGGTGCTCATGCTCGCCGCAGTTGGCGCACGCTCCCAGCTGCGGCGCGAGCCCGGCCGCCAGCAGTAGCTTCAGCCGAAAGGCCAGCGCGCCGGCGCGCCCGCCGAGGCCGGCTCCGGCGCCCGCCCGCTCGTCGAGCAGGACCAACTGGCGGCAGAGCAGGTTGAAGACGCCCGGATGGGGCTCGGAGGTCTCGAACAGGCGCCCCACCGCGTCGCAGGCCCGAGCCGCCGCGTCGAGCGCGCGCGCGTCGCCGCGCAGGCGCGCATACCCATCGATCGTCTGGGCGCCCGTCACCGTCAGCAGCTCGCTGCGCCCCTCGTGGAGCTCGATGTTCAGCCTGAAGAACGGCTCCAGCCGCCCGCCGAAGCGACTGCGCGCCCGACGCACGCCCTTGGCGATCGCGCTGACCCGCCCGCGGCCGGGCGTGTAGAGATGGAGGATGCGATCCGCCTCGCCGTAGCGCATCGAGCGCAGGACGACGGCTTCGCTCGTCACGGGGCCGGCCATGGCCCAAAGTCTAGGTTCGCCGGCGGCGTCGCAGCGTCCATCGGAGCCCGCACCATCCCCGGATCCGCGGGACCGGAAACCTAGACCAACGTCTAGCTGGACCTAGACGATGGGCTGGTTGCCAAATTGCTGGACTTTGGGGGATGCTCCTGTACGATCCGGTAGGTAAACACACGTCGGTCTGCCAGGATGCGGACCGCTCGAGGGGGCCAGGAACTAGACATGGATTCGTCGCTGAAGGTTCTGATCGCGGATGACCACCCGCTGATGCTCCAGGGCATCCGCAGGGCGCTGGAGGCCAGGGATGACATCGACGTCGTCGGCGAGGCTCGCTCGGGCGATGAGGTCCTCGCTCTCGTCGACCGTCGCAAGCCCGACCTCGTTCTGCTCGACCTCCACATGCCCGGGATCCACGGTCCCGCGGCGATCGAAGAGATCAAGCGCGGCTGGCCGGACGTCAAGATCGTCGTCATCTCGGCCTCCGATGACCGCTGCACGATCGACGCCGCCCTCATGGCCGGCGCGAGCGCCTACATCCTCAAGAGCGTCAGCCCGGTCGATATCGCCTCGGTGCTCCAGCAGGCAGCCTCGGGCTCGGTCTACCACGTGGCCTCGCCGGCGAGCTCGAGCGCCGCGCAGCCGGCGCCGAGCGGGCCCGAGCTCACGCCGCGTGAGACGACCATCCTGATGGCCATCGCCACCGGCTGCACGACCAAGGCCATCAGCAAGGACCTCTGGCTCAGCGAGCACACGGTCAAGTTCCACCTCACGAACATCTACCGCAAGCTCGGCGTGTCCAACCGCAGCGCCGCCGTCCGCTACGTCTTCGAGAACGACCTCGGCCCGGCACCCGCCGCCGTCGCCGTCGCCTGATCGCCACTGCCGGCCCGATCCCAGCTTCCACAGGCCGGATCGCCGCTAGGAGGGCCGGCGCGTGAGCGCCGCGTCCTGCTGGATCGGCTCCCAACGCTGAAGCTCGACCGAGATGACGGTCGGCCCGCCGATGCGGCTGTCCAGCTGAAGGCGACCGCCCAGCAGGCGGACGCGCTCGTGCATGCCGACGAGCCCCAGGCGACCCTGCGCGGCCGCGCGCATGAGCGTCGGCTCTAGGTCGAACCCGCAGCCATTGTCGCGCACGCTCGCACGCACGCCGTCGGGCTGCCCGGACACGGATATCTCGACCTCGCTCGCCCGGCTGTGTTCGCGCACGTTGCTCAGCGCCTCCTGGACGATGTTCAGGAGGGCGATCTGCTGGGAGGCGGTCATCGTCGTCAGGTCCCCCTCGAGGCTGATCAGCGGCTCGATTTCGGTGCGGGACGCAAAGGCGCGCCCGACGTCGCGTAGAGCGATCGAGAAGGGCCGGTTCAAGAGCACCGACGCCGCCCGGACTTCGTTGGAGATGCGGCGCAGTTCGGTGTCGACGCCACAGAGCTGGGCATCGAGGTCTTCCATGCGTCCGCGGACCCGGCTGGCCGCGCCTGACCTGCGCACGAGCACGTCGAGCTCGCCCTCGAGCTGGCTCCAGAAATGGCGCATGTCGGCCGCGAGGATCGCCACGTCCTGGATGGGGCCGTCGTGAAGGTCGTATCCGAGCCTCGTCAGCTTGCGCTCGCTGGACTCGACCAGCGCACGCTCTGATTCGGCGTTGGCGGCCAGCAGTGACTCGCGCTCGAGTATCGCGCCGAGCATCGGAACGGCCTCGTCCAAGAAGGCCTCACCCGCGTCGGCCGAGCCGGCTCTGGCCGAGCCGATAAGCGCCGCCAGCGGCGGCTGCCAGCGACCGACCGCACGTCCGAGCAGCTGGCGCCGGGGACCGTGCTCCTCAGCGGTGCCCGCGAGCACCTGCTCGGCGAGAGCGCACGCGCCGCGCGACGCCGTTCCGTCACCGACGTGGAGAACGCAGCTGACACGGCCCGACTCGTCGAGCACCCACAGCGAGGCTGAGCGCAGCGGCGCCAGCGCCGTCAGCGTGGCGAGGTGCGCCTCTATCGCCGTCGAGGGCTGCATCGACAGGAGCTCGGGTGCCCGCATGAGCTCGCGCGCGAGCGCGGCCCGCGAGATTCCGAAGTCCCTGTCGAGCCGCTCGCCCAGCTTCGACACGTCGGACATAGCCTCCGCGATCTCTCCTCTAAGGGCGCCCAACGTGTCTGCCGCGGCGATGAGGAGGGCAGCGCGACGGTGTTCGATCCCGTAGCCGTCGCGCTCGAGAACGGACAGCGCGTGCTTCCTCGCGTGCCGGCTCGCGCGCTTGAACGTGCGGCGATCGGACCAGTCGTGTTGTCCGAGGACAGAGAACAGACGGCGCAGCTCGTCGAGCGCCGCCCTGTCCGTCGAGCGTCCGCGGCGCGAAACGGCAGGGGCCGAGTAGCGTGCGGGAACCGTCGGTTCGGTGGTCGTCGTCTTCATCGGCGTCAGAGATGGGTTCGACGCACCCGCGCGGGAGCGTCCTGGTCCTATCGGCGTTGCGGCCACGTCACTTAAGGGCCGCGTCTCGTGGCAGGCAGGCCGGTTGCTCATAGGTCCGGGGGCGCGGGGAAGTCGCGCGGAGAGTCGTCGGGGGCTAGTCGTTGTGGATGCCGAAGGCACCCGACAGCCCGACGAGGATGCCGCGCATGACGTCTCCGGCGGGGGTCCACGCGTCGGCTCCGTGGTGGTTCAGCGGGTCCCCGGCGGCGTCGCAGAAGCCGATCTCGATGTGACCGTGGCCGATCGAGGTCGCGTCGCCGGTGTGACCGATCAGCGCGATCGGCTGCCCCGCCGAGACCTTCTGCCCGACGGTGACCAGCGCGGCCGCGACGTGCCCGTAGTAGATGTGGCGCCCTGCCAGCGCTCCGTCGGTCGCTTCGATGACGGGGTAGTTCGGCCCGAAGCCGCCCGGGTCGCTCGCCACGGCGGTCACGACGCCGCTCGTCATCGAGTAGACGAGAGCCCCGTCGGGAGCTGTCTCGATGTCGACTCCGTCGTCGGTGCGGCCGAGCGTGTGCATGTATCGCGCGTCGAGCGGCAGGGCGTACCCGCGCTCCACCCGGGCGAGCGTCGCCGTGTCGCCGAGCGTGTGCGCGCGCATGAGCACCTCGGCCACGTACCAGTCGGCGTGGTTGTAGGCGAACACCGCGCCGGGCAGGTCGTGGGCTGCTCCGCTGGCCTGCAGGTAGCGCGCCGCCGTGAAGATCGCGTCGAGGGGCGAATAGGGGTCGGCCTGGCCGTCGTGGTTGGCGTCGACTCCCCACTCCCGCCACGTCTCGGGCATGAACTGCATCCAGCCGAGCGCTCCGGCCGAGGAGACGGCGAGGTCGCGCCCGTAGTCGGTCTCGATCTTGTTGATGGCGGCCAGCACCGTCCACGGGACTCCGTAGCGGCGTCCGGCCTCCTGGTAGATGGGGATCAGGTAGGAGGGCGGCGCGTCTTCGAGGCCCCCCGGCATGCCGCTCGCGAGGCTCGCCAGCTCTGACGGAAGCTGTGAAAGGCCTTCTTCGGCGGGAACCACCGGGATTGTGGGCGCTTCTGTCGTGCTGGAGGCCGCGTTGGTCCGCTGGTGAGGCACGCGCGTGCTGCTCGAGTCGGGCTTGCTGTGATGCCGGCGAGGCGCCGGCGAGCTGACCCCAGCGTGCCTGTGTGACGGCTGGGCGGGCACCGCGTGCGACGGCACCTGCGGCGCAGCGGGTTTGGTCGCAGCGACGATCTCAGGCGCTTTCCCTGCCGCCGCGGGCGCGGATGAGGGCTGGCGAGACTCGCTGGGCCCTTCGTCCTTGGGTCCGGGTGTCGTTTTGGGAGACGGCTGTCCGCTCGGTGGGTTCGAGGGCTGTTCGGCCGGCGGCCCTTCGCCCGCGTGCTTTTCTTCCGGCGGCTGTTCGGTCGGCGGCTGTTCGACGGGCGGCTGTTCGCTCGGCGCTTCGACGGGCGGTTCGCTCGACGGCGATTCTTCGCCCTGCGGTGTCGCGGGCGGTGTTTCCGAGCTCGGCTGTCCTTCGCCCTGAGTCTGTTCGGTCGGCGTGCCCGGCGTGCCGCCGTCTGCAAGTGCGCCCGAGGCCGTCCATCCGGGCAGGACGCACAGCTGACAGGTCATGAGCACCGCCAGCGCCGTCCTGCGTGCGCCGTACGGAAGGGTCGGGCGAACGCTTCGACGCAGACGCATGAGCTGCGCCGTGGGCGCGGTCGACGTCGGCAGCGGCAGACTGAGAGCCATCGCGTCGTAGAGCCACAGCGCGAACTCAGCCGACGGGTCACGAGCGATCTGCGCCGGCAGCGCGAACGTTGCCAGCCATTGCAAAGGGTCACCGGGACCGGTCGCACTCTCGCGTGGCGAGAACCCCCGCTCGGTCGCACCGTCCTCCGCGGCTTCGCGGACGACCACCAGCGTCGGGCGGGCATCGGCGGCGAGCACGCACGGCACGAGCACGGCGAGTCGGAGCACGTCCTCGCCGCGCCCGGAGGCGACGATCTCGAAGCTGTCCACCAACAGGTCAGTCGCGGTGCTCAGCTCGGGAGTCCTCGGCGGTCTCATCGCCGGACCCCATGGGAGCTCTCATCGCGTGCGCTCAACACGAGCGTGTGCAGTTCGGCGAAGCTCCCCCACTTGGCGTACACCGCCGGTTGGCTGTCCGGCTCACTTGCCTGCTCGCCCACGAGGACGATGCCGGAGACCGGGCCGAGGCGAGCCGCGAGCGTCCGTGCCGCGGTCCCCTCGCCCACGTCAAGGACGAGGACCTCGGCGCGCGCACGCGCCACGACATCCTCCATCCGACCGGCGCTGGAGCTCGTCGTGACCTCGCAGCCCCTGCGCGCGAGCAGGACCGACATCACGGCGCGAAACCGTCGGTCGTCGGAGATCACGACTACACGCAGTGCGTGTGCACCGGCGTCGTCTTGCTCCCCGTCATCGGGAGCGCCTGGCACGAGGCGGCTCAGCGCCGCAACGACCGACCGAGGCTGATCGCGGTCGCGAAGCTCGAGCCTGTCTCCGACCTGAACGCCCCGCCGCGCGGCTTCGCCCGCCGCGAGCTCGAGGACGGAGCGGGCGTGGCGGCTCGAGGCTACCCGCCACGGGTCCAGCCGCGGGACGATGTCGACGACCGTCAGATCGCGATCGAGGAACAGAGCGTCGACCGAGAACCTCATGAAGCCCGTGTGAATCGCCGGCGCCGGACGCAGCAGCAGCCCCTGGCCCTCCGGGAGTCCTCGCCTGCCGATCAGGCCGCGCATGCGCCGGAGCGGCCCGTCGGCGAGCTCGGCTATACAGACATCCTCACCACCGCGGGTGAGGTTCACTATGCGCTTGCTCTCGCTCATGCCGTCGTCCGATCAGTGGTTGCCAGAGGGCGCGCTCCCTGCGCTGCGGCACACGCCGCGCGACAGGTGTGAGATGGGGCGCACATGGGAGAGATCTTGCCTGCGCCTGACACTCTTCGCATCGGAGGAACGTCTAGGTTTCGACTAGATGTTGGTCCTTTCGGGGCCGGGCGCTGGCGGTCTTGCTCCTTAAGGTGCAACGGCCCGTACGACGTTCGTCGTACGGGCCGTTTCAGACTGGTGAGCTCTGGGATCAGAGTTCGCCGGCCACGTTGGTGAGCAGCGTCGAGATGCTGTTGCCGAGGAGCGTCAAGGCGACGATCGCCACTACCGCGATGAAGACGAGGATCAGCGAGTACTCGGCGAGCCCCTGCCCCTCCTCGTCACGCAGAGCGCCCATGATACGGCTCTGCAGGCTGACAAGATAACTAAGCATATTGTTTTCACCTCCCCCGATTCTGTCGAGATCTCGGCTGTCCTAACCCTGGGCAGCCCAAGCTTTTCCGGCAAGTCCTCACAGCTGGTCGGCGAGCGTGCTGATCATTGATGAGATGTCCGCGCCCACGAGCGTCAGTGCGCCGATCGCGACGGCCCCAACGAGCGTCACGATCAGCGCGTACTCGGCCAGACCCTGACCACTCTCGTCACGAACGATCGCAGCGGTGACGACCCTTGCCCGGTGGTGATTCATTGGCGGCACAGTACGTGTGAGATCCGTGCCCAGGAACGGAATTTCGTCTAGTCCGAACCTAGACCAATGTGGAGTGCACGAAGCAAGTGCGCACCGGAGACTCTGTCGCAATGCGGGAGATCCTCACCACCGACCCGCCGCTGACCACGGGCGCCGGACAGACTCTCACCGACCGCCGGCGTTCCCCCGCGCGCCTCCGTGGCCTGCTGCGCGCGCCCCTCGTCAGTCTCATCGCGTGGCTCGAGCGCGAGGCGCTGTTCGTCGCCGGCATCGCCGCGGTCGCCGCCGTCATCCTCGGCAAGATCCCGGCGCACCTGAACCAGGACGGGTGGCTCGCCTTGGTCGACGGACGCTACGTCGCCCAGCACGGCCTTCCTCATCGAGACACACTCGCCGTCCTCACCCATGGGGTCCGCTGGATCGACCAGCAGTGGCTCGCTCAGCTCGTGATCTACCGGCTGGATCAGATCGGCGGGCTGCGGCTGTACGGCCTCGTATATGTCGCCCTCACCGTCGGCAGCTTCGCGTTGGCGATCGTCGCGGCGCGACGGCTGGGCGGCAGCGCCAAGCACGTGGTCTGGGCGCTCCCCCTCGCCGCGTTCCTCTACTTCGCTGGCTCTTTTCAGATCCGCACCCAGGGGTTCGCGTATCCGCTCTTCGTCGCTACCGTCTGGCTGCTGGCCGGTGACGGCAGCACTCGATCTTCCCGCGTTCTGCTGGTGCTGCCCCTGCTGATCGTGTGGGCCAACCTGCACGGCTCGGCGATCCTCGGCGCCGGGATCGTGGCGCTCTACGGCGCATGCCGGTTGGCCGGCGAGTTGCACGAGGGACGAGTGTCAGCGCAAGCGGGCGCATTGCTGCTAGGGGCCCCTCTCTGCCTGCTGGCGACTCCCTACGGGCTATCCGAGATCTCCTATTACCGGGACACCCTGATGAACCCGGCGTTCAAAACCCTAGTCGTCGAGTGGCAGCCGGTGTCCTCCTTCCCCGTCCTCGCGGTCCCTTTCTTTGCTGCAGCCCTCGCGACCGTGTGGATGCTCGGCCACAGTCGAGGACGCGTGCGGACCTTCGAGGCGTTGACACTGCTGACCCTGATTGCGGGCGCGATCTCGGCGGAACGGAACATCACGTGGTTCGCCCTCGCGGCCCTGATTCTGCTGCCCGGCATCCTCACCGCCGAGATCCCCGACCTGCGGCCGTCGATCCGCCGGCCGCGACTCAACCTCGCCCTGGTCGCCGCGTCGGCGGCGGTCCTGCTGATGTCGCTCGGCGGTGTCGTCGCTCACTCGAGCGGGTGGTTCGAGAGCGGCTACGACGCGCAGGCACTCGATCGGACGGCTGCGCTCGCAGAACGAGACCCCCGCGTGCGTGTTTACGCCGACGGCCGCTTCGCCGACTGGCTGCTCTGGCATCACCCGGCCCTTGCGGGTCGCATCGCTTACGACTCGCGCCTGGAACTGCTGAGCACCCGCCAGCTCGACGGCCTCGCTGAACTGACGCAGATCCGCACGCCCGGCAGCCACGGGCTGCTCGACCCCTACGGCCTGCTCGTACTCGAGACGAGCCGCCCCTCCGCGCGACTGCTGCTCGAGCAAACGGGCACCGCGACGATCATCCGCGGGCGCGACCTCGCCGTCGCAACGCGATCGGCCCGATAGCGATGAGGCGCGCATCGATCCTCGCTGCGGTATGCCTGCACGTTGGTCTAGGCGCAACTAGACCAACCGCATATCGAAGGCTGGAGAGCTGAAACCTATGGTGACTCGCATGCTCAGGCGCCCACGACCGCGCACGACCGCACGCCCGGCCTGGCGCCGCGTTCTCTCGTCACGCCTCGCCCCGCTGCGTCGCTCCCCCGAGGGCGGTCAGGCCGTCGTCGAGCTCGCGCTCGCCCTCCCGATCCTCCTCGTCGTCGTCCTCGGCATCGTCGACTTCGGCCGCGCCGTCAACTACTGGAACGACGAGACCCACGTGGCCAACCTGGCGGCGCGCTATGCCGCGGTCGGTGTCCTTCCTAGTTTGCAAGGCACCTCGAAATGCCCCGCGCCAGCGGGGAACCTGATCTCGTTTGCGGAATTCGAGGCCTGCCTAGATTCAGTCAGGGGGCCCGTCACCGTGTGCGTGAGCATCCCAAAAGCGGAAGTAGGCCAGCCTGTCACGGTGAAGCTTTCGTCGCAATACAGCTGGCTGCCGTTGCCCAAGGTCGTCGGCGTCAAAAGTACCAAATTCACGACCGCAACTCTTTCCGGCACCGCGACGATGCGCCTCGAGCGGGTGCCGCCGTCCAATTTCGCAACCACGGCCGGACCATGCTAAGCCGGCCGGGCCCATACGTGCGGCTGCATAACGATTTGCGACATGAGTCTGGCGCGGTGCTCGTTTTGACATTGCTTCTCATGGTCGTCGTGCTCGGCATCGCCTCATACGCGATCGACACGGGCATCTGGTTCGTCCACCACGGCCACCTGCAGACGCAGGCCGACGCCGCGGCACTCGCGGCCGCACAGCAGTTCCAGTACCCATGCACCCCCGGCGGCACGATGGACCAGCAGATCGCCTCCACCGTCCACCGCTACGACGGCACGACGGCCACGACCGGCGGCTACAACGCCCAGGTCTCCGTCACACCGACGGCGTCGAGCACCTACAGCGCCAGCCAGCACAATCTCATCGCCGAGATCGACCAGCCCAACTACGCCGCCCAGTCCCAGCCCGGTGACAGCGAACTCACGGGCTCGCCCTGCGCCGACGGCGCGATCGACGTGAAGCTGACCGAGACCAACCTGTCGTCGTTCATACCGATCGTCAGCCCCAAATTCATCAATGCCCAGGCGCGCGTCGGGATCCTCCAAGAGACGAGCGCTATCCACGCCGAGCCATTCGCCGAGCCGCTGCCCACTCCGAACACGCTGACTGCGTTCTTGGTCGACCAAAGCACCGGTCAGCTCATCGCGGGCCCCGTCACCCTCACTCCCTCGGCAGACCACACCACGTGGACGACATCTGCCCCCCTGTCGGTGCTCTTCGAAAAAGCCACCGCCGGTGGCATCGTCGGCTTGCGCGTGGCGATGAGCGGAGGCACGACCGCGACGTGCGGCTCCGCGGGCGTGTCCTGCTACGCGAGCGACAGCGTCTCGCCGCCGATCGGCGTGGCCTACACGCGCGTGTGGTCGAACAGCGGGACGCCGGGCTTGCCGACGACGGCGCCGATTGCGCCTCAGCTCGGCAACGCGACGCTCTCGCCCAGTGGCGCAACCGGTTGCCCCAACGCTCCGAGCGGAACGTTCTCGAACTTCATCTCCTCCTCGAGCAGCTGCCAGATTGCCCTGAGCGCTGCGATGGTCTTCACCAGCACAGGCGGCACCGCTCTGACCTGCACGACCGCTTCGCTCGTCCTGAAGGCGGCCGGCAAAAACGTCAACACGGCGTGCCCCAGCGGCGGCCCCAACGGCACTTGGACGTCGGTCCCGGTCACGATCTCGCCGAACGCGGGCCCGACGAGCTTTACGCTCAGCTGGAAGCTGACGGCGGGTAAGAAGCCCGCCGGCGCCGGCGTGACCGGCGGCGACAACAGCTCGAACTGCACGCCGAGCAAGCCGTGCGAAGGCTCATTCGACTCGAACACGGCCGCCACTCCAGAGGTCGTCCAGCGCGTCTACAGCGGCGCGTACGACTCGCTCAGCGAAGCGAGCAGCAACTCGGGCCCGATCCTCAGCGCAACGGTCGCCGACGCCACGACTGGAAGCGAGCTGATGTCGGTCCCGCGCAGCGAACCGGCCCGCAGCGTCGCCATCACCGTGACCGTCCTCGGCTTCCAGAACTCACAGACGATCCCGAGCCCGCCGATCGAGCTGAGCTTCGGCGGCAACCAGGAAAACGCGGCGCTCGAGTGCACCGGCAACGCCGGCAATCCCGCCTTCGAAGAAGCGCTTGTCAAGGGATGCCCCGACGAATACGGGACGACGACCGCGCCCGCGGCCACGGCCTGTGCGGGCTCGCCGACGCCGCCGGTGTGCGCCAAGGAGAACCCCGGCGGCGGCAAGCTCGTGAAAGACCTCGACCGCGCCATGAACCAGCGCATCAACGGAGGCGCCAACACGTGCGTCAACCCCAATCACTGGGCGTCGCCGAACAGCGTCGGGCAGGTCGTCGGCCAGACGCCGCCAGACCCGCGGTTGATCACGACGATCATCACCGACTACGGCGCGCTCGGCAATGGCGCGAGCGAAGTGCCGGTCCGCGCCTTCGCCGAGTTCTACGTCACCGGCTGGTCGGGCGACCCCTGCATCGGCGAAGCCAACGGGACCTCCTCGAACGGGCTCGCCTACACCCACGACGACAACCCGGGCAGCAACAAAGGGGTGCTGCTCGGGCATTTCGTCAAGTACGTCGCGACGTCCTCGACGGGCACTGGCTCGACCAAGTGCTCGCAATCTTCATTCGGCAACTGCATAGCTGTTCTGACCAGGTAAGGAGACCTCATGGAAGCCACATCCAGCAACAAGATCGGAAGGAACTCACCTCGGGACATCCTGTCCAGCCGCGGTGGCGCGATCACGATCGCGACCATCGCTGCGATTCTCGCCGGAGTCCTGCTGTTCGCGTTCGTCCAGCGCTACCGCAACAAGGAAACCGCATCGAGCGCCCCGACGCCTGTGTTCGTCGCCAAGAGCCTCATCCCGCAGGGAAGCTCGGCCGACGTCATCGGCGCCGAACAGCTGCTTCAACGCACAACCCTGCGCGGGAGCCAGGTCCGCTCGGGCGCCATCACCGACCCGTCCGTCCTGCACGGCGAGGTGGCGGCGACGACGATCTACCCGGGTCAGCAGATCACGGCGTCCGACTTCGTGGTCGCGAGCGGGATCACCTCGGAGCTTACGGGCACGATGCGGGCCGTGTCGGTGCCCGTCGACGCAGCCCACGGGCTCGTCGGGTTCATCCACACGGGCGATCACGTGGATGTCCTCGCCAGCTTCACCGGCGGGTCGGCCACCGCCCGCGGGACCGTCACGACGCTGCTCCAGGACGTGCTGGTTCTCAGCGCGCCGTCGAGTAGCAGCGGCCTCGGCTCCAGCAACAACAGCGACATCGTGCTCCGTGTCTCGAACCACGACGCTCCGGCCCTGGCCTACGCCGCCGACAACGGCAAAGTCTGGGCGGTCCTGCGCCCGCCGCTGGGCGCCGTCTCGAGCACCTCGCCGACGACCTCATCGGGAGGCCACTGATGACCCAGCAACACATCACCGCGCTCGTAGCCCACGACTCGGGTGTGGTCGGGGGATGGGTCGCCGACCACGTACCGTCGGGCTCGGGAATCTCGATCGCCGGGATCCTCGCGACGCTCTCGCCGAGTGCCGAGGAGGTCCTGGGCTCCGACGCGGACGTGCTGCTGGTGGCGTGCTCCGAGGAACCGGACGCGGCGCTCGCGCTCGTCCAATGGTGGACGGTAAACCGTCCCCAGCGGCCGGTCATCGTGCTCTGCAACGCCTCGCCGAACGGGTTCGTCGGACAGGCGTTCTCGGCCGGCGCCGATGACCTGGTCGTCGTCGAGCCGGGCTATGAGATCTCGCGCGAGACCTCCCAGCAGCTCGTCTTCGCCGTCCAGAAGGCCGTCGCGCGGCGCTCGACTAGCACCGAAGACGGCGGAGAAGCCGGTGCGATGATCTGCGTGCTCGGGCCCAAGGGCGGCATCGGCAAGACGCTGACCTCGTGCAACCTCGGCCTCGCGCTCGTCGGCATGGGCAAGAGCGTCGTGCTCGTCGATCTCGATCTGCAGTTCGGTGATCTGGCGCTGTCGCTCGATCTCAAGCCGCAGGGCACCGTTTACGACCTCTCGGCAGCCGGAGGCTCACTCGATGCCACCAAGATCGACTCCTATCTCGCGACCCACCCGTCCGGACTGCGCGTCCTGATGGCGCCGACGCGACCCGACCAGGCCGCCGCGATAACGATCGACTTCCTGCGTGACGTGTTCGCGCTCCTGCGCGACAGCCACGACTACGTAATCGTCGACACTCCGCCCGGCTTCACGCCCGAGGTGATCGCCACAATCGACTCGTCGTCGCAGATATGCATGGTCGGCATGCTCGACGCCCTGTCGCTGAAGAACACGAAGCTCGGGCTCGAGACCCTCGAACTGATGGGCTACGACATGCAGCGGGTGCGCCTGGTGCTCAATCGCGCGGACTCGAGCGTCGGCATCACGCACAACGACGTGCTGAGCATCCTCGGCCGCCCGCCCGACGTGCTCGTGCCCAGCCACCGCGACATAACGCGGTCGGTCAACGAGGGCACGCCGATCGTTCTCTCTCACAAGCGCAGCGAGGCGGCGAAGGCCTTTGAGGCGCTCGCGAAGAGCTATGTCGCGGCCGACGCCTCCGCGGGTCGTCCCGCCAAACGATCGCTACTGAACAGGAGCCGTGCGTGATGGAGCTCGCCCAACGCCTAGCCAATGCCCAGCCGCCAGTCTCCGAGGACACCCGCGACGCCTTCGCGGACCTCAAGGATCGCGTGCACCTCGCCGTCATTTCCGAGCTCGGCCCGCAGATCTACGACGCCCAGGTCGACGACGCCGATGTGCACCGACTCGTCGTCGCCGACATCCGCTCGCGGCTGGCCCAGGAGCGCGGCGTCGCGCTCGCCGACCGCGACCGCCTGGCCCAGGAGATCGCCGACGACACGCTCGGCCATGGGCCGATCGAGCCCCTGCTGCTCGACAACACCGTGTCGGAGATCATGGTCAACGGGCCGCGCGACGTCTGGATCGAGCGCGAAGGCGTGCTCCACCGCACGACCGTGCGCTTCGCCGACGACCACCACGTGCGCAGGATCATCAACAAGATCGTCGGCCAGGTCGGACGGCGCATCGACGAGTCCTCGCCGATGGTCGACGCGCGCCTCCCCGACGGGAGTCGCGTCAATGCCGTCCTGCCCCCACTGTCGCTGTCGGGGCCGCTGCTGACGATCCGGAAGTTCTCCAAGCAGCGCCTGGACCTCGGCGACATGCTGCGCCTGGGAACCCTCACACGGGAAAGCGTCGACTTCATCGACGCGGCGCTGAAGGCCGAGCTCAACATCCTCATCTCGGGCGGCACGGGATCGGGCAAGACGACACTGCTGAACGCGATGTCGACCGGGATCTCCGACGACGAGCGGATCGTGACGATCGAGGACGCCGCCGAGCTTCGCCTCAACCAGCGTCACGTCCTGCGGCTCGAGTCGCGACCCAAGAACATCGAGGGGCAGGGCGAGATCCCGATCCGCGAGCTCGTTCGCAACGCGTTGCGGATGCGCCCCGACAGGATCATCGTCGGAGAGGTTCGCGGGGGCGAGGCCCTCGACATGCTCCAGGCCATGAACACAGGTCACGACGGCTCGCTCAGCACGATCCACGCCAACTCGCCGCGCGACGCGCTGGGACGGGTCGAGACCATGGTCCTGATGGCCGGGCTGGAGTTCCCGATGCGGGCCGTCCGCCAGCAGCTCGCCTCGGCGCTCGACCTGATCGTCCACATCGAGCGCTTCGGCGACGGCAAGCGACGGGTGACCGCGATCACCGAGGTGCAGCGAATGGAGTCCGACATGGTCACGCTGCAGGACCTCTTCGAGTATCAGCTACCGGCAGGCGCCGGCGAGAGCGCGGGGCAGCTGCGTCCAACGGGCATCCGCCCGACGACCGCCAAGTTCGAGCGTCGCGCTGTCGAGCTCCCGCCGTGGATGACCGTCGCGAACCTCGACGGCGCGCCGGCGTCGATCTCGGGTGCGAGCCGCCTCCAGCCGCGGAGGGCGGCACGATGAGGCGCCTCCTGGCCTTCATGCTGAGCGTCCTCGCGCTCCTCGTCGGGGCATCTTCCGCCACCGCTGCGCAGCTGCGCCTGACCCCCGCGAAGTCGGGCCAGTTCCCCGAACGCGCCTTCCTCCTCACGACGCCTACGCGATCGTCGCTGGACGCCCGCCAGGTGACCGTGACCGAGAATGGCTCGCCGGTCGCCGGTCTGACCGTCGCTGCGGCAAGCGCCGTCGGCGGGCATCACTTCGGCACCGTCCTGATGATCGAGACCAGCGCCTCGATGCAGGGCAGCGCGATCCAGACAGCCCTTGCCGCTGCCCGGTCCTTCGCGGCGCAGCGCGCCCCCGACCAGCCGCTCGCCGTCGTCGAGTTCGACTCGAGCGCTCGTGAAGTGCTGCCCCTGAGCACCGACAAGAGCGCCATCGCCCGTGTCCTCTCCACGACTCCGGTGCTCGGCAGCGGCACCCACATCTTCAGCGCCGTCGACACCGGCCTGCAGATACTCGCCAGGGCCAATGTCACGGCGGGCGCGATCGTGCTGCTCTCCGACGGCGCGCTCACCGGCCGGCTCAGCGCCCAGGCGAGTATCCAGCGCAAGGCGCAGGTGATCTCGGCGGCGAACGCCCAGAACGTGCGCGTCTACGCGATCGGCGTGCACGACAGCGCCTTCAACGCCGCCAGCCTGCGCGGCCTCGCCGGCGCAGCCGGTGGGACATACAACGAAGTCGACTCGGCCGGCCTGCCCGCGCTGCTGCGCGAGCTCGGGGGCGAACTATCCAACCAGTATCTGATCCGCTATCGCTCGGCTGCCGCGCTCGGCAGCAGCGTCCACGTCGCGGCGAGCGTCACCGGCCAGCCAGGCGTCGCGGTGGCCGACTACTCGGCGCCGTCGCTGCCGCCTGCGATCTCGCCACGTCGCGCCACGCACCAACGGACGGGCTTCCTGCAGAGCACCTGGGCGGCGATCCTCGCGTGCGCGGCATGTGCGTTGCTGCTGGGCCTCGCCGTCGTCGCTCTGCTCGCGCCGCGGCGGAGCGTCCGCCGACGCGTCGACAGGTTCGTCTCGGCCGCGGCACCGGAGCCGACGAGGTCGTGGACCAGCGTCCTGCTCGAGCGGGCGTTCCCAGACACCAAGAGTGCAGCGCAGCGCGGCGAGCGGTGGGAGAGGCTCGCGCAGGAACTCGAGCTCTCGCGCGCCGGCGTGTCGCTCGAGCAGGCGGTCGCGCTGACGGCGCTCATGACCGTGGTCATGAGCTGGCTCTTTGTGACCGCCACGGGAAGCCCGATCGCCGCTGTGATCGGTCTGCTGGTGCCGGTGTGCGCACGGATCGCCCTGACGGTCACGGTCGAGCGCCTGAGGCGCTCCTTCGACGAACAGCTCCCGGACAACCTCCAGGTGATCTCGGCGGCCATGCGTGCGGGCCACACCTTCGTCGGGGCGCTCGCACTCGTCGCCGAGGACGCGCCCGAGCCGTCTCGGCGCGAGCTGCGCCGCGTCCTCGCCGACGAGGCGCTGGGCGTTCCCCTCAGCGACGCGCTCGACGCCGTCACGAAGCGGATGAAAAGCCGCGACTTCGAGCACGTCGCGCTCGTCGCCTCGCTCCAGCGGGAGACCGGGGGCAACACGGCCGAGGTCATCGACGCCGTCACCGAGACCATTCGCGAGCGCCTGGACCTTCGCCGCCTGGTGCGAACGCTCACCGCACAGGGCCGTCTCGCCGGGGTGGTCGTCAGCGTCCTGCCTGTCGTCCTGCTGCTGGCCATCGCGCTGATCAACCCGGCCTACATCCACCCGCTCTTCCACACCGCCGAAGGCATCGTCGCGCTGGCCGTCGCGGCGACGATGCTGACGTGCGGCTTCCTCACGATCCGCAAGATCGTGGACATCAAGGTCTAAAGGGGTTATCGGAATGCTCGGCTTCCTAATGCTCGGCCTCATCTGCCTCGCTGTCTGCGTCGGCGCAGCGATCCGCGTGCTCACCGCCCCCCGCGTCCGCGCGATGGAGCGGCTGAGCGACATCCAGGCCTACGGCGCCTCGGCCGAGTCGACGGTCCTCACGGGTCTCGGCCTCGCCGAACCGTCCGGCGGACTCTCCGAGCTCGCGAGCAGGATCGGCGCGGTCGCGATTCGACGCATCGGCAGCGTGGGCGAGGCCGACCTCCGCGCCGAGCTGATGGCGGCCGGCATGTACGGGACCGCTCCCCGCACGATGGCCGGCTACCGCCTGCTCGCCGCGACGCTCATCCCCGCGGCCATCCTGCTGCTCGGCTCGGCGAGCGGGCTCGCGATCGTCCTTGCCCTCGTGATGATCCTGCCGGGCTGGATGCTTCCGCTCATGATCGTCCGCCGCAGGGCGCGGGTGCGCCTCGACCAGATCGATCGCGCACTTCCCGATCTGGTCGACCTGCTCGTCGTCACCGTCGAGGCGGGGCTCGGGTTCAGCGCATCGCTGCGCGTCGCCGCCGACCAGTTCCCGGGTGCGCTCAGCGACGAGCTCAGGCTGACCCTCCAGGAACAGGCCATGGGGCTCTCGATGAGCGACGCCCTCGTCCATCTCCTGCGGCGGGCTGACACCGCGAGCATGCGCTCGTTCGTACGCTCGGTCATCCAGGGCGAGAACCTCGGCGTCTCGACTGGGACGATCATGCGCAACATCGCCGTCGACATGCGCAAGAGGCGCCGCAAAGCGGCCGAGGAACAGGCGCAGAAGGCCCCGATCAAGATGCTGTTTCCCCTCGTCTTCCTGATCTTCCCGACGATCTTCATCGTCCTGCTGCTGCCGGCCGTGTTCGCGCTTCAGAACGCGATCTCCTAGCGGTCCTCAACCGCCGCGACGGTACACGACGGTACTCCGATCGCCCGCGATCCTGCGGTAGGCGACGGCGCGATTCATCAACCGCGCGGCCGCGCTTCCTCGTTCGACAAGCACGATCCGGACCGAGGAGCTCAGAGCCGCCACGCCGTGCGGCGCGCCCGCGATCCAATCGAGGTAGACAGCCTGATCGCGCGTCGAGAAGGCGTCGAGCGGGTCGCCCACCGATATGCGTCCGCCGGCGAGCGCGACTCGCTCCGCCAGCGTGTCGGGAGCGAGGATCGGCGTCTCGCCGGCCAGCGCCATCGCCCGTCTCACGAGCTCCTGGCTCGCTCCCGCGAGCCTCGGTCCGCGTGCGAGGGCGACGCCGACGACAGCCAGCGCTGCGACGGCTGTGGCTGGAGCAAGCCAGCCCCAATCGCGCCGTCGACGCACCGTGCAGGCAGCCGGCCCGACGAGAAAGAAGAGCAGCCACACACTCGAGCGGGCCGTGTTGACGCTCATCGCGGCGAGACCGATCGCGGCCACCTTCTCCCACAGCGGCCACCCGCTCCGCCATGCTCGCCGTCCGAGCACGGCGATCATCGCCAGCGCAATGTCGTCCAGGGGCGAGCTCAGGCTCGGCACAGCCCACAGCGCCACGTGGCGCTGTGCGGCCACGTTCTCGAGGACGCCGCGGTAGTAGGAGGCCGTGTCGAGAAGCGCCGGTGTCAGGCCGAGCGCGAGCGAAGAGGCGATGGCGAGCGACATGGCCGTCCAGGGTGCCTGCCGAGCCCTCGCCGACAGCAGGTAGGCGAGCAACACGGCCAGCCCGACGAGGACGACGCCGTGGAGATTGCTCCACAGCCCGAGCAATGGCACGGCCAGCCAGATCCGCCGCGACGGCCGGCGGTACTCGCTCCGCAGCAGCGCGACTAGCACGGGGAACAGAGCCAGCGAGAAGAGCTGGGAGCGGGCGATGACAAGGCTCGACAGGGAGCCGACGGCGCAGAGCCCAAACGCCGCGGCGACACCGTCGCCGGTCGCGCCGGCCCTGACGGCGTCGCGGGCGAGCACTCCGAAGGCGAGCGCCACGGCGAGCAGCTGAGCGATCACGAGCCCGCGATCTCCCAGCCCTCGCTCGAGCCCGTTGAAACCCAGCTCGGCGAGGACGGGAACGTTGTGCCAATGAGACGTCGGCGCCGTCGCGAAGGGGACTCCGGCGGGGATCGCGTGGCGGGCGAGGATGACGTGCCCGAGCGCAGCCAGCCACCGCGAGTCGGCGCCGACTCCGCCGAGGAGCGCGACGATCATCAGGATCAGGCAGATCGCCATCGCCACGACCGCGGTCGGGTACGCGGCGACGCCGGCGGCGCGCGCGCCGGACCGGCCAGGCCACTGATGCCCGGACGCCCGAGCGGCTCTCGCCGTTGCCCTCCCAAACTGCTTCGCCACGTCGCCCTCCCGTCGAATGGGCGAGCTCCATCACCCGCCGCGAGCACGCGAGCGCAGCCGAGAACGCGCGCCCGCCGCAGGAAAGGTAGTCGGGCCGACGGTCGATCCGAGGCCGCCCGGCCGTCTTGGTCAGGTCTCGGTGGATTCCGGCCCGAGCGCGAGGCCGACCTCGACCTTCGTCTAGTCGTCCCTAGCCGTTCGTCGGTCGCGCTCGTGCGTGCCCGGAGATAGCTTCGATTCCAATGAAAAAGCTCCTCACCATGTCGCTCGCGGCGATCACGTGCGCACTTCCGGCGGTCGCCGGCGCCTCGGTCGCCGCACGCCACCACGCCTCGTCGCGGACGCACCGGCTTGCCGCGCCGCAGTTGCTCGCGCCGAGCCCCGGCGCCCGCTCGGCACAGGTGCCTCTGCTCGTCTGGAACGCCGTCGCGGGAGCGGCCGAGTACGAATACCAGCTCTCGGCAGACCCCCACTTCAACTCGATCGTGCTCGGCTCGGGGATCGGCACCGGCACGTCGAAGACGCACAACCTGGCGGCCACGCTGAGCCGATCGATCCCCGACGGGACGTACTACTGGCGCGTCCGGGGCATCACAACGGCCAAGGCGCCGGGATCCTGGTCGCCTACACGGACGCTCGTGAAGGCGTGGACGGAAGCGCCCCAGCTGCTCGCGCCGGGGAACGAAGCAGCCGTCGCGTGGCCCTCGACGCCGCTGGTCATGAGCTGGACGCCGGTGGCGGGCGCGACCGAATACATCGTCACCGTCGCCACGGACCCGGCGCTCTCCAACGTAGTGCTCGGCTCCTCCACCTCGCCTCAGAAGACCGACGCGACCGTACTCGCCCTGCCGGGCACGCTGTCCTCGGGTCAGTACTACTGGGCCATCACGCCGCTCGACGCCGAGGGCCATCGCGGCACACGCTCGCGGGTGTCGAGCTTCACGTGGTCGTGGCCGACGACGACCACCACACATGTCAACGACCTCAACCCCGACTCTCGCGTGTTCGACCCGCAGTTCACCTGGGCACCGGTGCCCGGCGCTGCCCGCTATGAAGTCGAGGTCAACTCAGCAGCCGACTTCCCCGTGGGCTCGAAGTGGTGCTGCTCGAACGTGACGACCGGCACCTCGCTGGCGCCCACCGCCGCCCTCGCCAACAACGAATACTTCTGGCGCGTCCGGGCCGTAGATGCGAACGGCAACACGGGCGCTTGGAACGTCGGCGCCAGCTTCACCAAGGCCTTCGACAGCGTCACACCGACCGTGCCCAACCTCACGATGAGCGACATCAACGGCAACCCCACCGGACCCGACCCGACCACGGCGACCCCGATCGTAACGTGGTCCGCCGTCCCCGGCGCGGCCAGCTACGAGGTCCAGGTGACGCGCTACGTCACCGGATCGGGGTGCAACTGGGCCGCACCCGCCGGGCCGGAAAAACAGATCGTCGAGACGTCGTCGTTGAGCTGGACGCCGCTGGGATTGCACAGCAGCCACATCGGCCCCACGGCTTGGCCCTCGCCCCACACCCGCGCTCAGCTCGCCCAGGGTGAATCGCCCTACTGCGTCCGCGTTCTCGCCCGTTCCGACCACGACGCCAAGGGCAATCAGATCGTCAGCGACTGGACCCAGATCGGCGGCGTCAACCAGCCGGCGTTCTCGTTCGCCGACCAGCCGGCGCCTGGCGTCCCGGGACCCGAAGGGCTGACGACGCCGAGCAGCGCGTACGTGCTGCCGGGCGCGGGCTCGAGTGGGCCCCGTACACCCCTGTTCACCTGGCAGCGCGTCGCGGGCGCGAGCAGCTATCTCGTCGTGATCGCCCGCGACGCCGGCTTCACCCACGTTGTCGACGTCGCCTCGAGCGTCGTCCCGGCGTATGCGCCGGAGCTCGAAGGCGAAGAGCCGCTCAACGATGAGACGAGCGCGTACTACTGGGCCGTCGTGCCGGTCAACGCCAAAGGTGAAGTGTTCAGCGACCCCTCGCAGGGCCAGGACTCGCCCCAGAGCTTCAACAAGTCATCGACGCCTCCCGGTCCCGGCGCCCCGATCAACGTCGACGTGTCCGACCAGCCGACGTTCAGCTGGTCGCCGGCCGAGGGCGCGCTCAACTACACCCTCCAGGTCTCCGAAGATCCGAGCTTCGGCAGCCCGCTCGACACCGTCACAACCGACGCGACCTCCTACACGAGCGCAGCGACCTACCCGCCGAACATCACGCTCTTCTGGCGGGTCCGGGCCAACAACGCAAAAGGCGTCGGCCTCAACTGGTCCGCCGTCGCGACCTTCCGCCGCACCCTCCCCGCTCCGTCTCCGTTCCCGGGCAACGCAACGGGCGGCGAGGCCATCCCCGTCTTCTCGTGGTCGCCGGTCACCGGCGCGACCGGGTACCAGGTTCACGTCGAACAGGCGGACGGCACGATCAAGGACTTCACGCTGGGATCGACCGCGTTCACGCCGACGGTCTGGTACGGCACGGGCATCTGGCGCTGGCAGGCGCGTGCGCAGTTCCCGAACGGCTCGGGCTCCTCGAGCGTCGCCGGGGGCTACTTCGCCCCGCAGACCTTCATCCGCACCTTCGCCCCACCGCCCGGCGTCGCCGGAGTGAAGGCCGGCTCGCGCATTACCATCTCCTGGAGCTCAGATCGTTACGCCAAGCAGTACGAGGTCGACCTGGCGCCCACCGAAACCTTCAGCTCGAAGCTTGAATCGCGACGCGTCGACGGGCTCGCCTGGGCCCCAGATGTCGACCTCACCGCCAAGGCCAACCGCGGGCGCCTGTTCTGGCGCGTCGCCGCGATCGACGCCGGCGGGAACGTCGGGCCGTTCACCGTCGGAAGCTTCGTCCCGCCTCGCCGTCATAGCGCCTGCCCGGCGAAGAAGAAGCACGCCAAGAAGGCGCCGAAGTGCGCCAAACGCCGGCGCAAGCACCACTAGATCGCCGCGCCACATTCCCGACTCGCGCATGCGTCTTCGGTCATGGCAGCGACGAGGCCATGTCAGTGGAGGCCATCGGCGCGAGGTGACACAAGGACCTCCGGCTCCTCCACCGACGTCGCCCCGCATTCGGCCTTCACACCTAGACGTTCGTCGAGCGCCGACTAGATGAACGTCCGGCGAACTCCGGAGCCGTCGCTGAGAGCATCGTTGACACATTGGAGCAACGCGCTCCGTCCATTAACCAAATCAAGGAGGAGTTGCTCCATGTTTCGTAAACTACTGAGGAACAAGCGCGCATTGAGCGCCCTTGGCATCGTCACGGTCCTGGCCGTCGCCGGGGTCGCAGTCGCATTCTGGACGGCATCTGGATCCGGCAGCGGATCGGGCACCGTCGCCAGCAGCAATGGTTCGCTGACGCTGCACGGCTCAATCGCCAGTGGGCTCGCGCCCGGTGGCAGCGAGTCGGTGTCGTTCACGGCCGACAACTCGGGCACGTCCGGCCTCCAGGTCGGAACGGTTCACGCGGTCGTCTCGATCGACGCCGTTCACGCCGAAGCCGGCTGCAAGGCGTCTGACTTCACGATCGCCGACACCGGTGAGAACCAGACCATCGCCGCGGGCACGTCGGGTGTCGCCCTCGCCAACAGCGGGACGATCTCGATGACCGAAAGCGCCTCTAACCAGGACGCCTGCAAGGAAGCAACGATCTCGCTCGCGCTCACGAGCTAGAAGACCAGCCGACCGGCACGGACGCCGGCCGGCGGGGGGACGTGGACAGGGGGAGGCACTCAAAGCCTCCCCCGCCACGCCCATCACCGGGCCAAGCGGCCCACCACTCTTGATCAACACCACACCACAAAGGCCATCTGAGATTCACCAATGCGCTCCGACTTTCTCAAAGACAACAGCACAGATGCCGCCAGCGGCGCTCGCGCGTCTGAGAGCGGCGAAGCGCACGGCCCGAACAGCCCGATGAGGCGCGGCTCGAGATGGCGCGCCGTACTCGGGGCCCTCGTCGTCCTCCCCGCCCTCGCGGCGGTCGGAATCGCCCTCGCGGCGTCCCCGCAGGTCGCCGAACCGGCGATCACCTCGGGACCGGCCAACCCGACGAACCAGACGTCCGCCAGCTTCACGTACACCGACTCCCAGGCCGGCGTCACGCTTCGCTGCCAGCTCGACAGCCTCGGCTACACGCCCTGTCCCGCCGCCGGCATCACGTACCCCGGACCGCTCGTGGCGGGCAACCACGCCTTCCGGGTGCAGGCGACATCGGGCACCAAAGTGAGCACCATCGCCGCCTACACCTGGACGATCGACACGACGCCCGCGACGATGACCCAGGCCTTCCCGGCCAACGGCGGGCTCTACAGCAGCGAAAAATGGAGCGAAGGCTGCTCGCCTGCCGGCATCTGCGGTAAAGCCAAAGACGCACACGCCGTCCAGGCCGTCGCGGTATCGATCCAGGCGCCGAGTGGCAAATGGTGGGGTGGGAGCAGCTTCGACAAAGCCACCGAGACCTTCAACGGCGCGACACTCGAAGCGCCCGGAGCGGACACCACCGGCTGGACCTATCCGCTGGCCATACCGGCCGACGGCTCCTACACCGTCCACGTCCGCGCGACCGACGGAGCCGGCAACACGAACACCGCCGCGACCCAGCTCGCCGGCACCTTCGCGACCGACAGGACCGCGCCGCCCAGGCCGACCATCTCCTCCGGTCCCGAAGAAGAAACCGGCCAGACGAGCGCCACGTTCGTGTTCGGCGACAGCGAGGAAGGCGCCACGCTGCTCTGCTCCAGGGACGGCGCCGCCTACGCCGCGTGCGCGAGCCCCAAGACCTACTCCGTCGTGCAGGGCGAACACACCGTCTCGATCGAGGCCCGCGACCACGCAGGCAACGTCAGCGCCGCGACCTCCTATTCGTGGATCGTCGTCAAGGGGTTCACGATCAGCGGAAGCCTGATCGGCGCACTCGCGCCGGGTATCACGCGGCCACTCCAGTTGACGATCTCCAACCCGAACAACAAGGCGCTACTGCTCACCAGCCTTCACGTCAGCGTCGAGACCGCCAGCACCAAAGCCGGCTGTGACGGCCCCACCAACCTCCAGATCACGCAGTCCGATGCCTCTGAAGCCCACCCACTGTCTGTACCGGCGAGAGGGCACGTCGTGCTGCCGGCCGGCTCGGTCACCGCGCCCCAGGTCCTGATGAAGGACCTGGCGACCAACCAGGACGCCTGCAAGGGCGCCTCCTTCACGTTCGACTACACCGGGAACGGGCACTCCTGATGCGCCGCCCGGGCCTTCTCGGCAGGCACCCCCGGCTCGCCGCCGGCCTCGCGGCCGCGGTGCTGCTCGCGGCGGTCGGCGTCGCGGTCGCGTTCTGGTCTTCGCACGCCAGCGGTAGCGCCGGCGGAGGTCTCGCGACCCTGAAAGCATCGTCGATCACGACCGCGACCGGAGGCTCAGGCACCGCGTCGCTGTCGTGGAGCTCGGTCACCCCCCCCGGCTCCGGCTCGATTACATACTTCGTCACCCGCGATGGCGGCACGCCCGCCGGCACCTGCGCGAGCTCCGGCTCACCCTCCACCGCCACGAGCTGCACCGACAGCGCCATCCCGGCCGGGGTCCACAGCTACGCGGTGACGGCGGTCTGGCGCACATGGACCGCGAAAAGCAGCGCCGTGAACGTCACCGTGGCCTCGAGCCCGGCGGTCACCTCGACGAGCCCGAGCTCGCGTGGCCAGGGCGCCGCGAACCAGACGATCACGATCAACGGCAGCGGCTTCCTCTCAGGCGCGAGCGCCTCGTTCGGCTCCGGAGTGACCGTCAACAGCACGACGTTCAAATCGGCGACGCAGCTCACCGCCAGTATCACGGTTGCGTCGAGCGGCGAAGCAGGGTCGCGTACGGTCACGATCACAAACCCCGACGGCGGCGTCGGGAGTCGCGCAGCCGCGTTCACGGTCAATGCTGGGCCGGTTGTTGAATCGGTGAGCCCGGGCTCGCGTGGCCAGGGCGCGGCCGGCCAGACGATCACGATCAAAGGCACGGGCTTCGCCAGCGGCGCGGTCACGACCTTCTCCGGCAGCGGCGTCACGGTCGCCTCCACGACCTTCATCAGCTCGACCGAAATCACGGCCAGCGTCACCGTCGAAGCGAGCGCCGCCACGGGCGCCAGGACGATCACGGTCACCAACACCGACGCCGGCGTCGGCTCGCTCGCGGGCGCCTTCACGGTCAACGCGAAACCGACCATCACCTCCACCAGCCCGGCATCCCGAGGCCAGGGCGCCGCCAGCCAGACCGTCAAAATCGCGGGCACCGGATTCAGCAACGGCGCCCCGCTCGCCGCGACCTTCTCCGGCAC
>OUNO010002430.1_pt2 | contig 26884 bp, 30 predicted proteins | sample 1779811 | NCBI WGS metagenome assembly OUNO01 (sample SAMEA3914804, study PRJEB12502) | metagenome | biome: forest; material: soil | place: Canada | collected 2010-06-25 | depth 0.3 m
GGTGTAGCGGCCATCGACGAAGATCGCGGCCCTCTCCTTGAGGATCACCGCCGCCCCCGCCGAGCCGGTGAATCCGGTGGCCCAGGCCAGGCGGTCGTTCGCCGCCGGCAGATATTCGTTCTGGTGCTCGTCCTCATGGGGCACGAGAAAGCCGTCCAGGCCCTGCTCGGCCATGGCCTTGCGGATCAGGGGCGCGTGGCGCGGCCCGAACGAGGGATCGGTGGTTTCATCAAATGTCTGGCGCATGGGCGCGATTTAAGGCTTGGCGCCGCCGAAGGCCAGCGGCCCGGCCTTCACCGGAAATTCATGTTGCTTCGCGCTGACTGACCGACTAGGCGGCGAATTGCGCCCTGGGAGAATCGAATGACCGCTGCCGCCGCCACGACGGGCGAAGTCCGCACCGGTCAAATCTACACTTACTTCGCCGGCCTGACCCTGCTCATCGGCATCGTGCAGCCGGACAGCTACCTTGTCGACATCACCACCTCCTACATGCTGAAGAACCAGCTGCACGCCAGCGCCATCGAGGTGTCGACTTTCCGACTGCTGACGGCCGTGCCGATCTATCTGGCCTTCATCTTCGGCTTGATGCGCGACGTGTGGAATCCGCTCGGCCGGCGCGATCGCGGCTATCTGATGATCTTCGCGCCGGTCACCGCGGCGGTGTTCATCTTCCTTTCGTTCGGCAAGCTTTCCTACTTCGGGTTGGTGGCCGGCATGCTGCTGGTCATGGTCACCTCCCGGTTCATATCGGCCGCCTATTGGGGTCTGCTGGCCCTGGTCGGCCAAGAGAAGCTGATGGCCGGGCGCCTGTCGGTGTTGTGGAACATCATCAGCAGCCTGCCGGCCATCGCCGGGGCTGCGGCCTCGGGCTGGCTGGCCGATCACCTGAAACCCAGCGAGACCTTCCTGCTGGTGGCCGTCGTCACCCTCGGAATCGGCGTCATGGGCCTGTGGAAGCCGCCGGCCGTGTTCGACCACGCCTACGACGCACCCCAGGCCAGAGGCACAACCCTGTGGGGCGATGTGAAGCGGCTGGTCAGGCACCGGGCGGTATGGCCGGCGGTGCTGATGATCTTCATGTTCCAGTTCTCGCCCGGCTCGTACACGCCGCTGCAGTACTATCTGTCCAACACCCTGCATGCCTCGGACGAGGTTTACGGCCTCTTTCAGGCGATCTTCGCCGCGTCGTTCCTGCCGATTTTTTTCCTCTACGGCTGGCTGTGCAAGCGCGTGTCGCTGGAGAAGCTCCTGTGGTGGGGCCTGATAATCACCGTGCCGCAGATGATTCCCCTGGCCTTTATCCACACCGGCGCTCAGGCGCTGATGTTGGCGGTGCCGATCGGCGTGATCGGCGGCGTCGCCGCCGCCGCCATCTACGACCTGGCCATCCGCTCCTGCCCGCCCGGCCTGCAGGGCACGATGATGACGCTGATCACGGCCGGGAATCTTCTGTCCTCCCGCGGAAGCGACCTGCTGGGCTCGAAGATCTACGCCTCCAGCCCGGCGCACGGCTTCGTCTACTGCGTGATCGCCACCACTATCGTCTACGCCCTGATCGTGCCGGTCATCCTGCTGGTGCCCAAGGAGGTGATGCGGACGACCGACGGCCAAGCCAATCCCAAGCTCGAGGCCCAGATCCTGGCCGAGGTTGGCGACGCCCCGGTCGTCGGGGTGTGAAGGATAGCGTCAGGCTCGGACGCCTCGCGCCCGAGCGGGGGCCGGAGGACAAGCGATGAACCTACCCGTGAGTCCGGTCGAGGCCGGCGGGTTCATGTGGGACGCGTGGGCGGTCTCGTGGATTGCCGCGATGGTCTGGTCGCGGCGGACGGCCGCTCGGCCCCCTGCTCTCGATCAGCTTGTCCATTGGCTGCCGACAGTCCTCGGGTTTGGCCTGCTCTTCTTTGGGTCTTACGGAACCAACTTCGCGCCCCTGTGGCGCCTGCCCGACGTCGCTGGCTGGGCTCTGGCGGGCGTCTGCGCGGCCGGCCTCTTGTTTACATGGTGGGCGCGCATGTCGCTGGGTTCGCTCTGGTCTGGGTCGGTCAGCCGCAAAGTCGATCACACGGTGATTCAAAGCGGTCCGTACCGCCTCGTGCGTCACCCCATCTATACGGGCCTGATCGCCGCCGCCGTCGCCCAGGGCGTCCTGAGCAGCATGTTGGCCAATCTGGTCGGAGCCCTGTTTCTGGCGTTTGGCTTTTGGCTCAAGGCGCGGCTGGAAGAGCGGTTCCTCAGCCAGGAGCTTGGTGCGGCGGCCTACTCGGAATATCGGCGGCGCACGCCGATGTTGGCGCCGTTCTGGCCGGCGCGCCGGTAATTAAGGCGCGATCATCGACGGCGCTCTACAACCAGCGTCGTCCAGGCGTCGAGATCCAGGCGGCGCACGAAGCGAAAGCCGCACGTCACAGAGGCCGCCCGCACCGCCCGCGCCTGGGTGCGTAACAGACCTGAGAGAATGGCCACGCCGCCAGGGCGAAGGCCGCTCGCGATATCACCGGCAAGGTCGATCAGGGGCCGCGCCAGTATATTGGCGAACACCAGATCGTAAGGGCCTTCGCGCCTTACCAAGGGATCGTTGAGGCCTCGCGCGGTGCGAAATCGGCAGCGGGCCCGGTTCAATCGGGCATTTGAAGCCGCGACCCGTACGGAGACGGGGTCGATATCCGTGCCGACCACCGTGCGCGCGCCGGCCCGGGCGGCCGCGATCGCCAGCACCCCGGTTCCGGTCCCGACATCCAGCGCGCGCCTGAAGCGCCGGCCCTTCAGCAAAGTGTCGAACGTCGTGAGGCACCCAACCGTGGTGCCGTGGTGACCGGTGCCGAAGGCGGCCCCGGCCTCGATCCTGATGGCGATAGCGCCCGCCGGGACCCGGCCGGCGTCATGGGCGCCGTAGACAAAGAACCGTCCGGCTCGCACCGGCGGCAGACCCGAGAGAGACAAGGCGACCCAGTCGGCGTCGGCAAGCTCATGGGAGACGATGCTCAGGTCCGGGAAACGCGCCAGCAAAACGCGAACAGCCGTCGCCTCGCCAGCCGAGGCCGGATAGGCGTCCAGGCGCCAGACCGCCCGCGCCTCGTCCTCCTCGATCAGGGAGTGGGTCGCCCCTTCCAGCGCCGGCTGTTCGCCGAGCGCGGTCGAGGCGGCCCAGACGGCCTCTTGGGGCCCTTTGGCGGTTATCTGAACGGCGGCTGACATGGCCCAGTGTCTAGGCACGTGGGGCCAGGCTTGTCACCCGTCCGCCAGCCGCTAAAGGTGACCGCCGTTCAGTTGGAGGACGTCGGAAGATCATGGCCCTGCCGCCCGTACTGCGTGACCGCCTGCGCCTGCCGGTGATCGGATCGCCCCTGTTCATCGTTTCCGGCCCGGACCTGGTTATCGCTCAGTGCAAGGCCGGGATCGTCGGTTCGTTTCCGTCGCTGAACGCCCGTCCTGTCGCCCAGCTCGACGAATGGCTGGCCCGGATCACCGAGGAGCTGGCGGCGTGGGACAGGGCCCATCCCGAGACGCCAGCCGCGCCGTTCGCGGTCAATCAGATCGTGCACAAGACCAATAACCGGCTCGAGGAAGACGTCGAACTGTGCGCCAAATACAAGGCGCCGATCGTCATCACCTCGTTGGGCGCGCGCGAGGACGTGAACTCCGCGGTCCACGGCTGGGGCGGGATCGTGCTGCACGACGTCATTTCCAATTTCTTCGCTCACAAGGCGATCGAGAAAGGCGCCGATGGCCTCATCCCGGTGGCGGCCGGCGCTGGCGGCCATGCCAGCCGGCTCTCGCCGTTCGCGATGATCCAGGAACTGCGGACCTGGTTCGACGGGCCGATAGCGCTTTCGGGCGCCATCGCCAACGGGCGCGCGGTGCTCGCCGCCCAGGCCATGGGCGCCGACCTGGCCTATGTCGGCTCGGCCTTCATCGCCACGCGGGAAGCCAATGCGTCCGATGGATACAAGGACATGATCGTCGCCAGCGGCGGCGAGGACATCGTCTACACCAACCTGTTCACCGGGGTTCACGGTAACTATTTGCGCCCGAGCGTCGTGGCCGCTGGCCTGGATCCGGAAAACCTTCCTCAGGCGGATCCGTCGAAGATGAACTTCGGCTCCGGCGGCAATCAGAGCGCCAAGGCCTGGCGCGACATCTGGGGCTGCGGCCAAGGCATCGGCGCGGTGAAATCCATCCCCTCCGCCGGCGAGCTGGTGGCCCGCCTGGCCGCCGAATACGAGACCGCCAAACAGGAACTGGCCATGAAGACCGGCTTCACGGCCGGCGCGGTGCTGGCCTTCGCCGCCGAATAGGGGGCATACGAGCGGGCGCTTCCTGGAGGATGACGCCCCATGTCGCCACTGACGCTCTATCTCGCCAGGCTTTTCGGCCTGCTCATCCTTCTGATGTGCGCCGCCTTTGTGGCCCGGCCGAAGGCGACGCTGGCCGCCATCGGTTCGATGATGGACAACACGGGCCTGCTTATGGTCACCGGGATCGTCACCCTGGTGTCCGGCGTGGCTGTCGTCCTTGCGCACAATCGCTGGTCCGGCGGGCTTCTGACTGTCGTTGTCAGCGCCCTTGGCTGGGTGACTCTGATCAAAGGATTCGCCATCCTCGCCTTGCCGCCGTCTGTCCTGGCGACACTCTACCGCTGGATGGGTTATCCGCAACGGTTTCGACTGGTCATGGCCGTGGCGCTGGTATTGAGCGCGTGGCTCACCTGGGCTGCGTTTACGGCACAAATAGCGCCCGGGACATGATCTCGGCGATGACCTCGCTTTTGGCGTCGGCATAGTCCTGGGTCTTCTCCCAAGTGCGCGCCGCCAGCGTGCGTTTGGCCGCCTCATAGAGTGCGCGGTCGGCCGCGTCGCGGCGCAGGTGATCGCGAAAGGCCAGCATGCGCCGAACCTCCTCTTCGCCGGCCGTGTACACGTGGAGATTGGCCGGGGGCGCGGCGCTCTTTAGCAGGCGGTGCTCGAACCAGTCTGGCTCGCGGATGCGCAAGACAAAATCGGCCGCCTCCAGGTCTGGGACATAGGCGCCCTCGTCGGCGCTGTCGGCTACTTCAAGCAGCATGTCGATGAGCGGCTTGGCCGCGAGGCCGGGTATCGAGGTCGAGCCGGCGTGATGGAGGGCGACGACCCGCTTGCCAAGCGCCGCTCGCACCCGCCAGGCCAGGTTGTCGTACCAGTCAGGCCAGTCAGGATCGTAGTCCGCCAGAACCACCGGCCCGTTCAGGGCTTCCAGCGCGGGCAGGGGGTCCAAATCGCCCGCTCGGCTACGGTTTGCCGCTGAGCGAAACGCCCGAGCCTTCACTGTCGAGGATCTGCGACAGCAGCGTGCCGTGCTCCAAATGTGGCGCCTCGGAAAACTCGAGGCCGTTGGCCGCACGCTCGGCGTAGATCTGGGCCAGATTCTCGGTCGAGAAGCCGATCTCCACGCCGCCGGCCGGATTCTTCTCATTGGCCGGATGCAGGGCGAGCGTGACCTCGCCGGTGTCGAATTCGCTCCAAAATGGCGTGGCCATCCTTACCGTCAGGCCGAAGGTGTCGCGGTAGAAGGCGAGCGCCTTGTCCATGTCGGCGACGAACTTGATGGCGTAGGTCAATTTGGCGTCCATGGCGGCCTCCCATTGCGATGCCGATTTATCATGCGACCGCCGTGCGCTGAAGGCCTTGCATCGGGCGGTCGACGCATATAGTTAAGTCACCTAACTAACTATCTGGACAAGAGACGCGTGGTCGAAGCCGAAGAGGACCTCATCACCCTGGCCGACGCGCTGCGGCCGGCGCTGCTGCGCGCCTCGCGCCTGCTGCGCCGCGAGGCCCAGATGGCCGGAGTCTCGGCCCTCGACGCCCAACTGCTGGGAGCGATCGTCAAGCATCCCGGGGTTGGCGGCGGGACCCTCGCCGAGATGGAACAGATGAGCGCGCCGGCCATGTCGGCTCATCTCAAGCGGCTGGAAGCGGCCGGCTGGGTCGCCCGCCTGCCGCCGTCGGCTGAGGATCGCCGGCGGGTGGGTCTCGAGGTCACCGCGGCGGGCATGGCGGCGGTGGACGCGATCCGTAGGCGGAGAAACGTGTGGCTGACGGCGCGTCTCGCCGCGCTCAGCCCCCGGGAACGGCGGGCCCTTGCCGCAGCCGCCGAGCCCCTGCGCCGCCTGGCCGGAGACCGCTGATGGACGGCGACCGCGCCAACGTGGCCGTCCCCGCCGATATTGCGGTCCCTCAGCCTTTCTCGTCCCTGGTTCCGGCCATCATTGGTGGGGCGCTGATGATGCAGACCTTGAGCGCCACGGTGATCGCCAACGCCTTGCCGACTATGGCCCGCTCATTCCACGAGGACCCGATCCGCCTCAACACGGCCATCACCATCTATCTGCTGGCCTCGGCAGTCTGCCTGCCGGTGAGTGGCTGGGCCGCGGACCGGTTTGGGGCCAAGCGCATCTTCCTGATCGCCATCGTCGCCTACGCCGCCGCCTGCGCCGGCTGCGGCTTCGCCACCAACCTGCCCGAAATGCTGTTCGCCCGGGCGTGCGAGGGCGCGGCCGGGGCGATGATGGGTCCGGTGGGACGCCTGGTGTTGTTGCGCTCGACACCCAAGCACAATCTGGTCAGGGCCATGAGCGTGCTGACCATGCCGGCGCTGCTGGGCCCGGTGATCGGCCCGCCGATCGGCGGCTTCATCATCACCTATGGCTCATGGCGGTGGATATTCTTCCTCAACCTGCCCATAGCCGCGGTGGGCGTGGCCCTGGTGTGGAAGTTCATCGACGACGTGCGCGAGCAGAACACCCCGCCCCTGGACTGGACCGGGCTCGTCCTCACCGGCTTCGGCATGGCCGGGGTGGTCTATGGCTTCGACAATCTCGGCCGCGGCCCCCTGCCGCCTTGGGCGATCGCCATGATGATGGGCGGCGGCGCGGCGTTGCTGGGGCTGTTTGCCTTGCATGAGTCCCGGACCCGCAACGCCATCCTCGATCTTAGCCTGCTCAGGATCCAGACCTTCTCCGCTTCGGTGATCGGCGGGGCGTTCATGCGCATGGGCATGGGCGCGACGCCGTTCATGCTGGCCATGTTGCTGCAGGTGGCGTTCGGCCTGACCGCGCTCCAGGCCGGCCTGATGACCTTCGCCAGCGCGGCAGCGGCCCTTGTCATGAAGACCTGCGCACCCCCGATCCTGGCCCGCTTCGGCTTCAAGCGGACTCTGACGGTCAACGCGGTGATCGTCGCGGTGAGCTTCATGGCCTACGCCCTATTCGGGCCGGGTACGCCGCACTGGCTGATCTACGTCGTGCTGCTCACCGGCGGCTTTTTCCGCTCGCTGCAGTTCACCTCCCTCAATGGCGTCGCCTTCGCCGACGTCGATCACGTCCAGATGAGCCGGGCGTCGACCTTGTCGACCATGGCCCAGCAGCTCTCGCAGACCATGGGCATAGGCCTGGCCGCGACCTTCCTGAACATGTCCCTTGTCGCCCATCACGCCCATCGCCTGACCGCGCCGATCATCGCCCCAGCCTTCATCGCCGTGGGCTGCGTGGCCCTGGTCTCAGTGCTGTTCTTCATTCCCCTCCCGGCTAACGCCGGCGCAGGCCTGCATGGCGCGCCGGTCAGGCCCAGGAGGCGTGACAGGTTCTTTCGCCACGCCTGATCGCTGATACGCTGGCACGAGGAAGGAAACGCAATGACCGCCACCCTGCAATACAGCCGCGAGGAATTGATGCGAGCCCACCCCTTCGCCCGGGCTCACGAGGCGGCCGGCTATCGCCTGCACGGCGGCTTCACCGACGCGGGCGCCTATGTCTCGCCGCGCACTCTGGTTCGCTGGCCGGCGGTCAAGGCCTGGGGGGAGGCGCTGCAAGCCAGAGGCTGGCCGCTGATCGACGCCAGCGCCGCCCTTCTGGAGCGATCCGGATTTCCGAATTTCGAACAGCAGAAGCTGCTGATCGGCGAAGGCCTCGGCCAGAGCTTCTGGGACAGCCTGACCGTCACCGGGATCATCGAGGCCCGCGGCCAGGGTCTGTGCTCCTACCAGGCCCCTGATCTTCAGAGCCGAGTCCTGGACCCACTGAGCGAGACCGCCAGCGGGCACCTCAACCTGGGTCTGCTCTACGCCCATGGCGCCGACGAGGGTGGCGATCCGGCTGCGCCGGGCGAGGGCGCGCATGACGCCATGTGGTTCGCCGCCCGTGATCTGGCGTTCGGCAAGGACGCCTGGCCACTCGCCAAGGCCCCGGACAGCATCGCCCGCGAGGTCGAGGGGCGCGAGATGCCTGCCATCCCCGAACCCTTCGAGCAGTTCGTCAAATTCATGATGAATGTGCTGATGATCGAGATCCGCGCCGAATCCTTTTTCGACCTCTGCAGCCGCCTGTTCCGCGATCCGGACCTGTTCGCAGGGCGGCGCGCCGAGGCGGATCTGGCCGCCGAGCTGGTCGGGCGCATTCGCACTGACGAGGCGATCCATGTGGCCTACCTGCGGGTGCTGATTTCCGAACTGCGATCCTTCACCTGGCGAACGGTCGCTGGCGGGACGCAGCGCGGCGCGGAGATTCTCGATCCGGTGTGGGAGCGGATGGTGGAGTGGCATGGACGCACTCAACGCGACCTGGCCGCGGATCGCTCGCGAGCCGAACTTGAAGCCCGGGTGATCGCCGCACGCGGCGAGGTTGCTGGCCGACGCCTTCTGGGTCGCATCGACGCGCTGGGGGATCGTGTTCACGCCTAGAGCCTGATGGCTTTGCACGGAGCAGACGCAGAGGCTGAATCAAGCTCTACACCTCTGTTTCTAGAGCAAGATGATCGGCCGCTTCCGGATCGATCCAGCCGGCGGGGTGGCGCCTGCGGCCGGCATCCTCTACCGCCATCGCCAGGGCCTGTGATCTCGGGGGCGCGACGCGGCCCCGACGGCCGCCGGTTTCGGGTGACGCGGCCTCGCGGGCGTAGAATCCGGACAACATGCGGGTATTGGCCATGGCGAGGACCCCGTGGTCGGTGACAACCCAACCGCCCATGGCGCGATAGGGGGCGCCGGTCACTGCGCGGGCTCGGTGAGGGCTAATGCGGCCGCCAGGAATCGCCACTGCGGCGCGGCCAGGAATTCGTCGAACACGCTCTCAAGGACCAGCGCGCCCGCCCGGCGAATCTCCCACGGCGCCAGCGGTTCGAGGCCGCCGGTGAGCTCACCCCACTCTCCCAGACTGCGGACGATCGCCTCGGCGACGGCGATCAAGGCGCCGCACTTCCGGTCCGCCAGCTCACGTCCGGTTCGCGCCGCCATGTCGGCCGCCGCCCGGTCGAGATCGTGTAGCCACTGGCCATGCGCGTCCTTGTCTGATTTATCGCATAATGCAATATATGACGCAAACGGCATATACAGAATGCAATACATAGCGCTTGCGCGTCGCGAGGGGACCTGAGAATCATGTCCGCCCCTTCCACAAGCGCCGCCAGGTCGCCAGAACCCTCGTCCACATCGGTCGCTCCCGGCCCGTGGGCGCTGTTCCTGGCCTTCCTTTCGGTAGGGCTATCCGGCTTCGGCGGCGTGTTGCCGTTCGCCCGGCGGATGCTGGTCGACAAACGGGCGTGGCTCACTGAGAGCGCCTTCAATGAAACTCTGGCCCTGTGCCAGACCCTGCCGGGCCCCAACATCGTCAACGTCTCGGTTGTCGTTGGCTCGCGCTTCGCCGGCGGGAGCGGAGCCTTGGCCGCCGTCGTCGGCTTGATGGCCGCGCCGGTGGCCATCGTCCTGGCGTTGGCCTCGCTCTACGCCCGCTATGGGGCCCTCGGCCGGGCGCCGGCCATGATCGCCGGACTGGGCGCGGCCGCCGCCGGATTGGTGGCCGCCACCGCGGCCAAGATGGCGTGGCCGATCGTGCGCCGCAGGCCGATCTCGGCCGCGCCATTCATCGTCCTGGTCTTCGTCGGGGTCGGGCTCTTTAGACTGCCTCTGGCATGGGTGCTTGTGGGACTGAGCCCCGTCAGTATCGCCATCGCCTGGAGGCGCGCGACGTGAAGGGCGAAAGCGCGGTCCTGGAGGCGCTGGCGGGCCAGTTCGTCCTGTTGTCCCTCATCGCTTTCGGCGGGGCAAATGCGGTGGTTCCCGAGATCCACCGGCAGTCGGTCGAGTTGCACCGATGGATGAGCGACCGGGAGTTCGCCGATCTGTTCGCCATCGCCCAGGCGGCGCCCGGCCCCAACGTCATGATCTCGACCCTGGTCGGCTGGAAGGTGGCGGGAATTCCAGGGGGCCTCGTGGCCACCCTAGCCATGTGCGCGCCCTCCTGCCTGCTCACCTACTTCGTGGCCAGGATATGGGAACGCTATCGCGAGACCCGCTGGCGCGCGGCGATCGGCGCCGGCCTGGCGCCGGTCACGGTCGGCTTGGTGGGAGGTAGCGCCTGGCTCCTCGCTCATGCCGCCGATCTGCAGTGGCGGCTGGCGCTGGTGACCGTGGCCACCGCCATCGTCGGCTATGCGACCAAGCTCAACCCGCTTTGGTGCCTGGGCGCGGCCGCCGCCCTCGGATTCGCCGGCGTGCTGAGCTAGAGCGGGATCGGGTCAGGCTGGGGCATATCCTGCGTCCTTGAAGTAGTTGGCGCACTCATGCGGAGTGATCTCGTCGAGAAGCTGACCGATGCGGTCCCAGAGACGGCGCACCTGGATCTCGGTCTGGCTTGCTCTAGCTGTCGTTGTCCGCCTTCAGGCGGAAAGCCTTGAGCACCTCGCGCGCCTGCTCGCGCCTCTCCTCAGGGATCTCTGTCCAGATTTCGAGGATGTCGCTGTCGAGGGCGTTGGGATCGGTGTCGAATAGAAATCCGGCGCGAATCTTGAGCACGGGGCCGATCTTGTGCGCCCATTTGTCGGACAGGCGACGTTCTCCCGCCTCGATCAGGCTGATCACGGCGCCGGTCGTACCGATGGCTTCCGCGAGTTTGGCTTGGGTCAGGCCGCGATGCTCGCGCCAAGCCTTGACGAAATTCCGCTCTGGATTCCGAGGCATGGTGCATTATGCAAAGATGATCACGTCTGTCGTTAGACAAAATGTAATTTTTCGTCCTGCGCGACCATTTGCAATCTGAAAATTTCGCCTTGCCAAACCAACAAGTCCCGCCGGCGCAGCCGAACCCGCGCCGCCGAGAGGGACGATCCGGCGAATTGGGCCTCGATCGCGAATCCCTTCGCCTGGCGGCCAATATCGGCGTTGAAACCCGGGTCGATCCGGCCGGACGCCTCGCGCGCGAGGCGAAAACCTCGCCGGGGCCTCCGCTATCCTCGATCGGCGCCCAACTTCTTAGCGTCCTGCCTTCTTAACGGCCGGCCTCTTGGCGTCCGGCTTCTTGGCGTCCGGCTTCTTGGCCGGCCTGGCGGCCTTCGGAGCCTCGACCGGCTTGGGGAGTCGCGGTTTGATGGCGCTCACCGTGCTCCAGGCCCGCATGGCGATTCCCGGTTCGTCGGTCTGAAACGCCTGACCGAATATGTCCACACCGACCAGGATCGCCTCCCGGAGCGGGAGGGTCTCCCACCGCCGCAGCAGCGCCTTCTGCAATCGGATTGCCTGAGGGCCGTTGGCCATCAATGAGGCGATTCGCCTTTCCACCGCCGCGTCCAGCTCGCTGGCGGGAACCACGGCCTCGACCAGTCCCATTTCCAGCGCGGTTTCGGCGTCATAGGTATCGCCGAGCAGCAGCATTTCCCGCGCCCGTCCCCAGCCGATCAGGCCAGGGAGCAGGGCCGCTTCGACCACCGAAGGGATGCCGAGCCGCACTTCGGGCATGCCGAACGTGGCGTTGTCGGCCGCCACCCGCAGATCGCATGAGATCGCCAGCTCGAGTCCCGCGCCCAGGGCGTGGCCATTGATACGGGCTATCACCGGCACGGCCAGATTGCGCACGGCGTCGCAGCAGGCGTGCACCCGGCCGATGAAGCTGCGCGCCTCCGGCGGAAAGACAATCGAGGCCAGCTCCTCCACGTCGGCGCCGGCCGCGAAGGCGCGCTCGCCGGCGCCGGTGACCACCACGCAGCGCACGTTCTCATCGCGCGACAGCTGCTCGAAGACGAGGGCGAACTGCTCCATGAGGTCGCTGTCCAAAGCGTTGAGCTTGGCCTCGCGATCCAGGGTGACGAAGGCGACGGCGCCGCCTTCGCGGTCCTCGTAGACTAGGCGGACTTTCTCCTCGATCACGTCGCGCCCCTCCCGCTCAGTCCGCGGTTACACGCCTGAAGCGGCAGCGTTGCAAGGCCGCGGCGGTGGCCATACCGCCTTGCCCGCGGGCTCGGCCCAGACGTAGGCTCGCCGTCCAAGGGAGGAAGCGCGCCATGGACGCCACGAAAAAGTCGGCGGTCGTCGTGATCTGGAGCGATCCGGATCAGGCTCTCGAAGCCCGGGTGGAAGACCTCGTCTCCCGGCTGACCCTTGAGGAGAAGGTCGCCCTGATGGCGGGGTCGGGCCCGTTCGAGATTCACGGGGTGGCGCGCCTGGGCGTGCCGCCGGTTCGGCTCGCCGACGGCCCCACAGGCGTGCGCTCCAACGAAGGCGAGGCCGCCACCGTATTTCCAGTGGGGGTGGCCATGGCCTCGACCTGGAACCCCGAGCTCACCGGCGAGGTGGCCGGCGCCATCGCGCGCGAGGCCATGGCTCTCGACGACCACATCATCCTCGCCCCCACCATAAATATCGCTCGCACGCCGCTGTGGGGGCGCAATTTCGAAACCTATTCCGAGGATCCGTTCCTCGCCGGCGCCCTGGGCGCGGCCTACGTCGAAGGTCTGCAGGGGGAGGGCGTCGGCGCCTCGCTCAAGCACTACGCGGTCAACAACCAGGAAGTGGGCCGCATGACGGTCAACGCGGTGGTCGACGAGCGCACGCTACGCGAGATCTATCTGGCCGCCTTTGAAACCGTGGTGAAACGGACCAATCCGTGGACCGTGATGGCGTCGTACAACAAGATCAACGGGCCCTACGCCACTGAGAACCGGCGCCTGCTGGAGGAGATCCTCAAGGGCGAGTGGGGCTACGACGGCGTTGTGGTGTCCGACTGGGGCGCCGTGCACGCCACCGCTGAAGCCGCCAACGGCGGCGCCGACCTGGAAATGCCGGGACCGGCGCGCTGGTTCGGGGACAAACTGCTGGCGGCGGTGAAAGCCGGCGAGGTGACCGAGGACCGGATCGATGACGCCGCCCGCCGCATGGTGCGTCTGATCCTGCGGATGGGAGTTCTGGACGGAAAGCCGAAGCCGGCCGGCGAACTGCGCTCGAAGCGGCACCGCCAGATCGCCGCGCGGGCCGCCGAGGAGTCGGTGGTGCTGCTGAAGAACGAAGGGGACCTTCTGCCGCTCAACCCCGCCGCCCTCGCCACCGTGGCTGTCATCGGACCCAATGCGGCGGTGCGGCGCATCCAGGGAGGTGGCTCGTCGCACGTCCGGCCTGGCCGGCGGACCTCGATGCTGCAGGCGATAGAAGAGCGGCTGGCGGGTCAGGCGGAAGTGGTGTTCGCCGAGGGCGGCGACAACGAGCCGGTCCCGCCGGCGGCGCGCGCGGCGATGTTCAGCCCCGACGAGGCCCGCGGCCAGGCCGGCCTCAAGGTGGAGTACTTCGCCGAGCGGGGCTTCGAGGCCGCCCCATTCCGGGTCCAGAACGAGCGCGAGATCGGCAAGCTCGTCTCGACCAACTCCCACAGCGCACTCGGGAACGGCCTGGGCGCGCTGCGCTGGTCCGGCTGGTTCTGGCCCGAGCGCGACGGTCGTCACGAGTTTTCCCTGCGCGCCCCGGGGGCGGGACGTCTGGTCCTGGCAGGAAAAGCACGGATCGACGCGACCACGCTGGCCACCCATGACAACTGGGACGTCGGGGGCATGCCCGCGCCGCGCCGCATCGTCGTCACCGATCTCGTCGCCGGACGCGGCTATCCTATCGATATCGAATACGTCCGGCCCGCGAACACCGGCGACATAGCCTGGGAATATGTCGCCATTGGCATGCGTCAGCCGACCGGAACGATCGACGAGGCGGCCGCCCTGGCGGCGCGCGCGGACGCGGCCATCGTGGTCATCGGCGCGGCCTCGATCAGCGAGGGCGAGGGCTATGATCGCCCCGACCTCGAACTCCCAGGCGACCAGAACGCCTTGGTGGAGGCGGTGTTGGCGGCCAATCCGTGCACGGTCGTGGTGCTGGTGGGCGGCGCGCCCTACGCCATGCCGTGGATCGATCACGCGCCGGCGGTGCTGGCAGCGTGGCTGGGCGGGGAGGAGGGGCCCGACGCCACCGCGCGCATCCTGTTCGGCAACGCCGAACCGTCGGGCCGGCTACCGATGAGCTTCCCGCGTCGGATCGAAGATACCCCGGCCCATGCCTGGTATCCCGGCGGCGACGAGGCAGTCTATGGCGAAGGGCTGTTCGTCGGTTATCGCCACTTCGACCGCGCCGCCGAGGCCCCGATGTTCCCCTTCGGCCATGGCCTTACCTACACCCGGTTCGCCTATTCAAATCTCATCGCGCCGGAGGAGGCGAGCGCCGCCGACGGCGTGGAGGTGAGCTTCACCCTCGCCAACACCGGCCAGCGGCGTGGCAAGGAAACCGCCCAGCTCTATGTGCGGCCCCGAGGGCCATCGGTGGAGCGGCCGGTCAAGGAACTCAAGGGTTTCGCCAAGGTCGAGCTCGCGCCCGCGGAGACCCGGCAGGTGCGGTTGAGGCTCGAGGCGCGGGACTTTTCCTATTGGGATCCGAACAGCAACGGCTGGGTGGCCGAGCCCGGAAGCTACGATCTGCTCGTCGGCGGGTCGGCCGCGGACATCGAGCTTCAGGCCACCGTGCGGTTGATAAGCTGAGCGGTAACGGAACTGTGGCTTGGGCTGTCCGTTGAAAGCATGACAATGGAACAGACGCAGACGGGCCGACCAAGGCCCGCGTTTCGCGTTAGCAGGGAGACGCCAAATGGGTATCTTTTCGTGGATCATTTTGGGCCTGATCGCCGGCTTTATCGCCAGCAAGGTCGTCAACAAGACAGGCTCAGGACTGGTGATGGATATTGTCCTTGGCGTCATCGGCGCGTTCATCGGCGGATGGGTCATGAGCTACTTCGGACACACCGGGGTGACCGGGCTGAACATCCCCAGCCTCATCGTGGCGACCATCGGCGCGATCGTGGTGATGCTGGCTTATCACTTCCTGGTCAGGCAACGCGGAGCCTGACCGCAAGACTTATCTGGCGCGTCGCTTGACGCGCCGTAGGGCAACCCTCCAGAACCACGGTCCTCGCTCGCAGGGACCGTGGTTTCATGCCTCCGCGCCAAGCCGTTCTTGGGATCGACCAAGGCGCGTTCTATCATGGGACGCGGCGGATTTTCTCCGGCGTCTCGTTTCTTCTCGATGACGCTGCGACGGCCCTCGTTGGCGAAAACGGCGTCGGCAAATCCACTCTGCTCAATTGCCTGAGCGGCGAACTCGAACTCAACTCCGGCAACATCGTCCGCTCGCGCGGGCTGCATGTCGGCTATCTGCCGCAGGATGTGCCGGACGGCCTGGGCGGGCTCACTGTCCGCGCGGTGCTGGAGCGTTGCCTCGAGCGCGTCGGCGCGGGGGGCGAAGACTGGCGCATCGATATGCTGCTGGACGAGATCGGTGTCTCGGCCGAGACCGCGGACGGCCGGTTCGGGATCTTGTCGGGCGGCTGGCAGAGGTTGGTGCTGATCGCCGGCGCCGCGCGCTTGGAAGCCCCTGACATCCTCATCCTGGACGAGCCCACCAATCACCTCGACATCGGCCACATCAACGTCCTTGAGCGCTGGCTGACCACGGACTTCCGCCTGCCTATGCTCATCGTCTCCCACGACCGGGAGTTCCTGAACCGGGTCGCCACCCGCACCCTGTTCCTGCGTCCCGACGGCATCCAAGCCTTCAAGGCGTCCTTCGCCCTGGCCCGGGAGGAGATGCTGCGTCGGGACGCTGCCGCCGGCGTGCGCCGCAAGATAGAGGATAAGGAGATCAAGCGCCTGGAGAAGGTCGCCGCCCGCTATCACGTCTGGGGGCAGAAGAACCCCATGTTCCATCGCCGCATGAAGGCCGTGGAGACGCGCATCGAGCACAAGGAGAAAGTCAGGACCGAGGTCTATGTCGCCCGTGAGCGCCGCCTGGAGTTGGGTGAAAGCGAAATCGAAGCCAAGATCGCTCTGCGCGTGGAAGGTCTGCGCCTGATGACGCCCGACGGCGCGCGCAAGCTCCTGGATGTTGAGCGGCTGGCCATCGCGGCGGGGGATAAGGTGGCTCTGCTGGGGGTGAACGGCGCCGGAAAATCCACCCTGCTTCAGGCCTTGTCGCGGGCCTGGGCCGACAGGTCCGCCCATTACGACGGCTCAGCCCAGATACGGTTCAATCCGGCGAGCCGACTGGTCTATTTCGACCAGACCATGCGCGAGTTGCCGCTTGAGCGAACCCTGTTGGAATATCTGCTCGGGATCGACGGTGTTAGTGAGCGCGAAGCCATCCGCTCCCTGGCCCAGGCTGGCTTTGGCTATGATCGGATACGCGATCCCATCAACGTGCTCAGCCACGGCGAGCGGTCACGGCTGATCTTCCTGCACATGAAGCTGTTGAAGCCAAACTTCTACCTCCTGGACGAGCCGACCAGCCACCTCGACATCGAGGGCCAAGAGGATCTGGAGGCTCAGCTCGAGGAGACCGAGGTCGCCTGTGTGTTCGTCTCACACGATCGCTACTTCACCCGCACCGCCGCCACGCGCTTCCTGGAGTTCCGCCGCGCTCGCCTTGTCGAAGTCGACGACCCGGATCGCTTTTTCGATACTCAGACGGCGTAAGGCGCGGCCTGGGGCCTCGGTTCCGGCCCCCCATCCCGCTCTTCCCCGCGAACGCGCTGGTCGATTCACACAACGGCCGCATGCGCGCCAAGAAACTTCTCCCTACGGGAGAGGTTCCCGGAGCATGGTGACCGCCTCTTCGACGTCCCTCAGGCGATCCTTGCCGAAGTAGAGCTCGTCGCCGACGAAGAAACTCGGGGATCCGAACACACCGCGTTCGACGGCGTGGGCGGTGTTGGCCATGAGCCGGTCCTTCACCGTCTGATCGCCCGTCATCGCCATCAGTCGCTCGGCCGGCAGGTTGGCGGCGGCGAGGGTCTCGGCGATCACCGCCGGATCGTCCATCTTGCGGCCGTCCTCCCACATGGCGGCGTACGTCGCCTCCACATAGGCGGGAAACAGGTCGAGGTCCCTGGCCGCTTCGGCCCCACGCATGATCGCCAGGGTATTGACCGGGAAATGCGGGTTGGAGCGAAAGCGGGTCAGGCCATGCCGGGCGACAAAGCGCCTCGTCTCCAGGGACTCATAGGCGAGTTTGGCCGGGATGCCGGCGAAGGCCTCCATCGGCGAGCGGTTGCCGGTGGCTTTGAATACGCCGCCCAGCAGCACCGGCGTGTAGATGAAACGCCCGCCCGATCGGGCTTCGATGGCGGGAATGACCTTGTGCGCCAGATAGGCGTTGGGGCTGCCGAAATCGAACAGGAACTCCACCTCACGGCCGCTCATCACCAGGTCTCCGCATAGGGTCGCAAGTCGAGCTCGAACGTCCAGGCGTCCCGGGTCTGCTGGTGCAGCGCCCAATAGGCCTCGGCGATCGATCGCGGCTCCATCAGGGTACCGGGGGCCAGAGTCTCGAGGGCTTCGGCCCCGCGCGCCGCCGTGATCCTTTGCCGCACGAACGCGGTGTCGACGCCGGCGTCGATGATCAGGTGGGCGACGTGGATGTTCCGCGGTCCCAGTTCCCGGGCCATGGACTGGGCCACGGCTCGCAAGCCGGCCTTGGCGCTGGCGAAGGCGGCGTAGCCGACCCCGCCGCGGACCGAAGCCGTGGCGCCGGTAAAAAAGATCGAGCCCCCGCCGCGATCCAGCAGCCGCCGGGCCGCCTCCCGGCCGGTAAAGAACCCGGCCTGGCAGGCCATTTCCCACACCTTGCGGAAGACGCGCTCGGTGGTCTCCAGGACAGGGAAATTCACATTGGCCCCGATGTTGAACACAACCGCCTCCAGCGGCTGGTCGGCGTCGGCCCAGGCCAGGAATTCCGCGACCTCGGCCTCCTGGCGCGCATCCAGCGATCGCCCTTCGAAGGCGCCGCCGGCGGCTTCGATGCGCTGTTTGAGCGCGGCCAGCTGATCGCCGTGGCGGCGCCCGCCGAAGACCCGGTAACCCTCAGCGGCGAACTTTTCGGCGATGGCGGCGCCAATGAAATCGCCGGCCCCCACAACCGCGATCGAGGCGTTGCGCGCTGTATCGTGCGTCATTCTGCTCGCCTCCCGTCTAGCCCTCGCCCATCCCCTGTCGCCGGATGGTTTCATGGTGACGGATGACCTCGGTCACCAGGAAGTTGAGGAATTTTTCGGCGAATTCTGGGTCCAAGTCGGCGGTGACGGCCAGCGACCGCAAGCGGGCGATCTGTTGCGCCTCTCTGAGCGGATCGGCAGGGGGCAGATCCAGTTTCGCCTTCAGGGCGCCGACCTTGCGCGTGCACTTGAAGCGCTCGGCCAGCAGATGCAGAACGGCCGCGTCGATGTTGTCGATCGAATGGCGCAACTCCGCCAGTTCGGGCGGTGTGTTCTCGTCGGGAGGGCCTGGCTTCGCGTCCATGGCCGCCAGTGGTGACGGACGCGCAGCCTTCCGGTCAAGAGCGCAGCAGGGAGTCGAGTGCATGATCGCCAGTCTCGCGCCGCTCGCCGAGGCGCTCGCCGGGCGCCTCAGGGCGCGCAAGCAGACCCTCGCGGTGGCCGAGTCGTCTTCAGGAGGCCTGATCAGCGCCGCCTTGCTCGCCGTACCAGGGGCCAGCGCCTATTTCCTCGGCGGCGCTGTCGTCTACACCGCCAAGGCGCGCATGAGCCTGCTCGGACTGACGCGGGAGTCGGTGGCCGGCATGCGCTCGTCGAGCGAGCCATACGCGCTGTTGCTGGCCCGGACCGCGCGGGAAAATTTCGGGGCCGACTGGGGCCTGTCGGAAACCGGAGCCGCCGGGCCGACCGGCAACCCCTACGGCGACGCGGCCGGCCACAGCTGTCTGGCGGTGAGCGGACCGGTGGAGATGGCCATCACCTTGGAGACCGGCGCGGCCGACCGCGCCCAGAACATGGAAGCCTTCGCCCGCCGCGCGCTGGAGTTGCTCGGCGCGGCGCTGGAGGACTGAGGTCAGCTCTAGGCGGGGGCGCCGGCCTTCTTGGCCGCCTTGGGCCTCACCATGGAAAGGTCAAGCCCCGCTGGTTCGGGATTAGCGCCGGCCCCAGTGGGTCGTGTCGACCGCTATGCTGACCTGTGCATTCTGGCCAAGCGGAATGCAGACTGCACCGCCGGCCTCTCTGTAGCCATGAGTACCGACGCCGCCCCAGACCTCACCGTGCGGGTCCTTGTCCTGTTTGAGTTGGCCGTCCGCCGTCTGCTTGTACGGCGCGCCGCAAGGACTGATGGGAACCGGCCCGCGATCGTCGAAATGGGACGACTTGTCGCCCAGACTAATCGGTCCGCCGTTCGCCGTCGGCGGCGCCCCGCCGCCCGGCGCATTGGCCGCTGTGGGGATGGCTTCCTGCGCCCACGCGACGGACGCGGTCATGAACGCGGCGCAGATGATCAAGGGGAGGACTCGGTTCATGGGCCGCGGCGCCTCTCAAATTAAGCTGACCGCACCGACGACTGTCTCAACGCCGGGGCGAAATTGCGTCGGGCGGGACTCTATCCTATTGCCCGGGGCATGTCTGCCGCCCTGGCTGGCGCGCGCGCCGCGATTCCTCCGCTTTACCGGATTGCCGAGCCGGCCGCCCTGGCGGCGTTGGCGCCGCGGGCCCGGCTCTCCGGCGCAGAGCGCCAGCGGGTGCGCGCCGAAGCGGGGCGGCTTCTGGCGGCGTTGCGCGCCCCCGGCCGCGCCGGCTGGATCGACCAGTTCCTGCAGGAATACAGCCTGTCCAGCGAGGAGGGAGCGGCCCTCCTGGGCCTGGCTGAGGCCTATCTGCGCGTGCCCGACGCTGGCACGGCGGACGCCCTCATTCGGGACAAGCTCTCACTCGGTGACTGGCGCGCCCATCTCGGCGGGGCCGACTCAGTGCTCGTCAACAGCGCTACCTTGGGTCTGATCATCGCTCAGTCCATGACCGACGCGTCGGCGGGCGGGGCGACCTTGCGCGGGTTGGTGTCAAGGCTCGGCGAGCCGGCCATTCGCGCCGGCGTGGCCAGCGCCATGCAGCGCATGGGCGAGGCTTTCGTTCTGGGCCGCGACATCGGCGAGGCCCTTCGGCGCGCAGACAGAGGCGCCAACCGGGCCTTCCGCTATTCCTTCGACATGCTGGGGGAAGGCGCGCGCACGGGCCCGGACGCGGAAGCCTATCTTGAGTCCTACCGCCACGCCGTGCGCGCTGTGAGCGCCCAGCCGGGCGCCGGGGGCGACGTCTTCACCCGCGACAGCGTGTCGGTGAAGCTGTCGGCCCTGCACCCGCGCTACGAGCCGTTCCAGGCCGGCCGCGCCGTCCCCGAACTCACCGGCCGCCTCATCGAGTTAGCGCGCCTCGCTAAGGACGGCGGCGTCGGCCTGACCGTGGACGCTGAGGAGGCCGAGCGCCTGGAATTGTCCCTATCGATCATCGAGGGTGCGGCGCGTGATCCCTCGCTGGCCGGCTGGGACGGGTTCGGCATGGCGGTCCAGGCCTATCAGCGGCGCGCGCCCGCGGTAATCGACTGGGCGGCTGCCGTGGCGCAGGCCACCGGACGGCGGATGATGGTGCGGCTGGTCAAGGGCGCCTACTGGGACACGGAGATCAAGCGGGCCCAGGAACGGGGCCTGGCGGACTATCCGGTGTTCACCCGCAAGAGCGCCACCGACGTCAGCTACATGGCCTGCGCCCGCTCGCTTCTGGAGCAGGAGCGCCTGTTCCCCGCCTTCGCCACCCACAATGCGCTGACCGTGGCCACGGTGCTCGAATGGGCGGGCCAGCGTCGCGACTTCGAGTTCCAGCGCCTGCATGGCATGGGCGAGGGCCTCTACGAGGACCTGATGGCCGAACGCGCCGTGGCCGTGCGCGTCTATGCGCCGGTGGGCGGCTATCGCGACCTGCTGGCCTATCTCGTCCGCCGGCTCCTGGAGAACGGGGCCAACACCAGCTTCGTGCACCAGATCGGCGCCGCCGGCGTCAACGACGACGAGCTGTTGGCCGATCCGGTGGAGGAGGCCGAGGCCGCCGGCTTTACACCCCATCCCTCTATCCCAGGGCCGCCGGAACTGTTTGCCCCAGAACGCCGCAATTCGGCCGGTGTCGATCTCTCCGATGCTGGCGTGGTCGGCGATCTTCTGACGCGAATGAGCGCGGCGTGGGCGCCGCCGCCATCGGCCGATCCGCTCATCGGCGGTCGCGACGTGCGCGGGCAGGCGCGGGATGTCAGGGACCCCGCCGATCACGACCGCGTGGCGGGCAGGGTGGTCGAGGCCAGCCCGGCCGATGTCGCCCGCGCCGTCGAGGTGGCGTCGGCCGCCCAACCGTCCTGGAACCAGCGTGGCCCGCAGGCCCGGGCGGCTATGCTCGAGCGTCTGGCTGACTTACTTGAACGCGACCGCGTCCCCCTGATGGCCCTGGCGAGCCGCGAGGCCGGCAAGACGCTCGCCGACGCCCTGGGCGAGGTGCGCGAGGCGACCGACTTCTGTCGGTACTACGCCGGCGAGGCCCGCCGACATGGCGCTCCCGTTCGCCTGCCGGGACCGACCGGGGAACTCAATGAACTCTCGCTGGCCGGTCGCGGGGTCTTCGCCTGCGTCAGCCCGTGGAATTTCCCGCTGGCCATTTTCCTGGGTCAAGTGGCCGCGGCGCTGGCGGCGGGAAACACGGTGGTCGCCAAGCCGGCCCCCCAGACACCGCTGATCGCCGCCCACGCCGTCCGCCTGGCCTTCGAAGCCGGGATACCGGGCGAGGTGCTGCAGCTGGTCCCGGGCGGGGCCGAGGTCGGCGCGGCGCTCGTCGGCCATCCGCGCGTGGCCGGGGTCGCCTTCACCGGCTCGACCGCCAGCGCCCGGCGTATCGCCCACACCCTGCTCGAAGACGAGTCGCGGCCGCTGGTCCCTCTGATCGCGGAGACCGGCGGCCTCAACGCCATGCTGGTCGATTCCACCGCCCTGCCCGAACAGGTGACCGCCGACGTGATCACCTCGGCGTTCCTCTCCGCCGGCCAGCGCTGCTCCGCCCTGCGCCTGCTGTGCCTGCATGAAGACGTGGCCCCGGCGATCCTGGACATGCTGCGTGGGGCGATGGACGAACTGGTGATCGGCGATCCCGCCGATCCGGCCACCGATGTCGGGCCGGTGATCGACGCCGAGGCCAAGGCGCGCATCGACGCCCATGTCGAGCGCATGCGGGCCAGGGTGCTGCACCAGCTCGCCATTCCACCCAACCTGGCGCGGGGGACATTCGTCGGCCCGACCCTGATCCAGCTGGACAACGTCACCGAACTCGATCGCGAAGTCTTCGGCCCGAACCTCCACGTCGTCACCTTCACGGCCGGGGCCATGAACGAGACGCTGGAGGCGATCATGGCCTCCGGTTACGGCCTCACCCTCGGGGTGCACACGCGCATTGGCTCGGCGGCCGAGGCTGTCCGGGCGCGCGCGCGGGTGGGCAATCTCTACGTCAACCGCTCGATGATCGGCGCGGTGGTCGGGGTGCAGCCGTTCGGCGGCGAGGGGCTCTCCGGCACCGGGCCCAAGGCCGGCGGCCCCCACTATCTGCCGCGCTTTTGTGTCGAGCGCACCTGGACGGTCGACACCACCTCCGCCGGCGGCAACGCCAGCCTGTTGAGCCTGGAGGGGTGAGCCGAGGCGGCCTCGATCTGATCGTCGTCGGCCTGGGCGCGGCCGGCGCCGCGACCCTGCATCAGGCGGCGCGCCGCGGCGCCCGCGTCGTGGGCCTGGATCGGCATCATCCGCCGCACGACAAGGGCTCCAGCCATGGCGAGAGCCGCATCACCCGCCAGGCCATCGGCGAGGGCCTGGACTATGTGCCGCTGGCCATGCGCTCGCACGCGCTCTGGCGCGAGGTGGCGGCTGAGACCGGCGAGACCCTGATGCGGACTGTCGGCGCCTTGATGATCAGTGCGTCGAACCTGGGCGCGGTCCATCACGGCAAGCATGATTTCCTGGAGCAGACCATCGACGCAGCCCGCGCCTTCGGCATCGATCACGAGCTGCTGGAGGCGGCTGAGATCCGGGCGCGATATCCGCAATTCGCCGTTCGCGACCACGAGCGCGCCTATTTCGAGCCCGGCGCGGGCATCCTCTATCCAGAGCGCTGCGTCGCCGCCCAGCTCATGCTGGCGCGCCGTCACGGCGCATCGATCCGCTCAGGCGAAGGGGCGCGGGCTATCGAGCCGATCTCGGGCGGCGTCAGGGTCGTGACCGACGCGGGGACCTACGAAGCGGCGGCAGCCGCAGTCTGCGCCGGCGCCTGGACCGGGGGTCTTCTAGGGGGGACATGGGCGCGCGCGCTCGCCCTGCATCGCCAGAGCCTGCACTGGTTCGAGCCGGACGATCCAGTCGCCTTCGCCCCCGAGCGCTTTCCGGTGTTCATCTGGATGCACGGGGCCGGGGAGGGCGACTGGTTCTACGGCTTCCCGCGCGACGCGCAGCTTGGCGGGGTGAAGATCGCCTCCGAGCAATTCGCCAAGGCCACCGCCAGCCCGGACGAACTGGATCGCACCGCAACTCGCGAAGAGGCCCTGGCGGCGCACGCCCGGCACGTGACCGGCCGCATCCGGGGGCTGCCGCCGGCCTGGCTGCGTGGGGTCGCCTGCGTCTACACCGACGCGCCCCAGAGCCGCTTCGTCATCGGCCCCGATCCGGCGCGGGAGAAGGTGATCGTCGTCTCCGCCTGCTCCGGGCATGGGTTCAAGCACTCCCCCGCCATCGGCGAGGCGGTGGCGAGCTGGGTCCTGGACGGGGCCGCGCCCAAGGTGCTGGAGCCATTCTCGCCCGAGCGGCTGGCGCGGGAGATGTCTTGAGCCTCGCCGAAAGTCGGGCGGCGGCGCTTTTCCGCCATGATGCGCTCGGGCGGCTTATCGAGGTCAATCAGTGGGACGGTGGCGTCGCGCCCCGCTTCTTCCTGATGCGCACCGGCGAGGGTGCGATTGCCCGCTTCCGCCAGGATGTGCCGGACGATTTAGCGGGGCGCCTGAGCGAGCTTTGCGCCAGGGAACGACTAAGCGAGCCGACGCCTGAACGACCGGCGCACGCGCGCGAGTATCTCGATGCTCTGGCCCCGACGGAGCGCGTGTGGGCTGGGCCCGCGTTCACCTTTCCCGACAATCCGCCGGCAGCCGCAGCTGCGGTCGCCATCGACGAGGCAAACGCCGGCCTTTTGCGGGACGGTTTCGAGGACTGGCTGCCGGACGTCCCCCATCGCCGGCCGTTCGTGGCCGTCATCGAAGAGGGAAGGGCGGTCTCCATCTGCGCCAGCGTCCGCATCTCGAGGGACGTGCACTGCGCCGGCGTGGAGACCTTACCCGGCTGTCGCGGCCGGGGCCGTGGGTCGGCCGCCATCGCCGCTTGGGCGCGGGCGGTGCGGAATCTGGACGCCACGCCGTTCTACAGCACGTCCTGGGACAATCTCGCCTCGCGGGGCCTCGCCCGTCGCCTGGGTCTAAGGCTGTTCGGAGTCGATTTTCACATCACCTGAGGCGCGTTTCGTCTGAGAACGAGTCCGTCGGTGGCTGAGGAAGGCCAGCTCCTCCGCCGTCGAAGGGCGGCCGAGGGCCTGATTGCGAGACGGGAAGCGGCCAAACCGCTCGATCATCGCGGCATGATCCCGGGCGTATCTGACGATCGAGTCGGCCTCGCTCTGGATGGTGGCGAACTTCTCCAGACCCAGCGCCTGCAGCTCTCCGTCTTCGGCGTGCATGAGCGGCATGTAGAAGAAGTGGAGCTCGGCGAGGTTGAGGGGCTTGTCCATGCCGGCGGCGAGCCCCTCCACCACCAGCGCCTGGGCCATGGCGTCTCCGGCGAAGGCGCCCGGACTCCCGCGGTGAATGTTGCGCGGGAACTGGTCGAGCAATAGGATGAGCGCCAGGCGCCCGCGCGGTGTGGTCGCCCAGGCGTCGAGGGCGCCGCGCAGCGCCCCGTCGACACACGCGTCGAACCGCCGACGGATCGCCTGGTCCAGCTTCGCAGTCGCCGCGAACCACTGGCGGGGCGTCAGCTCCTTGAACCAGAAATCGAGGACGACGGCGGGGTCTGGTCGCATGAGGGGATTCATTCATGCGCGACGGCGATTGTCACGCCAGGCCCCCCGACCCTCTACCGCAGCTGGCTGTCCTTGTTGCCACGGCGATTGATGCCGGCGGAGACGGTGCGGCTGTCGCGGCCAGTTTGACAGGTCACGCAGGTGCGCGCGCCAGGGATCGCGCGTCGGCGAGCCTCCGGGATCTCCTCGCCGCATTCCTCGCAGTGTGTCGCACCCTCGCCGGCGGGCATGCGGGCGCGAGCCGCCAGGACACCGTCGGCGACCGTGTCCTCGATCTGGTCCAGAACCGCTCCGTCGCGTGTCCAGCCGCCAGCCATGACGTCCTCTCAAATTCCTCCGGCCAGAGACTAAATAGGCGGTTGCCTGGAAGCTTCCAACATCCATCCTCTCGCCGCTTCTCAGGCCGCGCGACGCCGCAAGGTGAAGAACGCGAAGAGCGCGATCGCGAGGACCACAAGGCTGCACAGCAGCTGCGGGCGCAGGACGGGCATCACCGCCATGGCCGCGAGGATAGCCGCGATGCAGGCGATCGCGAACCAGCTCCCGAACGGATACAGCCACATGCGCACCGAGAGCCGCTCGGGCTCGCTCGACTCCAGCCGCCGGCGCACGGGGATCTCCGCCAGAGCCACCATCCCGTACACCAGCAGCATCAAGGCCCCCGAGGCGTTGACCAGGAAGGTGAACACCTGCTCCGCGCCCAGCACCGAAGGCGCGCCCGCCGCCAAAGCGAAGAAGGTCGCAATGAGGATGGCGCGAACGGGCACCTTCCTCGCGTTCAGCGCCACCAGCGCCGCGGGCGCGTCCCCGTGCGCCGCCAGGGTGAACAGCACGCGCGAGGTGACATAGAGGCCTGAGTTCAGGCACGAGAGCACCGCAGTCAGGACGATGAAGTTCATGATCAGCGCCGCGGCCGGAATGCCGATGCGCGCGAGCGTGATGGCGAACGGGGAGTCGCCCGAATGGATCGCCGTCCACGGAACCAGGGTCACGATGAGGAAGATCGAGATTACGTAGAACAGCAGGATGCGCACCACGACCTGACTGGTCATTCGGGCGATGGCGCGCCCCGGTTCAGAGGATTCCGCCGCAGCGATGGTCGCGATCTCGGCCCCTGTCAGGGCGAACACCACGCTCGTCACTCCGCCCAGAACCGACAGCGGCCCGAACGGCGCAAAACCCCGGTGGACATAGAGATTGGCGAAACGACCGCCGGTCGGCGCATGGCCAACCAGGAAACCGGCGGTGAGGAGAATGAAGGCAATGATGGCCGCGACCTTGATCGACGCGAACCAGAACTCGAACTCGCCATAGGATTTGGCTGACCACAGGTTGGTCGCCATCATCGTCAGCACCAGGACCAGCGCGATGGCCCAAACCGGGGCGGCGAGCCATCCGTGCAGCACGTTGGCGCCGGCGATGGCTTCGATGGCCACCACCACCACCCAGAAGTACCAATAGAGCCAGCCGGCGGTGAAGCCGGCCCAATTCCCCAGGCCCAGCCTGGCGTATTCGGAGAAGGCGCCGATCTCCGGATAGGCGGCCGCCATCTCGCCCAGCATGCGCATGACCAGCAGCACCACCGCCCCGGCCAGAAGGTAGCTGACCACGACCGCGGGCCCGATGGTGGCGATGCCGGCG
>OUNO010000485.1_pt3 | contig 26816 bp, 23 predicted proteins | sample 1779811 | NCBI WGS metagenome assembly OUNO01 (sample SAMEA3914804, study PRJEB12502) | metagenome | biome: forest; material: soil | place: Canada | collected 2010-06-25 | depth 0.3 m
CGCGTCGTCGAGCGCTTCGAGCAGCGCTTTGGCTTCACTCGCGGTGAGCGCATCGCCCGCACGAATCGAGCCGTGGCAGGCCATGGTGGCCAGCGCGAGGTCGACGGCATCCGAGAACCCGCGTCCGCCCTTGCGCGACACTTCTGCCAACAAATCGCGCAGCAGCCGCTCCGCGCTGGCACGTTGCAGCAGCTTGGGAACGGCGTGAATGCTGATGCTCTCTGGACCGCGCACGCGCACATCCAACCCGACCTCGGCCATCTCCTTGGCGCGCGACTCGATCAGCTCCACCTCTGCGGGCAGCACGTCGAGCGTGACCGGAAAGAGCAACGACTGCGAGGGCACGGCTCGGCTTTGGTACTGCTTACGGAGCCGCGTGAAGGTGACGCGTTCGGCGGCTGCGTGTTGGTCGAGCAGGTAGATGCCGTCGCGGCTCTCGCACAGTAGGTACGTTTGGCGGAGCTGGGCAACGAAGCTCAAGCTCGACCAGGCAATCTCGGATTGCGGCCGAACGGGTAGCGCGGCGTTGTCGCGCACGGCGAGCAGCGGCTCTTCGAGCATGCCGAGCAGTGCCGCGGTGTGCAGCGGGGCAGGCGCCTCTGGAGCGTCACTGATCGCTGGCGCGGCTGATTTTGGCTGCGTGGGGGCCGACCAAAGGCGTTCGCCCGGCTCTGCGCTGGGCGCTGCTACGAACGGCGCTGCCGGTGTCGTCGCGAGCGCATCCGGGCGCGGCTTGCTCCACGCATTGCGGTTCGGCGTGGGCAGCGAGAACGCACCGGAGAGCGCGCGCGACAAGGTGCCGTACACCGCGTCTTGTGTGGCCCGTTGATCGGCGAAGCGCACCTCGGCTTTTTGCGGGTGCACATTCACGTCTAGAAACTCGGGCGGCAGATCCAAGAACAGCACGCCTCGCGGGTAACGCCCGCGTTCGAGCACGCTGCCGTACGCTTGCGCAACCGTGACGAACAACGCGCGGTCGCGCACCGGGCGACCATTGACGAACAAGCGCAGGCCGCCTGCGCCACTGCGCGCGTGCTCGGGACGCGACAAATAGGCTTCGATCGTGAGTGGACCACGCGTGCCGGCGCACAGCGTCAGCTCTTCACCCGCGCATACTTGCGCGACGCGATCCGCCCGACCGTTGGCGCGCAAGAATTCGCGCACTTGGCGAGCGTCACGCGTGAGCGTGAAGGTGACGTCCGGCCGGGTCAGTGCGGCCGCTTCCAGCACTTCGGTGACGTGACCGGATTCGGTGCCCGTGGAGCGCAGGAATTTGCGGCGCGCTGGGATATTGTAAAACAGATCGCGCACCTCGACGAGCGTGCCCACGGCCATGCCTGCGTCCCGAAGCACCGGCTCGGCCACGCCTTCGATGAACACTTCGACGCCCGCGTCACTGTCGGTCGGGCGCGAGCGCAGCGAGAAGCGGCTCACCGAAGCGATGCTGGGCAATGCCTCGCCGCGAAAGCCGTAGCTGAGCAGATTGTTCAGGTCGTCGATCGCGCGCAGCTTGCTCGTGGCATGACGTTCGACGCTCAAGCGCGCGTTCTCGCGGCTCATGCCGACGCCGTTGTCGCGTACGCGCAGCAGGGTGACACCCCCGCCTTCGATCTCGACGTCCACACGCTGTGCGCCGGCGTCGAGCGCATTTTCAATCAGCTCTTTGACGGCGCTGGCAGGCCGTTCGACCACCTCGCCCGCCGCAATTTGGCTGGCCAAGGCCGGTGGCAGGACGACGATCTTCGTTTCCACGTGGTGCGTGGCCGGAGCATTGCACCGCCTTGCGGTACGCTCAATGCCGATGCGGGCCGTACGGAGTCGGTGGTTGGGCTTCCTCGCCGTTGTGAGCGGCGTGGTCCTGGCCCTGCTCGTTCGCGGGTGGTCCGCGGACACGCGGGCCATCCGTCGCCCGCATCGTGCCCGGTCTGCGCAGCCGCTCAGCGCGCCGTGGCCCGCGCCGTCGCGCGCGCCGCGTGTCGAGCTGGCATTCGAGAGCGCTCCTGTGCTCGCCGCACCCGCGCCGCGTGCCGCGCCGAAACCGTCGCTCAGCGCGTTGCTCGAGCCGCCACTCGTGGTCGCTGCGCCGCCTGCGGCGTTGCCCGTGCCATCCGGGCCGCCCGCGGTTGCTTCGGCTTCACCTGTCGCGGCGGCTTTGGTACCGCTGCCCACACCGAAGCCGCGGCGTGTACCGTTCGCAGCACTGTCTACTTGGCTCAAGCCCGGCTTGTGCTCGGACTCGGGAGACGTCACGGCGACGCGCGCCAAGATCACCGAGAACTTCCGCGTGGTCGAAGGCGGCGAGCGCGGGCAACTGCACCTCGATCCGCGCTTGCCCGACGGAGCAGAGGCCACCGTTTTCGGTCTGGTCGATCAAGCTCGGAGTGCGGTGAGTCGCGGGCTCGGGCTGAGCTCACCCGCACCCGCGGTGTACGTCTATTTCGACGAACAGCTGCTCAAAGCCGCCGCCTGTATCAACGAGGACGTCGTGGCGTTCTATGACGGGGCGCTGCACCTGGTCGTCGGTCGGCCGGACTTGCTCGTCAGTGTGGTCCACGAATACACGCACCACGCCTTGTTCAGCTCGGGGCTGATGGGTCCAGCTTGGGCGCAGGAGGGCATCGCGATGAACGTCGCGGGCGAAACCTGGTGGCGGCGCCCGGAGCTGTTACAGGCCCTGCTTCAACTTCCGTTTTCCGCCGATCAGTTGGATCGCACGATCGCGTACAAGCTGCCGAGCCAACAAGCGGTGTCGTTCTACGTGCAATCGGCGCTCACCGTGGAGTGCTTGAAGGCGACGCGCGGTTGGACGCTGCAGCAGCTCACCGACACGCTGCGCGCGGGCAATGCCAGCGATTCACTGAGCTACGATTTGCCGGAGCTCGAGCGGAGCTCGTTCCTCGGCGACTGCGTTGCGGCAATTGGCCGGCGCTGATTAGAGCAGGCCCGCGCGCTTGGCGGCTTCGGCGATGCCGCCGCCCGTGCGCGCGCTGGCTTTCAAGATGTCCGTCGCGACGGCTTTTACTTCGTCCGGCGCTTGGCCCATCGCAAACGAACGACCGGCTCGGCGCAGCATCGGGATGTCGTTCAGCCAATCACCCACGGCCACGACCTCGGCCGCGGTGACTCCGTGATGCGCGGCGACCCAATCGATCGCCGTGCCCTTGTCGACACCGGCGGCGCGCACGACCAAGCCCCAAGTCCCCGAGAAGCCGGGGCGCCCGACCTCGAAGGTCACGCACTGCAAGTGCTCGGCATTGGTTTGGATGAACTGTTCGGCGTTCCGGATCTGCGACGGTGTGCCCAACGCCACGAGCGCCGACAACGTGCCATTCGGGCCGCGCCAGGCGTCGAAGTCAGTCAGCAGGTCGACTTGCTGAGTACGCTCGGACCAGGTGCTCACGTAGTCGAGGTATTGCGCGCCGTGTGCGTCGTGGAACAGGCGGTCGCCGGAGAACGCGAAGGCCGCGGGGCGGATCCGCTCGAGCGCTTCGAACAGCAGCTCGGCGGCCTGCGGCGACAGCGGAGTGCTGTGCAGCTCGATGTGGTTCGTCGAGTCGACGATGTGACTGCCGTCGATGCACGCCACGGGACCCAGGATGCGCATCGCCTCTGCGATCTCTCGGGTCCCGGAATACATTCGTCCGGTGCACAGCGTCACGGGGACGCCGGCCTTGATCAGTGCTGCGATCGCCTCTGCGTCGCTCGGGTGCACTTCCCCGTCCGCGCCCAGCAGCGTGCCGTCGATATCGGTGACGAAGACGCGGCTCGAGTTCGAGCTCTGGCTCGAACTCGGCAAGCTGGAGTTCGAGCCCTGGCTCGAACCGAACACCCCAGTCAGTTCGCGCTGCTCGCGGGGACAGCGCCTTCCGGATACACGGAGACGCGCTTCTTGGTGCGCGAGTCGTGCTCGTAGGTCACGGTGCCGTCGACGAGAGAGTAGAGCGTGTAGTCACGACCCACGCCGACGTTGCGGCCCGGGTTGATGGTCTGGCCAACCTGACGAACCAGGATGCCGCCGGCGCGGACGGCTTCGCCGCCGTACACCTTGACACCACGGTACTGGGCATTCGAGCCACGACCGTTTCGCGTAGAGCCGCCGCCTTTTTTGTGTGCCATTACGCGCTCACCCCGGTGATACGGACTGCCGTGTAGTTCTGACGATGGCCCGCCTTCTTGCGCGAGCGCTTACGCTTGCGAAACTTGAAGACGATCAGCTTCGGGCCGCGGAGCTGGCGAACGATCTCACCTGCTACCGTGGCGCCCTTGACGAGGGGCTGGCCAAACTGCGGCGCGTCGCCGGAGACCATGAGAACCTGGTCGAAGTTGATCTTGTCGCCGGGATTGCCAGTGAGGAGCTCCACCTGAACGGTGTCGCCCTCGGCAACTCGGTACTGCTTGCCGCCGGTGCGGATGACTGCGTAGGCCATGGGAATGGGGCGCGGAACCTAATTCATACCCACCAGCCAAGCAAGCACTCAACAGCGATTCTCTCACGATAAATGCTGAACCCGTGCACAGGCACGGCGAATCTTCGAAGAAAACGCAGTTTGGATTCGGAGCGCGGCGTGTCGGCTCATTGGCCGGTGCTCGGGCTGGCCGGCTGCGACTCAGATTCGCCCAATGATGGCGTTCGTCGACGCATGCTCGTCGCTCTGAATGCCCTGCAAGATCTGGAGCTCGGTATCACCGCGCTTGTCCGCCTTGTTGATCGTATCGCTCGCGTCGCCCGCTTCCCAACGAGCCTGTTCTGCAAGCGTTTCGTGATGTTTGGCGACGGCTTGATCGCCGTCCGCGACGCTTTTGCCGACTAAGCCATCTGCGGGACCAGCGAGCGAGCTACTGGTGGAACCGACTGCGCCCCATATCTGGGCTGACTTGCTCGAGTCCGCGATGGTCTGGTTCAAGAACTGCGAATCGGCGAGGTAGGTCGGGCTGTGACAATCGAGTCCGGAGAGCTCCGCCTTTGCGCTGCTGGCGTCGTATTGGTCGAACGCGCCTGCGACGGTGCATGCACCCCCTGCGATCGACATGCCCGCGCTGAGGGCTGCGCCGAACATCACTGCGCCGGCAGCGGCGTGCAGCGCATCGATCTGCTGCTGCGATTCATCCAAGAAGCGCTGGCGTGCCGCGTCGCGCGAGAGCTGTGCGGATTCGGACTGATTGTCTTCGTTTTGAAGCAGCAGCGCGACCAGCTCTCCGCTGTAGCCTACTGCGCCGGTGCTCGAGATGCTTTGAGTCATGGCTAAATCCTGTTGCTGAGTGCGACGTTGGTGTCGGAGTTGTCTTGAATGATTTGGCTCGTGGTGCCGAGCTCGTGTTGGCCTGCGCGCAGCGACCTCTGCAAGAGATCGAGCGCATCGTCGAAGTCGAGATCGGTTGAATCTTCTTGGGCTTGAATACCCGTGGCGTCGGCTTGGTGATTCAACTGGTCTGCCTGATATTTGCCGGCGACGTAGTGGAATGCCCCGCCAGTGATTGTGGCGAGTCCCTGTGTAGCCTTCGCACCGAGCGAGACATCGCGAGCTGCATTCGCAAGCGTACTCGTGGCCTGCGCCTCACCGGTACCCGTGCAGAGTCCGACTGCCACGCTCGCGAGAGCTAGCGCCATGCAGACTTTCGGGTCGAGCCCGAGCTCAGGCCCAACTTTGGCAGCTAGCTGAAGCCCTTCAGAGAGGGCGACTAAGAGGATCGGGCCCGCCGCAGCGCCGCCCGTGGCCACTACTGCTGCGATCGCCGCGACAGCGCCGGCGATCTGAGCGATATCGCTGCCGAAGACATCACTCAGAAACCCGAAGAACCCGGAATGATCTGCGGCTTCTTTGGCGGCCTGAATGGCGTCCGCGAGCTCTTTCTTGAGCTCCTCGAGCTTTTGAGCGTTAGTCTCGATCGTGGTCTTCGCACCGCTTTGAGTCGTGCACTGGCTTTCGGCCAACAGCGCCAGCAACGCGCAGGCAGCGCTGAGCTGTGCTGGCGTGAACTGCACTGAGGTCGCGGTGCTGGGCCAGGTCGCGGCGGGCTGCGCCGTGCTACTTGCGATTGCTTGCATCGCTCAATCCCCTCAAGCGATGTGGCTGATGATGTTTTGCGTCGCCTTGTCGGCCGAATCCATCAGCGCCGACGCGGTGTTCTTGGCCTGGTTCAGCTGGGAGTTGAACTCCTGGATATTAACCATGCCGAGCTGATCGGTCTTGCCGAAAGCGTCGACCTGGTCGCTGATCTCTTTGCCCCAGCGGTCTGAAGTATCCTTGTCGATCTTTACTGGATCGACGGCGCGCAACTCCATAACCCCAAACGCACCGTATGCGTGTGTCGAAGCGTAGACGTTCTGGTCATGTCGCTTCGTGATGTCGTCGAGGATGGGCTGGAGTGTCTTCGTCAGATCCGGGAACTCGGCGCCATACTTGTGGATCGCGTCTCGAAGGTCGGCCTGTAACTGCGTCGCATCGGTGCCGTTGGCTGCCGCGTCGGCAATCTTGCCTTTGATCTTGTTCAAAGCGTCCTCCGCGTCCGCTCGATCGTTCGATGAGTCCATCGCCGTGCGCATCTGGCCGTAGATGCCCTCCGTCTTCTCCTCCATCCAGGTGAGGATCGAAGTGTTGCTCATGTAGTTGGTCGTGCCGCTGGTGCTGGTCATGGTCGTTGCTTTCCTGTTCGTGGCCGCGTTCGGCGTTTCATCTCCTCTCGGTCAGCGCTCCGTTCAGTTGCTCGGAAAGCGAACGAGCTGTGGGTGCATGTGATCTGAGGGCGGGGATGCGCGGACGAAACGGCGGTTGAGTGCGGATCGGTTGCTGGGCCGAGGGCGCGCGCTGTGGATTTCACGGGGCGAGGCGGGTAGGCTCGATTGCGATATGCGTCGGCCGATTCGTGCGCTGGGGGGTTTGGCGTTGTGCGCCTTGATCGGTGCGCTCGTGCTCTCGCCTCGGGCTGCGGGCGCTGCGCCGAAGGCCAAGCCGAAAGCGGCCGCGCAGAGCAAACCCCCAAAAAAGAACCCGAAGAAGGTCGCGCCCGAGCCGGCTGCGGCGGATACGGATGCGGATGCCCCGGCGGATAGCGACGACAAAATCGCGGACAAACCGGATAAGGGCGAACCGAGCGCGGTGAAAGCCGCGGGCACGAACACGGCCAAGGCTAACGCAGCGGGCGCGGCGGCCGTCAAAGAGACCAAGGAAACCAAAGAGGGCGTGAAGACCTACAAGTTCGGCACGATCGAGGTCGAGGGTCGCCTGAAGTCGCCTCAGATCATCTATTTCATGCGCCGCGTGCGCGCAGAGTTCGACGCGGGCGCGCTCGGTCACCGCTCGTTCATGCGCGAGCTGTCGGACACTCGGAACAATCCGTCGCTACGATGAGCACACCGCAACCGCTCCCGATCGTTCTTCGAACCGCTGCTGTGTGGGGCACCACGGTGCTCGCCGTGCGCAACCTGGGCACGGGTGAATCGCTCAAGCTGAGCGACGGCGAGGGCAGCCTCGTCGCCAAGCCCGACGGCTCTCAGGTCTCCGATTTTCCGGTGCGCGCGGTCGGCACGGGCTGGGAGCTGGATGCGCGCGGCGCCACGGGCGGCGAGCTGCTCTTGCGCGGTCGCAAAGAGAACCCTGCCGAGCTCGGTCGCTCGGGCGCGCCGATTCCGATCGTCGCGGGCGACTACGGCCTGATTCAGTACGGCAATTTCTCGGTCTTCTTCCAGTTCACGCACGGCGCGCCGATCATCAAGCGCCGCCGCCGCCCGGACTGGGCGCTGCTGCTCTCGTTCATCTTCGCGATGGTTGCGGTGGGTGGTGGCTTGGCCTTGATTTGGGCGATCACGACCCCGCAAGGCATCCCCAAGCCGCTCGAGCTCACGAGCCAACAAGAGCTCGAGCTGCAGTTCAACCTGAAGCAGGAAGACACGCCGCCCCCTCCGCCCGATACGGGCAAGGAGGAGGACAAGGGCAGTGGCGTGAAAGACCCCGGCGCCAAGGACAAGAAAGAACAAGGCGGCGGCAAGAAGATCCAAGGCGCCGAAGGCAAGCTCGGTCGCAACGGCAAAGAGACGACCACCAAGCAGACGGGCGACATTCGCGCGGGGCTGGGCGGCATGTCCGAAGCGCTGTCGAGCGACGTCGGCGATGAGGTGAAGAAGACGCTCGGTACGATCAGCTCCGTGGCAGACGCGCTCGGCGGCTTGCGCTCGGATCAGATCGTGCTCGGCGCGGGCAGCGGCACGGGGCTCAAGGGTTCGGGCAACGGCGGCGGCGGCGATGCACCGGGTGGCGTCCCGTTCGGCTCGGGCACGCTCGATACGGGTTGGGGTCCCGGCAAAGGCGGCGGTTTCGGCTCTGGCTCCGGCGGCCCCGGCGGCCGCGGGCTCGGTGGCAACGGCAAGGGCGGCCTCGGCGGCGGTGATGGCTCGGGCAGCGGCAATGGCGACGGCGGCGGCGAGCACAAGGTCGCCGGCAAGGGCGCAGCACCACCCGGACAAGGGCTCTCACCCGATCAGATCGCGCGTGTCGTGCGCTCGCGCATGGGCGCGTTCCAGGCCTGCTACGAGATCGCAACTGCGCACGACCCGACCTTGAAGGGAAATGTCGGTGTCGCGTTCAGCATCAGCCCCGGCGGTTCGGTTTCGAGCGCCAGCATCACCGGTTCTTCGCTCAGCAATCCGCGCGTCGAGGGCTGCATCTTGCGCGCGTTTAATCGCCTGCAGTTCCCGACCGCAGACAAGCCGACGAACGCCGGCTTCCCATTCGCATTCAGGCCCTCGAAGCGCTAGCCGTGGCACGCCCCTGGCATAGTCCTAGGTTCTCGCAGAACGAGTCCTCAAATGATGCGAAAAATAGGGCATAGCGTGCAGGTCGCGACGGGGGCGAAGCGCCTCGGCGCGGGGGTTTTCAGCCCCCAGCTGCTGGCCGCTGGTGTTGCGCTCGGTTGCTGTGTGTTCGCTACGGGCTGCGGCAAGCAAGAGGAATCGCGGAACCTCGCGCCCGAGCAAGTCGGGCTCACGCCCCAAGTGGCACCCGTCTTCGACGACGGCGAGACGCAGCTGTTCGAAGTGAAGCGCGGCATGCAGTTTCCGATCGTCGAGCCCACGGCGGACGAAGCCGCCACGCTCGCCTCCGACGCCGTCGAGCCCTACGGGCGGATGCCGTGGATCACGAACAAGGACACCAAGGTGCAGCTCACTTGGACCTTGAGCAACCTCGATGCGGATCCGCACACGGTCGAGATCTTGATCGATCCCTGGAACGAGTTCGGTCGCTACTACCCCGGCATGTCGCTGACCAACGCCGAAGAGCAAGAGTTCCAGCCGAACAGCTCGGGCATCGATCATTACTACGTGCTCGACGGTTCGGGTTCGGGTGACACGTCACGCCGCCACGGAACGTTCACGTTCGACGACATGAACGAGATGGCGGTCGATTTTGCGACCGTGCAAGCGATGATCAAGAATCCGCCGCCCCTGCCCGGCGGTGTGCAGGAGGATCCGGACATGATGACCGATCCCTTGCCCATCTACGCGAACCACGCGTTCAACTTCTTGAACCGCTCCTACAACGACGTGCTCGTGAAGCCGTACATCCCGGCGGTGATCGCTGGACTCACGGGCATCGACTTCGGCTTCCGTACCACGGAGAAGGCGACCATCGCGCTCGACATCGAGATCGAGATCGTCGATCTCGGGCAAGACAAGGTTGAGCAACAGGGTCAAACCCGGACCTTGTTGGCTGCGACGACGGAAGTGGTCACGGTCGGCGCGGCTGTCCCCGCGAAGTAGCCTGGCCGCGGGGGTGAGCCGTTTGCGGCTACCGCTGCTGCGCAGTACTCGCTAAGACTCGTACCCAGGTCGCCGAGTCGGCGCACTGGGAGGTCTGGATGCGAGATTTGGGGATGATTGCGAACGTTGCCGTGGCATTGGCCGTGTTGTCGGGCTGCTCGCCGAGTAGCGACGGCGCACCGAGCGGGCAACCCGGCTCGAGCACGTTGCACCTGAGCGGTCAGATCGTGGACCCTCAATCAGCGCCGGATGCCGAAGTGGTCGTGATTTGGGCGGTCGGAGAAGACGCCTACAAGACAGGCGGCGTCCGCGCGGTGAACGGAGCATTCGCGCTCTCACAGATGGCACCCCCTGACGCAGCGCTGAGTGGTGGGCTCGGCATCGGCTTCGTCGTCGCGCTCGCTCCGGGTAAGAGCTTGCCCGACGGTCTGGTGACGGACCCTTCCGCACTCGGCGATCAGCATGCGCTGGTGATGGGGACCCAAGCGCTGATTTACCGCGCCACCTCGACGAGCAATCCGCTCGAGAGTGGCACCTGGCCCGCGTCGTTCTCGCCTGGTTTGTCCTGCGCGAAGTGCGTGCGTGCGAGCTCTGGGTTCGACGCTTGGGCGCCTGCGCCGTGTGAGCCGTTCGAGCTTGCGCCGCTGCCCACGGACCAACAATGCAATTGGACCTGAACGCGCGATTGCTCTCGCTGGACTTGGCGCCCCGCCGCGTCACGTACAAGTCACCTGCAGTGAGCGGAAATCCGACGTCGCGGCGGCAGACTTTCGGCTGTAACTAGAGCCGAGGTCTGCGCTAGGCGCGGCGCTCGTTCAGGTGTTCGCGCGACCGGGCTCGTGCTAGCACCGGCCCGCCATGAGCCGCATTTATCGTTCTTTGCCGCCCGAGGGCACCCGCCTCGGCATCGCATTTTCTGGTGGTCTCGACACGCGCTGCGCCGTCGCTTGGCTCAGCGAGCAGGGCATGAAGGTGTACGCCTACACCGCCGATCTGGCGCAGCCGGACGAGAAAGACCCCGCCACGATTCCGCCGGTCGCTCTCGAGCACGGGGCGGTCGAGGCGCGCCTGATCGATTGCCGCGAAGCGATGGCTCGCGAGGGCATCGTCGCGATTCAGTGTGGCGCGTTCCACCTCTCGAGCGGCGGCAAGAAGTACTTCAACACGACGCCCCTCGGTCGCGCCGTGACCACGACCGCCATCATCCGCGCCATGCGCGAGGACGACGTGCACGTGTTCGGCGACGGCAGCACCCACAAGGGCAATGACATCCAGCGCTTCTACCGTTACGGCATCCTGACCAACCCGAACCTGAAGATCTATAAGCCCTGGTTGGATCAGAAGTTCGTGGACGCGTTCGGTGGCCGCACCGAAATGAGCGAGTACCTCAAGAAAATCGGTCGCCCGTACACGATGAGCACCGAGAAGGCGTACAGCACCGACGCCAACGTGCTCGGCGCGACCCACGAGGCGAAGGACCTCGAGCACCTGAACAAGGGCATGCACATCGTGCAGCCGATCATGGGCGTGGCTCACTGGAAGAGCGACCTGGCGATCGCGGCGGAAGACGTGACGGTCGAGTTCGAAGGCGGCTTCCCCGTTGCCATCAACGGTCAGCGCTTCTCCAGCTTGATCGACTTGGTGCTGGAGGCGAACAAGATCGGCGGCCGCCATGGCCTCGGTATGAGCGACCAGATCGAGAACCGCGTGATCGACGCCAAGAGCCGCGGCATCTACGAGGCGCCGGCCATGGCGCTCTTGCACATTGCGTACGAGCGCTTGCTCTCGGCCGTGCACAACGAGAACACCCTCGACCAGTACTTCACGCTCGGCCGTAAGCTCGGCCGCGTGCTGTACGAGGGCAAGTGGTTCGACCCGGAAGCCATGATGCTGAAAGACGCACTGACGCGCTGGGTGGCTCCGAGCGTCACCGGCAGCGTCACCGTGCAGCTGCGCCGCGGCGACGACTATTCGATCCTCGAGACGAAGGCCGTGTACATGGCCTACGCGCCCGAGAAGCTATCGATGGAACGGGTCGAGGATCCGGCGTTCACTCCGGCCGATCGCATCGGCGCGCTAGAGATGCAGAACCTGTCCATCACCGACAACCGTGCGTTCTTGATTCATCATCTCGAGAGCGTGCAGAAGCTCGGCCAAGGCACTAGCCCACTGCCCGAGCTGCTCGGGAAGACCGAGAAATAGGCGTTCGCCATGGGCGAGCGGGCAGTCAGCGCGTTCGGAATGCTGGTCATGATGGCGCTGGCATTCGCGCTCTGCCCGCGTGAGCGTCGCAGGCTGGTGAAGATCCGCACCGTCGGCGGCGGCCTCTTGCTGCTGATCGCGTTCGCCGTGATCGTGCTGCGTACGCCCGCGAGCCGCCTATTCTTGTTGGGTAACGACCTGGTCGACCGCCTGCTCGCCTTCAGCCGCGACGGAGCAAGCTTCTTGTTCGGTCGGCTGACGACGGACCCAGCGTCGTTCGGCTTCATCCTCGCGTTTCAGGTGTTGCCGACGATCCTGTTTTTCTCGGCCTTGATGTCCTTGCTCTATCACCTGCGAGTGATGCCGTTCGTGATCGAGACGCTCGGCCGGCTGCTGATGCGTGTGCTCGGCACGAGCGGCGCGGAGAGCTTCTCCACGGTAGCGGATATCTTCGTCGGGCAGACCGAGGCGCCGCTCGCGATCAAGCCGTACCTGGCCAAGATGTCGAACTCGGAGCTCAACGCCTGCATGGTGGCCGGCTTCGCGACTACGGCCGGCGGCGTGCTCGCGGCCTACGTGGCCATGTTGAGCCACGCGGTGCCGGGCATCGCTGGGCACTTGATCGCGTGCAGCGTGATGTGCGCGCCCGCGTCGCTCGTGATCGCCAAGCTGATGATGCCGGAGGATGCTGGGCGCGACTACGCGCACGAAGCGAGCGTGAATATCCCCAAGGCCAGCGAGAACGTCCTCGACGCGATCACCCAGGGCACGGGCGACGGCATTCGCCTGGCGGTGAACGTGGGTGGCATGCTGGTCGTGTTCTTGGCCCTGACGGCCATGGTCAATGCCGGTTTGGGTTATGTGGGCGGCTTGTTTGGCCACCCGCTGACCCTGGAGCAGATCTTCGGTTGGGTGTTTGCGCCGCTGGCCTGGGTGATGGGCGTGCCGAATTCGGACGTGCTGAAAGTGGGCCAGCTTTTGGGCCAGAAGACGGCCCTGAACGAGTTCGTCGCGTACTCGCACATGGCCGATATGCTGAGCAAAGACCCGCATTGGCTCACGGAGCGCGGGCGCGTGATCACGGCCTACGCGCTGTGCGGCTTCGCGAACTTCGGCAGCATCGGCATTCAGATCGGCGGCTATTCGGGGCTAGCCCCGGAGCGGCGCGCCGACATTTCACGCTTGGCTTTCCGCGCCATGATTGGCGGCTTGCTCGCGACATGCCTCGTCGCGTGCGTGGCCGGCGTATTGCTCTGATTCAGGGCTTTGCCGCGGCCTTCGCGGGAGCCGCCAACACCGGCTTCTTCGCGTCGGCCAGCGCACGGCGCACCGCGCGCTTGAAGGCACTCAGCGGTTGCGCACCGGACACGTAGTAGCCGTTGATCACGAACGCGGGCGTGCCGTTGATGCCGGCTGCGCTGGCAATCGCTTGGTCTTTCGCGAGCAGCGCGTCGTAGCGGCCGTCGCTTTGGGCGGCGGTGACGCGCACGGGATCCGCCTTCTCATCGGCGGCGTGTTTCGCGAGGGAAGCGTCGCTCAGCGAGCCGTCCACGCCTTGGTCGCGAAAGAGCGCGTCGTGCAAGCGCCAGAACGCCGCGTCGCCCTTCTGTGCACGCACTTCGCGTGCCGTGACTGCCGCGGGCTTGGCACGTTCGTGAAACGGCAGGGGATAGTCGTGCCACACGAAGCGCAGCTGATTCGGGAAGGCCTTTTCCAGCTCCTTCAACGTCGGTTCCACGCGGCCGCAGAACGGGCACTGAAAATCGGCGAATTCGTGGATCAGCACGGGCGCGTTGAGCGGCCCGCGGCTCGGGTTGTCTGCGCTGGGCGCGGGGAGCTCTTTCTTCTCCGGCGGCGCTGCTTCTTGCGCGTGCGCGAGGATCGCGTCGTAGACGCCCGCGCGCGGCGTGCCGCTGTTGACTAGCGCCTGCGCCACTTTGAGCTGCGCGTCGACGACCTTCACGAAGTTTTCGAGCGGCTGGGCCCCGGATAGGCGCTGCCCGTTGATGAAGAAATGCGGAGTGCCCGCGGCTTTGAAGTCGTTCGCCAAGTCGGCGTCGGCTTCGATCTCCGCGGCATGCGCGTTGTTCGCGATCGCGTTCTTGACCTTCTTTTCGTCGAGCTTCAGATCGCTTGCGATCTTCAGCAGGCTCGGCTCGTCCAAATCGCCCTCGAATAGACGGCGGTTCGCCTCCAAGAACGCCGCGTCGCCTTTTTCGGCGCGCGCTTCGAGCGCCAAGTTGGCGGCGGGCAATGCGTGCGGGTGGAAGGGCAGCGGATTTTGGCGCAGCACCACGCGCACGTCCTTCGGGTACTTGCCCATCAGCTCGGTCATCGTGTTGTCCGCGCGGCGGCAGTACGGGCACTGGTAGTCGAAGAACTCGACGATCGTGACTAGCGCATCCGCTGGGCCCTTCGAGGGGGCGCCTTTCACGGGCACCTTCCAGATCGTCAGATCCTCTTCCGGCTCGTCGTCGGCCGCTGCTGGTTTCTTGGCCACGAAATTGGCGGCGACGCGCGTCTTGTAAATCGCTTCCGGCGCGACGCCCTGTTTGCGCAGCCCGGTTGCCGCCGCGAGCTCTGCGTCGATCACACTCGTGAACGCTTCGATCGGTTGGGCACCGACCAGTTCGGCGCCATTGATGCGGAAGGCTGGCGTGCCGTTTGCTCCCAGGCTCGCCGCGAGCGCCATGTCTCGCTGCACTTTTTCGGCCGTATCCGGCAGAGCACTGCGTTGGGCCAGGAGCGGCGGCGAAAGGCCGATGCGCACCAGCCAATCGGAGACGGCTTCATCACTGAGCCGCGTTTGCTCTTCGAACGCCAAATCGAGGAACGCGAAGAACTTATCCGAGCCGCCTTGGTGAAATACCGCGTCCGCAACTTTGGCTGCGGGCAGTGCCTTGTCGTGAAAGGGCAGCGGGTTGTGCTTGAACACCACGCGCAGCTGGCTCGGTCCGTACTTGGCTTGCAGCGCGCGCACGGTCGGCTGCACACGCGCACAGAACGGGCACTGCAGGTCCGAGAACTCGACGATCGTGACGGGCGCGGTGGGCGAGCCCCACACCGGGTCATCGCTCGTGACGGGCTCTCCGTCGCTCGTTGCTTGGGGACCGCCGTTCGGGGTCGTCGCCAAGAATGCGATCGGTGCGCCGCTCTTTTGGGTCGGATTGAGAGCGGGGGCAGGCTGCCCTGCACACGCAGTGATCTGAGCGGCCAGCAGGAGCGCAGCCGTGCTGCGTGCGAGGCGATGAATCCACATGTTGCCCCGCTCATAGCGCCCTGGGCGGGCTGCGTCTACGGGCCGAGCAGCGAGCTCGAGAGCGCGCTCAGCTCGGCCTCGCCCAGATCCAGCCCGAGCTTGAGGCGCGCCCCGGTCTGGCTCAGGCTGACGCGCTTCGACACCGAGCTCAGCGCGGGATCGACCGGTAGCGCGTCCAGCGATGAGCGCAGCTCGTTGAGGAGGCTCGATACGCGCGCGGCGCTCTCGCTGTCGCCGCAGTCGAGCAACACGAGCACGTGTACGGCGTCGTTTACTTCGATGCGCGCGCCCAGCGCTTGGAGCCCGGCGAGTGGTGACAGACGCGCGTTGGTTTCCTCGCTCGCGACGTGCTGCAGCCAGCCCTCGCTCGGGATCCAAGTGGCAAGCAGGGTGCCGGGCCCGAGCGCGCGCCGCAGCTCGGCGTGTCGCTGATCACGTGCGTCGGGACGCGGGTCCGAGTGGCCCTCGGCAGCGTCGAGTAAGCCGCGGAAGTACGCGCCACCGCTGAATATCAGTGGACCGCCATCGCGCGCGGCGACCTCACCCTCGGACTTGCGATCGCGCACGGTGCTGAAGCTGCCAACACGAGTCTCGATCGCTTCGCCACTGCGATCGGTGATCGCTGCGCTCGCGCAGCGCATGATTTCCGCTGCATCGATCCGCCCCGAGGCGACGATGCCGAAATCTTCGGGGTGCTCCTGTGCGTCGCGGCCAGCGCTGGGTACCGCAAGTGCGAGCTGATCGAGTCGGCTCAGCGGATCGAAGCCGCACAGCGTGGTGAGCTTGGTGGTACCCCCCGCGCGAGCCAAGCGCTGGGCCAAGAGCCCACCGAGCGGCGTGCGCTGCAGCCGCGCCATGTCGGCCGTGAGTACGAAGGCCGAACCAGGCGGTAGCAGCGAGAGCGGCGTGCGCGCGTCATGGGCGACCTCCTTCGCGGCGACCGGTGCGTTGACGCGCGGCGGCTCGGCACGCGCAGTGCCGAACACCCAGCCGCACACGGCGAGTGAGCTGAGCAAGATCCCCCAGTGAATGGCCCGTTCGCGGTCGCGCACGAGCCCAGGCTATCACTCGGCGGGATCCGACGCGCGCCGCCCGGCGCTGGCCCGGCGGCCCTCGGGGCGTGCCGGAAATGTACGTCGATCGAGCGTTGCGCGGCGTTCGAGCATCGAGCGTTGCCCGCCTCGCTCCGGGAACGCCTTGCGTAGCTCGGTCAGGCTTTCGAAGCCTTGGGCGCGCACTTTTTCCGCGTGGCGCTCACACAGCGCGAGCACGCGGTCTTCGATCAGCACTCGCCGGAGCTTGATCGGCTTCGGGTTTTGCTCGGCAGCCGAGAGGCGAGTTTTCACTGCGGGGCACAGCTCACACTTTCGGGACATGCCTCATCGGCTACCCCGGATTGGCGCCCTCGGACAAATTTCGAACAACTCGCCGGGGCGCGCCCCTCGAAGGGAGAGACGCCCCGGCGTTCCGCTTGCTTGCCTCGCGCTACTTCTTGGCGATCACCGCTGGAGCCGGGCACACGAGCGACGTCAGGTCGGTCTTGCGGCGACCCAGGTCGTTCATGGTGCGCGGTTGGCCGGTCACGCTATCTGGCACCGTGACGCCCGTGAGAAAGGGCGAGAGCGCCGCTTCGCGGCCAGGAGTGCGCGGTGTGATCATGGTGAAGCCCCCAGTTCCGGTTTGCCGGCTATGGCAGCCGTTGCACGTATTCAACGAAGCGTGGAAGCGCGCATCGGGATTGGTAATCCCTGGCCCGAACCACTCGATCTGATTGTTGAACACCGAGCCCGCTTGGAACGGCTGACCGTCGAATAGCAGGGGCACGGTGTGGGCGTCCGCACCGGGTACCTCGGCGATGATCGCGTTGGCGTTCTGGTTCACGAACGACGCGAACGTGGCCGAATTGTTGAAGCTCAGATCCGGCGTCTCTTTGACCGTGGTCTCCGCGAACAGACCACTCGTGGGATCGAGCACGAAGGCGCGCAGCTCCCATTGGAACGAAAGCGCGATTTCGTTGGTGCGCAGCTCGACCAACGCGCTGCCATTCGGGCTACCGGGCGAAGCGCCGCGATCGGTGAAGCTGCGCGTGATGGCTTCGAGCGCGGCGTTGTATTCTTCGCTGGGGAACGGGTGCGATTGCAGCGCGTGCCAGCGATTGGCCCAATTTTGCACGTCCTGCTCCGTGTGCGCGACCAAGTTGTATTCGACGATGACCGTGAAGCTTTGGAACGCGGGCCCATTCACGCCGAACACCAAACGACCTTCGCCGGCCGACCCTTCGGCGAGGTTGCGTACGTCGATGCGGTTGACGATGGCTTGCAGCGTGAGCGGCGACTGATCGAGGTCGAGCTCGCCGTTCGCGGTTTTGGGCCAGATGTCGATCAGCAACTGTTGCATCGCCGGGCGGGCGGCCACGGTGAAGCCGTTCACCTTTTGGTCGCTCAACCAATGTTGGAGCAGCTTGAGTGTCATCGCGGGCGCGGCTTCGGGCGTCGGTGCCATTTCGCGCATCAGGTGCCCGAACGACCACACGCCTGCGGGGAGCCCACTGCCGCCCCCGCCGGTGCTACCGCCGGTGCTACCGCCGCCGCTGGGGGGAATCGGGATCGGCCCATCCAACGCGCCCGCCTCCCCAGCGACACCCGTATCGCCGCCGGCACCGCCACCGCTACCGCCGCCACCCGAGTTGAACGGGTCCAATGAGCCTGCCGTTCGAATCGGATCGTCGACCACGCTGGTGTTCGTGATCATCAGCTCTCGCTTCGTGGTCACGAAGCAGCCCGTTGGCGTGGTGAGCTCATAGCTGAGCTGGCCCTCGAACTCCTCGAACTGGAAGGTCGGCTGTTTGAAGCTATCGACGATGAACGGCAGAATGTGCACGCCCGGATCTGCGTCCTCCGAGCCTACGACGTCGGCTCCGAAGTGCGCGGTGCTGCCGGGGATGATGGGCGTGAAAATCGGCCCGCTACCGTCGAAATTGGCGGTGATACCCGGTTGGAACGCGTTCATGAACGGCTGATACAGGCGCCCCTGGCAGGCCCCGATGTCGTTGTTGGTGACGGCGACGTCGTAGTGCACGCTGGTGTCGAACGGCACCGGGCCGCTCGTGGGCGGCGTGACGACAATCGACGAGGGCCGGCCCACGCACGACAAGTCGGTCAGCGCGTTCGACGCGATGTTTTGCGTGGTTACGAAGACCTCGTCGATGGTGCCGTTGAAGAATTGCGTTTGCGTCGTCGCGCCGATGCGAAGCGGCGCAAACACGTCGCGCACTTTGCCAGCGCCGAACGTTTGCCCGAACTGCTGCCCGTTGATGAACAAGAAGACGAACGTGCCGTCGAACATGCCGGCGACGTGCGTCCACTTCTTGGCGGCGATGGGCGCGCGCGAGATGACCGTTGTGCCGTTCTTGAGCACGACGGACATCTCGATGTTGCCATTATGAATGCCGAGTGAAAACGCGGTCTTGTTGTTCAAGCGCTTGACCACGATCGGCTGGTCGCCGCTGACGGTCTTGGGGTTGACCCACGCGGCGACGCCGATGTGCTGATCGATCGTGAACTGCGGCTCGTCGGGTACCTGCACCACGTCGGCCGCGGACTTGAACTGGACCCCAAGACCGCTGATCCCCGCTACGCAATTGGCCTTCAGCGGTTGCTGGGCGTTCGCACCATTACCCGAAGAATCCAGGAGAAAATGCGACTTCGGCGAGCAGTCGTCGAAGTGCCACTGGCCGAAACCGCCATCGGCGCCGCCCGTGCCGCCTTGCTCGACGGCGCCGGCCTCACCCACGCCACCAGCGACGCCCCCGCCGATACCAGCGACGCCGCCGACACCAGCGAAGCCGCCGAAGCTACCGCCTGCACCGGCGCTCGCCCCGCCTGCACTGCCTGTGCTGCCTGCGACGCCTCCGCCGACGCCGACATTCGGAACGGTGATGCTCTTACCGTCGGCCCCGATGTTGATCACGCCGCTCGGCGTACCGATGACTGCATTCGTCAGCCCCTCGGTGTACTCGTCGTCCGTCTGCGCGGCGAACTTGTCGTCGGCGGCGCAGCCCATGGGCGCCGCAAACAGCGCGCCCAAAGTACACAACGCAGAAAACCGCACACCCGCCCATTGATTGAATGCACTTCTCATGAGTCCCTCCAGTGAATCCCCGTCCGCCCCGCGCAAGCTGATTCACGCGAGCATGAGAGTCAAGGCAACGACTCCTACTCGACGTGCACTTTCTGATCTTCGCTCGATCCCCACGCGTCAGTGATCGGTTCGTGTTCGACCACACATCAGCCCGTTATTTCCCCGCAATGCACGGGCTCGTTCGCAGCTCGCGCCGCGCGGACCCGGTCGGATTTCGCTCGCGTGTAAACGCGGCTTCACTCGTGCGTCATGCAGTAGTCAATTCGCCAGGCGCACTGTTGCACTCGAGCGCTGCGGCCCGTCAGTGACGCCGAAGGCTGCGTGCGGACACGCCCGCTTCACGTGACCATCGAAAAAATCAACGGGCGGAGAATGCGTGCTTTTCGGCCCAAGCGATCACGTCTTGTTCCGGATGCGTGCCCAAATGTCGGCCGAGCTCTTGAATACCGGTCGGGCTCGTCACATTCACTTCGATCAGTTTTTCACCGATCAAATCGAGCCCCACGAACCAGAGGCCATGCGCGCGCAGCTTGGGCGCGACGGCTTGCACCAGCTCGCGCTCGCGCGGCGTGAGATCCGTGGCGACCACTTGGCCGCCCGCGTGGATGTTCGCGCGCACGTCGTCTTCGCGAGGCACGCGCAGGATCGCGCCCAGCGGCTCGCCGTCGAGCAACAGCACGCGCTTGTCGCCTTGGCGGATAGCCGGTTGATACTGCTGCACCATGGCCAGCTGCTTGCCCTCGCGCGTCATGATGTCGACCATCGAGCGCAGGTTGCGATCGCCCTCGGTGAGCATCACCACGCCCGAACCACCCGCGCCATCGAGCGGCTTGAGCACGGCCGTGCCCCCGACGGTGTTTACGAAGGCGCGAATTTCTGCGGGGTCCGCGCTGACGAGCGTGCGGGGCATGAACTCTAGGAACTGGAGCGCAAAGAGCTTTTCGTTCGCGTCGCGGATGCCGCGCGGGTCGTTCATGACGAGCACGCGCTCCTTCACCAAGTCGAGCTGCAAGGTGAGGTACAGGTATTGCGCGTCGAAGGGCGGATCTTTGCGGATGAACACGGCATCGAGCTGGCTCAGCTCGACGCGCTCGTCCGACCCCAAGGTGACGTGCGGTTTACTCTCGCTGACGGTTACCTTGCGCGCCCGCGCGAACACCTCGCGCCCCTCGTTGGACAGCTCACGCGGTAAACAGTGCAGGCATTCGTGGCCGCGGGCCATGGCGCCACGGATGAACGCGAAGGTCGTGTCTTTGTCGGCCGTCATGGTTTCGGCCGGGTCCATTACGAAGAGGAAACGCACGGTGGCTCGAATCTCACACGTGAGGGGCAGTGGAGCAAATGCTGACGGCTCGAATTTGATAAGCTCCGGCGTATGCCGCGCGTGATACCGAAAACAGTCGCTGATTCTCGGTCACAGCCGTTTTCGGCCCTGCCCGCATTGCTCCCATTCTGCGCCGGCCTGTGCGCGTTGGGCTTGCTGCTCGCAGCCCCGGGCGGGCACGCGGCCGTCAAGCCCGCGACCATGGCCGTTGCCACCGAGAACGCGACCGCGTCACGCGAAGCCATGGCGGAGCTCGCTGCGGGCGGTAACGCGGTCGACGCGGTAGTGCGCGCCATGCTCGTGTCGGGCATTACGAGCCCCGTTTCGAGCGGGCTCGGTGGGGGCGGCTTCGCGATGGTGTGGAACGCCGCCAAGCGCGAGCCGTACGTGCTCGACTTTCGCGAGACCGCACCGGCGGGCATCGACGCTGCTGCCTTCGAGGCGCGTCCATTTGAACCTGCGCAACGCGCGCGTGCCACCGGCGTGCCCGGCGAGGTCGCGGGCATGTGGGAGCTGCAGCACAGCTTCGGCAAGCGCAAGTGGCGTGACGTAGTGCTGCCCGCGGCACGCGTCGCGCAAGGCGGCTTCCCGGTGAGCCCGCATTTGGGCAATGCGCTGGCGTCCAAGTTCAGCGCGCGTTTCAAGGCCGACGAAGGGCTCGCCGCGCTGTTTTTCCCGAAGGGCACCGCCGCCACCGCGGGGCAAACGCTGCGCAATCCGAAGCTCGCGCGCTCGTTGACGACGTTGGCGGAGCAAGGGCGTGGCGCCTTCTACGGAGGCCCGCTCGGTCGTGAGCTGGTGAAGACGGCTCACGACATGGGCGGTGCGCTCACTGACGCGGATCTTCTCGCGTACAAGCCGCTGCCGCGCACGCCGCTCCATGTGAGCTGGGAAGGCTACGATGTCTACACGATGCCGCTGCCGTCCGCGGGCGGCTTGATGCTCGCAGAGACGCTGAGCCTGTTCTCGAAGGACGAATTGCGCAAGCTCGGGCAAGATACGGGCGCGTATCAGCACACGCTGGCAGAAGCGATGCGCGGCGCGCTTTCGGATCGCATGCGGCTCTTGGGCGATCCGGATTTCGAGAAGGTCGATAGCGCGGGGCTCCTGGACCCGAAGCGCATCACGGCGCGCAAGGCGCTGATTTCTACCGAGCGCACGCATGCTCTGCCGCGCTTTTCACAGGAGGAGCACGGCACGCATCACTTGGTCGTGATCGATGCCGAGGGTAACGTCGCTTCCGTTACCACGACGGTGAACAGCGCGTTTGGCGCCAAGCTCACGACGCCGACGGGTGGCATCGTGTTGAATGATCAGCTCGACGATTTCACGAAGGCCGCCGAGGTCGCGCCTTTTGGCCTGAAGCAAAGTCCGAATCGCCCGCGCGCAGGCGCGCGACCGATTTCGAGCATGACGCCGACGATCGTCGTGAAGGACGGCAAAGTCGTGTTCGCGCTCGGCGGCTCGGGTGGTCAGCTGATCGCGACCAACGTGACGCAGCTCTTGCTCGGTCGGCTGGCGTTCGGGACCTCGGTCGATGCGCTCGTGAAGCAACCGCGCTTCTTCGTGCCGACGTCGGGCGTGACGATGTTGGTCGAGCAGGGCACGCCGCAGCCGCTACTCGATGATTTGAAATGGCGCGGCGAGGTCGTGAACGTAATGCCCGAGAACCCGAGCGGCGTGCAGATGATCGCGGTGGACGAGAACGGCGTCAGCGCGGCGTCGGATCCGCGTAAGCATGGCAGCGCGTTGATGAGGTAGGTGCCCCGTGCGTGGGGCGGCGCGACACGGCCGGGCGTGCTCGCGCGGCGCGCTGCGCGCGCCCGGGCTACCCAAGCGCTGGCCGAAGGCCAGCGCGGGTTCGCCGGCGGCGTGGTGGGGTGGCTGGGTGCGAAGCGTGGAGTGGACGGGGGGCGGCGATTTCGACGTTGAAAGTGGCGAGTTGGAAAGGGAGATCTGGAAGGGGAAGAGGGCTGCGGCGCGCGCTTGAACGTCGCGGGCGTCGCGGGCGTCGCGGGCGTCGGAGCAACGACATGAATCGGCGGGTTGCGGCAGGTTGATCTGGCTCCCTCGCCGAGGGAATGTCGTTGCGACGGGTGGCGTGGTGGGCGGCGCGGTGTGCGAACGATTTCGAGAGGTCCGCGTTCGATGAGATGCGATGTCGACGACGGGCAGTGTCGTTGCGGACCTCTCGAAATCGTCCGCGGTCGATTTTATTTCGGGCTTGCAGTGCCGATTTTAGTAGCCAAGGATTTGGAGGGTCGAGAAAGCGTGCAGGCGTGAGGCAGATTTATTTGCGCGTAGAGGCGCATGAATCGTCGGTTGTGGAACGCTTGGCGCGGTGATCGATCGCGAACGCGTTCCGAGCTCAAAAATGGCTGTATTCGCGTTTTGCGAGCTCCAAAAAGTACGTGGTACACGAATGGGATGGGGCATGAAGAATATCGGTTGCAGTCGTTGGCGGACGACGCGGTGTTGACGGGTTTGATGGACAGCGTGCGTGCGTGCAACCGGATCACGGCGCGGACGCTTGCGTATTTGGCCGAGCTCGATGAACGGAAGCTGTTTCTCGAACTCGGCTTTGCGTCGTTGTTCGAATACTGCGTGCGGGCGTTGGGATCTTGCGAGGCGACTGCTTGGCGGCAGATCGCGGCGGCGCGGGCTTGTCGAATGTATCCGCAGGCGTTCGCAATGGTGGCGGCGGGTGAGTTGCATGCTTCTGGGTTGAGTCGGCTGCTGAAGCATTTGAACTCGGAGAACGCGGCCGAGTTGATCGAGGCTTGTCGGAAGAAGAGTGCGCGTCGGGTCGAGGAGATCATTGCGCAGCGCTTTCCGCGGCCTGATCTGGCTGACTCGGTTCGGCGCTTGCCGGCGCAGTCGGGGCTCACTTTCAACGTTGAAAGTGAGGTCGAGGTGCAGAGGAGCCAGCGACTCGAGCCTCTGTCCGAAGATCGCTACGGTGTTCGCTTCACTGCGGACACCGAGTTTCGCGATCTACTGGAGCGCGTGCGGGGGCTCGCCGGGCATCGCGTGCCCGATGGCGATCTGCTCACGCTGATGAAGCGCGGGCTGGCAGCCTATGAGCGCGAGCTCGAGAAGCAACGCTTCGGCGTTGGCGCGAAAGCGCGTCGCGGTCGCACCAAAACCGTCCCCGCTCCCGCTCCCGCTCCCGCTCCCGCTCCCGCGATGGCGTTCACGACCCACGCGAAGCGGCGGCGGCGCATCACGATGGCGCGCGAGGTCTATCTCCGAGACGACAAGCAATGCTCGTTCGTTTCGGCAGAGGGGCGGCGCTGCACGTCGCGGCGTTGTCTGGAGATCGACCACATGAAGCCGGTGGCGTTAGGCGGCGAGGACAGGGCAAGCAACGCTCGCCTGCTCTGTCGGGCTCACAATCAGCACTACGCTCGGGAGTGCTTTGGTGCGTCCCACGTGCGTTCGTCAATGAAACGCAAACGCGCGGCGCGGGCCGAGCGCTGAATGCACATTTACGGCGCCGCGCTCGCGCTGCGAGGCGCAGACACGCGCTGTGAGGTGCGGGGCTCGACCTGCGATCGCCCCCCAAATCAGAGGGCGATCACCCGGACGGCTTCAGTAGACGGCCGCGACGAGCTCGGCGGATTCGTCGTCGTTGAGGTCGGAGGCGAGGGCGTAGCCGACGCCGCGGTGTTCGGTGGCGGCGATGGAGACGCCGCGGCGGCTGCCGACGTAGACCGGTTCGTTGCGCACGGTGCGGGCTTTGAGGCGGCTTTCGATCGGGACGCGGGACGAGTTGTAGACGTAGAGCGTGACGTGGCGGCCGCCGAGGGTGTAGCGGAGAGACGCCGCGTGCAGGTTGCTGACGGGGACGACGCTGCCGCCTTCCCAACGTGCGCCGTAGGCTTTGAGGCTGGGCAGGGTGACGGGCACGCCCACTTCGGGCTCGAGCTGGCTGAGTAGCGAGGGCTCGGTGACCTGTGGGTTGCGCGCGTTCATGTGGTGGTCGACCAGCTCTTCGAGCAACTGGTCGGCGTTGTCGAGCTTGGCGTAGGAGCTGGTGTCGCGATTCTGGGCGGTTTGCTTGTTGGTCGAGCCAGCCCACACCAGAGTGAGTGCCGCAGCGGCGGCCACGGGCACCACGGTGCGCCAGGAGAGCATGCGCGAGTGCGTGGCTTCACGCTCGACGCGCTCCACCAGAGAGTCGACGCCATCTTCACGCAGGGTTTCCGCGCGCAGGGCGGCGGCAATGCGCTCTTCGAAGGCGGGCATGACCGGCGCGGAGTTGCGCACGGCGTTGCGCAGGCTGAGGTGCAGCGCATGGTTGAGGCGCAGGCGTTCACCACAGGTCGTGCAATCGACCAAGTGTTGTTCGACTTCCGACGCCTTGTCTGCGGCGAGCTCTTCGTCGCCGTAGGATTCGAGCAGGGGCAGGATTTGACGACAAGTGCTGGTCATGAGCGTGCCACTCGCTTCTCGCGATATTTAGACAGATCAGCCACCGGTTCTTGTTTCGCGGTCGTGTCTTTTGCGGACTCGCCAGCTTTCGCCGACGACTCACCTACGATTGCTTCGGGACCGACGATGCCGAGGGCGCGGGCGTGTTCGTAGAGGCGGCCTTTGAGCAGGCGGCGGCCGCGGTGCAGGCGAGACATCACGGTGCCGATGGGGCAGCCCATGATGTCGGCGATCTCTTTGTAGGAGAGCTCTTCGACGTCGGACAGTACGACGGCCAGGCGGAATTCTTCCGGGATCTCGTCCAAGATGCGCTTGATCTCTTGTTCGAGCATCGGGCGCAGCGCTTGAGATTCGGGATCGCGCATCGACTCCATGGTCGAGGCGCTGATCCAGCCGTCGGCAAGCGGGTCTGCGTCCGGGCCGTCGAGCACGCTGCGTTCGAGACCACCACGGCGGTAGCGGTTGATGAACGTGTTGGTCAGGATGCGCAGCAGCCATGCGCGCATGTTGGTGCCCGCCTCGAATTGCTCGCGGGCACGCATGGCCTTGAGCAGGGTGTCCTGCACCAGGTCCTGGGCGTCAGCGGCGTTGCGAGTGAGCCGGGAAGCCACGCCGAGCAGGGCGCTCAGCTGGCCGATGGCTTCGGACTCGAATTCCCGCGCCGAGATGTTGGACTTACGGCTCATGGTTCACTGAATGCAACCTGGCCCACCCGTCAGCTATTCCCGATTCTCGGGCGGGCGAGACGAAGAACCAGCTAGGTTCTTCTCGAGGGTTTCGAGCCGTTCGGAAAGGCGTTTGACCTCCGACTCGAGGTCGCGAAATGCCGCAAAATTGGGCAAAACCGCTCGGATCCGCTCGTCGATGGTGGACTGCCACTGTTCCAGTGTCGCGCGAAAGCCTTTGCCTTCCTTGCTCTGGGACATCTCGTCATCCTCTCGGGGCGGTGGAATGGATGAAGCGGTTACTGGCGCGGCCGTGCCCTCTTCGCCCGGCGCGCCGGGGACGGGCATCAGCTTGCCGATCGGGCCCTCACGCAGCTGGGTGAGGATGCGCTCGCCCTTGTTGCGAATCAGGGCCTTCAGGGTGGAGAGCGGAATGCCGCGCGGCTTGGTGCGCAGCTCTTCCGAAATGATCAGCGCCAGCGTGACGTCGGTTTTGTCTTCCTTTGTCGCGTTGTCGATGATCTGCACGTCCTCGCCCTCGCGGAGCATCTCCGCGATCTGGAGCAACGTGACGTAGCTCGAGCCCTTGGTGTCGTAGAGCTTCCGGTTAGAGTAGCGCTTGATGATCCGCTTCGGGGAAGACGGAGGGGAGACGCTATCGGAGGAGCTTTCGCCGCTGACCATTTTTCGTGCGCGCCTTTGCTTGCTCGCTTAGCTCATCAAGCATGGCGCACAGCGTCAAGCTGGTCAAAGGTTGCGCGACGGTTTCGTGGGCGAACGTGCGCAGGCGCCGCATTGCCTACAGTGGCGCCAAGGCCGTTCGAATGCAGTCGAACGACAGAAAGACGACTACGCGGACTGGCGCAGCGACTGGCGCGGCAGCTGGTAGCCTTCCAGCTCCGACTCGCACATCTCGGCCACGAACTCGAGGAAGCCGCTGAACGATTCACGGCGCACGCCGATTTCGTTCACCCAAGCCACGACCTCACATTCGCCGTCCGCCCGGCGCGCGTTCGGGTTGAAGGCAAACAGCGTCGT
>OUNO010000676.1_pt2 | contig 26776 bp, 20 predicted proteins | sample 1779811 | NCBI WGS metagenome assembly OUNO01 (sample SAMEA3914804, study PRJEB12502) | metagenome | biome: forest; material: soil | place: Canada | collected 2010-06-25 | depth 0.3 m
CTTCTCTTCGAACAAGGGTGGTGATGTCTTTAGCTTTGTTATGGAAGTCGAGGGGATCGATTTTCGCGAAGCGCTGGAATTACTCGCTCGCCGCGTTGGCGTCGAGCTGGCGGCCTATGACAACAAAGGTGCGCAGGAGATCGCTAAGCGTAAAAAACACGCACTCGAAGCGCATGAGCTAGCTACTAACTATTATCAGCAAAGCCTGGTCAAGAATGACCACGCACTTGAGTATGTGTTCAAGAAACGCGGCCTGAGTAAAGAGATTGTACAAACCTTTCGCCTCGGCTATGCACCGGATAGCGGTGATGCGCTGGTGGCTTTCTTAACTAAAAAAGGCTTCTCGGGCCAAGAGTTGTCGCAAGCCGGACTACTGAACCGTTACGGCGGCGATATGTTCCGCGGTCGCCTGATGGTGCCGCTGATGGATGGCTCGGGGCAGGTGATTGGCTTTACTGGTCGCATCCTCGAAGATATTCCGAATGCGCCAAAGTACTTGAACACGCCACAGACATTGCTGTATGACAAAGGTCGTCACGTCTTTGGTTTGAGCCAGGCCAAAGAAGCGATTCGTTCGCATGATTATGCGGTGATTGTCGAAGGCAACCTCGATGTTGTCAGTAGCCACCAGGCGGGGATCACTGAGGTGATTGCGACGGCTGGCACGGCGATGACTGAATCCCACTTGAAAGCATTAGTTCGTCTCAGCCCAAATGCCCGGCTAGCATTCGATGGCGATGCGGCTGGGCTAGCTGCAACAGAGCGAGCGATTCCGATTGCTCAGGCGGTCGGCGTAGACCTGACGATTATCAGCTTGCCCGATGGCTCGAAAGACCCTGACGAACTCATTAAGAAAGATAAAGCCCTGTGGCAAAAAGCGATTGATACTGCCGAACCAGTTGTGGACTGGGTGCTGGGCCAATACGCGAAGAGGGAAGATCTCACCTCAGCGATAGGGAAGCGCAACTTCACGACCGCCGCCCTGCGTGTCATTCGTGCCTTGAAAGATGCCGTCGTTCAAGAGCACTATCTGCAAAAAGTTGCTGGCTATACTGACTCTTCGATCGATACTCTTAAGGAGAAACTGGAGAGTACTGATGCGCCGATTGAAAAGGTGCTTAAAAAAGTTGTTCAACAAACGACCGATGCGCGGCCTGACCCTTCTGGATACCAAGATAACCTGATTGCCGTGGCCATGATTGACCCGGCGGTGCGTGACCTTTTGAAGGACGTGAAAGAAGAAATGCTCTCGACTGACGAGCGAAAAGCGGTGCTAGACCATGTTCGAAAGAGCGAAGAAATGCTACAAAATGTCCCCAAAGAGTTGCAAGATTACGATCAGTATGTCAAAATATTACTATTAAAGGCCGATGCTCGCTATGGGGAGTGGAGCGATGAAGATCGTTACTATGAAACTGCCCGCCTGGTCCGCCAACTGATAACAGAACACAAGAAAATCCAAAAAGATGCGCTCACCGCCGACCTTCGCCAAGCCGAAGATGACGGGGAAGATGAGAAAGCTCGCACCATTCGCCAACAACTTAATGAACTTATAAAGGAGATTCCTCGTGCCCAAAAGTAATAAGAGTAAAAAGAACGAAGATCCAATTGATGATGCCGTAGTTATCGACGAACCAGCCGACGAAACGGTATCACTTTCTGCCGCCGCAGCCGATATCGAAGAACCAGCCGCCGAAGACCTCGAAGACGAAGAGGAGGATACTGATACTGACCTCCTCAGCCAAGACCAATACTTTGACGATGCCAGCGATGACAGCGTTCGTTTGTACCTACGCGAAATTGGTAAAATTCCGCTGCTGAACGCTGAAGAAGAGTTGGCCCTCGCACAACGTGTCGTTGCCGGCGAGAAAAAAGCTAAAGACAAGATGGCGGAAGCTAACATGCGTCTGGTTGTTTCAATCGCCAAACGTTACAGCGGCCGTGGTCTCGACTTCCTCGATCTTATTCAAGAGGGGAACACTGGTTTGCTACGCGCTGTTGAAAAGTTTGACCCAGACAAGGGCTTCAAATTCTCGACCTACGCCACATGGTGGATTCGCCAGGCGATTACTCGTGCCATTGCCGACCAAGCCCGCACGATTCGTATTCCAGTTCACATGGTCGAAACGATTAACAAGCTGCTTCGCACCCAGCGTCGCATGACCCAGGAACTAAACCGCGAACCAACGATTGAAGAGCTCGGTAAAGAACTCGAGATGGAACCTGAAAAAGTCGAATACGTCATGAAGATCAAGCAAGACATCACGTCACTCGATGCTGGTGTCGGCCGCGATGGCGATGGCGACGACGACTCACTCCTCAAAGACTTCATTGAAGACGATGTCAGTATCACCCCAGAAGACGCCGCCGCTTCACAACTCTTGAAAGAACAAGTTCAATCGATTCTTTCGACGCTGTCTGATCGTGAACAAAAGATTATCAAGATGCGTTTCGGCCTCGAAAATGGCAAAAGCCATACCCTCGAAGAAGTCGGTCAAGAATTCGCCGTTACCCGCGAACGTATTCGCCAAATCGAAGCTAAAGCTCTCGCGAAACTTCGCAAGCACAAAGATTCAAAGAAACTTCACGAATACCTAAATTAAGCCGTAAACAGTATACTAGGGAATATGTCCGAACACGCCAAACCAGCTGAGCAAAAGCCACTTAATCCAGAACGCTATACAGCGATAGACGAGCTGAATCGTCACTCTTGGTACCTAGATGGTGACAGCCAAAGCCAGGTCATACACGTTGATAGCTCTATTGCAGACGCTGGAGCTCCGCGCGTGATGGCCAATAAATACAATGATAGTGCTGATATCGTTGATGCTGCCAAAGCTGCCAATAGGCTCATGCGCCATCCATTAGCCGGCAACATGAGCACGGCCAGAGATCCTAATGGCGACTATTACGGTCCACAAGACCTGCCGAGTGAGGAGCGTCCAGCTGATGCCCGGGCGAATATGATTAGGCATTTGGAAAACCTCGATATTGATCCCGCATCCGTCCGCATTCTTCATCCAAATCGCGATTATACGACAGCTCTCGCCGTGGTTGATGTCGATCATGACCCAGCTACTTATGATGGTATTGAGCCCGCCAAGCTTGAAGGTGAAGGTGATATGATCTACACCTACAATCCGAATATCGTCCTGGGCGTGCGACCAGCTGACTGTCCCCTGGTTGTATTCAACGCCGAAACGCCAAAAGGCGAGATTACCATTATGGTTCACTTTGCCTGGCAGGGTGCCGCGGCACAACAAGTTAAGGATATGCAGGGTGAGCTCGAAAAGCTTGAAGTTGACCTCAGTACGGCTAAGATATACATGACACCGGGTGGCCATTCTGAAACATTCCCATATGAGAACTACGCAGCTGATCCGAGAAAGAAGTTCCCTGATACTGAAGGTCTATTTAACGATGTAGAACCACACGAAACAGATGGCAAAACGAAATATAACTTTACGATCGATACACCGTACTTTGTATACGAAGGGTTGCTGGGCATGGGCCTTGATCCATATCAAATATTCGTTGATACCAGCGATACGACCGCGCCAGAATCAGGCTATTCGTCGCATAGTCGACAGTGGCGTCTCGATGATACGAATACGAGGGACTTGGTCACCGTAAAAATTGAAAAGCCAAAATCACTAGTCGCCTCTAACCCAGACCGACCGACGCCGCCAGAGATTGAGTGGCAGATTGTCCCGCTCGAAGTTGAATACATTGATTTCGACGGCAATCTCCAGCAGGGGACGATTGAAGTCAATCGCGATGTCTATGATGATGTCAAAGCTTTCTTTGAAAAAGCGCTCGAACTCAAATACCCAATCGAAAAGGTCGTGAAGAGTAGCGATACTGAATATCAATGGGATGATGACAAGATGATGGCGGCCAATACGAGTTCTGGTTTCAACTACCGGTTGATTAAAGATACCGACAGACCATCACTACATGGCCTGGGCCGTGCGTTCGATATCAATACGCGGCTCAACCCATTTATTCGCCATAAGGACGGGGTAACCGCGATTGATCCACCTGATGGCGTGTACGACCCGAGTCTACCCGGCGTGTTAACGACCGACCATCCACTAGTACTCTTTATGAAAGAGCGCGGCTGGGAGTGGGGCGGTGATTGGGCAAAGGATGTCGATGAGGATGGTAATTACCGCATCGACTATCAGCACTTCCAGAAAAAACCACCGGAAATCGCGAGTTAAAAGCCGATTTCTTCGGCAATAGCATCGAGCTGTTTAGCGAATTCTTCCTCATTGCCGTTATCAATAACAACATGATCGCTCATCATTGGGTTATTCCTTGGGGCGTCTTTATTCTCATCTTGGACAATAGTCACGAAAGTTAATTCACCCGGGAATTCGTGGCGCAAGCTTCTATACTCATCTTCACTGTATGATCCGCCCATAACGACTCGATGTTGGCCGGCTTCTGAAAGGTCGCGAATTTGGCTGATAATGGGTTCAGTCCTATTTTTGTCAGCAGCAGTTGTGAAATCAACCTTAGGAATTCCCTTGGCGGTAAAATGCTCGATGGCAGTTGATTTACCCGAGCTAGACAGTCCAACGAAGGCCATAATCTTGAGGTTTTCGTGGTGGTTCATGAGACCATTGTAACAAATACATAGTGTTAATGCTTGTCCCCTCGACGCTAGTGGACTATCATAAGGAAAATTACGGGGGATACGATGGCGACTGACAGCTCAGACGGTTTAGTTGATAGAAAAAGTGAGCTCCAAGAGCTCTATGGACGCCGCGCCGAACTCGACAAGTTAATTTTTATTAACGGGTTGAGGATACTTGCGCCACTTCTTGCGGATATCGACCTTACCGCTGAGTTTGTACTAAGGCTTGCGACCCCAGATAACATCAAGCGGATGGGTGGCAAAGCGCACGAGATTGCTACCTTCCTATCTCTTCTAGGGCTGGAAGAGGCTCAGGGTGTTGCCCCTGGCCCTGCCGCCAGCGCCAAGTCTGCCGCGGCCGAAGAAGTTGCGGCGCCAGCCGCCGAGACTCTCGAACCCCTTGCCGATGCAGAGGCTCGCGAACCAGAAAGCCCGGCAGCTGTTACGGTAGCCGCACCGCAAGAAGAAGCGCCAGAAGCAGTCACCGCTAGCGAAGAAAGTTCCAAGCCAAGTTTCACGCCCTTTGTTGAGGGCGTACTGGCCAGGACTTACGGTGAAGATTGGCGAGAGGTTTTGGACGGACTAAGCCTCGAAGATATCGCGACCAAGATGCTTGAACATGAGAAGATTAGACTCCCGAATACACCAGAGCGAGCCTTCGCAATTGCCCTCGGTGTATTAAGAGGGGATTCCTTTGAAGTAATCGCCAGTTCACTGCCAAAAACAACCGCGAGCGCTGCGAGCCAATACTTCTATAAGATGACTGGGCGTGCCGCCGCGCTATTTGCGGATCCTGAAGCCGTCGCCGAGCCTCAGCCTGAGAGTGCGACTAGCGAGAGCGAAGAACTGCCCCCTACTGAGGAAGAGAGTATCGAAAGTACCGAGCGAGAACTTAGTCACGAAACGCTCGCTTTCTTGGCGCGATTTGTTGAAGGTGACTTGAGTGGACTGAAGGCTGAAGACCTTGAGACTATCGTTCAAGCAGTCATATGGGCAAAGACCAAAGAGATTGAGGCGGGAAAAGTGCAAACTGGCCGCCGTCCTCGCACAGATATGGATGATATTGTTACTGCCGCCGTGAGGGGCATTTCTAGAGACGCACTGGCAAAGACCTATGGACCAAGCAAGGGCGCTATCAATCAATTACTCTCAGGTGTCGTTGGAAATATTATTGAACGTAATGGCGGCAAGCTGACGGTTGAAGGCCTCCTTGGGTATGAGCGTTCAGACGTTTTGCCGACAATCCCAACAGCTGAGCCCGAAGCAGAAGTAATCACGTCACCGGTCGTAGAAGTACCAACGCCCGAGGTGGCTGTAGAAGAAGTCCCAGTGCTCGTTGTGAGGCAACCCGTCTCCGTCGAAGAACGCCACAGGATACTTCAACAATCACTCGAACAGCCGAAATTTGTGACGCCAGGTGAGTGGCTTGAATTCGCCGAGATTGAGCTCGTTGAAAGCGCGCAACAGGCTGGTTTCACTGAAGCCCAGGCAAAAGCGCTGTGGGATCGTCTCCACTTCCCAGAGGATGGTCGCGAACACGCACGATTAGACGAAGTAAGCAGGGCGGCTATTGATCGGTTGCAGGTGCTATTTGTACACAACTCTCCACGACTGAAAGGCCGTGACAAAGAGATTATAAGTATGCGAGCCGTTACGAACACTTCTTACGGGGGCGGTTCTGTAAAAGCAGCGTATGATGCACTTCGTGCAGCGAACTATGACAACATGACACCAAACGTTGCTCAACGCTATGCCGTCGCCGGCGCATTGGAGCTCATGCATGATTAGTAACGGTGGGGCAGAACGACTGGATAACGCCGCTATCGACCTGGCGGCTGCGCAGATTATGTCGAGTTGGTTCGTCGATTATCGGTATGGTGTTCAAGAAGAGCCAGGGCCGATTCCGGCTCTCACGGCGCAGCGCTTGAAGGGGCTACTAGGTGATGGCGACGTCAAGAAGCAGCTTGCCTTGGTGAAGGATGAACTGCCACTATTCGACGAAGCTTATCGGCCAGATTTGTCGTTGTATCTCTGTGGCTACCCTGATGATGCGTTAGAAATTTTGGCACCTAACATGAGCACAACACTGCGACTATTGGGTGAGCGATTCGTGCCAAAGGTTGAAGTCGAACCAGCGATTGTTGTTGAGTTAGTTCCCGAGATTGTCATCGCAGCTGGTCGCCGGGCAGTTCACAATACTCCAGTGCCTTCACAAAAACGCCGCGAGCCGGGGGATAGGTTCCCAGGAGAGTCAGAGACTGATTATCGGGAGCGTCGTAAAAAGGTAGCCGCTGCCGCTGCGGCTCGACAAGCACCGGTCAAGCCTAAGCCCAACGTAGCTCCCACTCCCGCAGTCCACTTAGTTGTTCCGAACAGCTGGTTTGTAGATCCAATCAGACTCCATCCCATACCGGGAGTTCCTAGCATGGGGGACGCCGATGTTGATCCAGATAACCCACTCGCATGGCAGTCTGGTTCGCTGTGCGCCCAGACCGACCCTGAAGCATTCTTCCCAGAAAAGGGCGGCTCAACCCGTGATGCCAAGAAAATCTGTGCTTCGTGTGAGGTGACGGAGCAATGTCTCAAATATGCTCTCGATAACGACGAACGATTCGGCATCTGGGGTGGCTTGAGCGAGCGCGAGCGCCGTAAGCTGCGAAAGAGAAGGACAGAGACAGCTGCCGAGGCCGTCGCTGGAAGTGGTAGAATGTCGCTGGAAGTTAAGGGTCCGTTTGTGCATCCAAGTAAGCGAATTGATCATTTTGTTGAGCTGGTTCAGGGCGATGGTGATCTCCAGGAGCTCTATCACGAGTTCCCAGAAATTATGGCCCAAACAGCAGGCCCATTGCTCGATGAGGTGTATTCTCCAGCCCTCACTGAGCCACTGACCGATCAGCGTCGCCAGCGCCTTCTTGACTACTTCCTTACCAAGAACTGGGACGAGACTAGCCGAGACAAACTTAGTGAAGATTTGAGAGATCTCTATGAGGCTCTCGAAGAATTGAGAGAAGAGCATGCATTACTTAAGTCGGATGTTTCGTTTGCCCAATTTTATCTAGATAAGTATGAAGAACCTCAATTTGCTGAGAGCGTCCGCGCATCGGCCTAACACTGTATACTAATAGTATGAAACGGCTGGCAGTAATTGATGGAAAGTCCGTATTTTACCGCGGGTACTATGCGATGCCGAGTTTGGCGTTGCCCGATGGCACGCCGACCGGTGGTGTCTACGGGTTTGCTTCGATTGCGATCGAGCTGATCAAGAAACTCGAGCCAGACTATGTCGTCGTTGCCTGGGATAAGCCGAAGACGAATATCCGAAAGCGCCGCGCCATTTATCCAGAGTACAAAGCCAACCGCAAACCAGCGCCGGCTGACTTTTATGCGCAGGTGCCGCTATTGCATGAATTGTTGGATGCGTTTGGTTGGCCATTCTATGAGTTAGACGATTATGAGGCTGACGATATTCTGGGGACTTTCGCTAAAGAGGCGACCGAGAAGGGGATTGGGACCCAGCTTTTGACCAGCGACCTCGATGCGCTGCAGCTGATTGGTCCACTTACCAAAGTTTATGCCATTAAGAACGGTCTCTCTAACATTGAAGAATTCGATGTTGATTATTTTGAGAAAAAATACGGCATTGGCGTTGAGCAATTCCTCGATTTGAAATCACTCAAGGGCGACTCGTCCGATAACTTGCCTGGTGTACCGGGGATTGGTGAAAAAGGCGCAATCACTTTGCTACAAGAGTACGGTACGCTCGACAACGTCTATAAACATCTGGATGATATCAAGCCAACCCTGGCCAAGAAGCTGGAAGCTGGAAAAGAACTCGCTTATATGAGTAAAGAAGTTGGTGAAATTTGGTGTGATGCACCGGTGAAAGTCGATTGGGATGCGGCTAGTATTACCAATATCGATCTGGGACGAGTCGAGGAAATCTTAAAACGGTTCGAATTTACTTCGCTGGCCAAACGTTTGCCGAAACACATGCAATTCGATGGTGTAAAGATCGATGCACCTTCCGTCAAGGCTGCCGAGAGTCTCAAGATTCTCGACTGGCCTAAAACGGTGTCGCTCGATGGGCCGGCGCTACTCGAAATCATTGATGATACCGTCTGGCTTTCAACTGATAGCAAAACTGTTTCATCGGTCAACGTAAAGAAGGTTGATAAGACTGTTTGGAAAGCCCTCGAACTGGGAACATTAGTGGCCTATGATATCAAAGCTATCTATCATGCGCTCGCAGCTCACGATATTTTCGTTGAATTCAAAGATGTTCATGATATTCGCCAAGGGGCCTTCCTGATTGATCCGCTTCGCCGCGATCGTTCAGCCGAGGCGCTGATCGGAGTAGAAACCCCTGAGCCAGCCGCGCTACTGGCCGGGCTTTGGCAAGTGTACGCTGATCAAAACAGGTTCTTCGAAAGTGAACCGCGAATTGCCGACATCGCCCACAAGTTTGATTTTCCGTTGACCTATACCTTATTTAAGATCGAATATCACGGCATGTTGCTCGACCCGGGCGTGTTAGAGAAGATGAGCGACGAGCTCGGCAAAGAGCATGCCAAGCTCGAACAAGAAATGTATACGATGGTCGGCAGCGAATTTAATATTGGTAGTCCGACACAATTATCTGAAGTACTCTTCACCAAGTTGCAGCTGCCAACAACAGGGATAAAACGCGGCAAAACGGGTTATAGCACGGGGCAAGCTGAACTCGACAAGCTCCGCGGCCAACACCCAATTATTGAGCTGATTGAGCAAACGCGCGAGCTGGCTAAACTCAAGAACACCTACGCCGATTCGTTGCCAAAACTGGCCGATGCGCATCATCGCATCCACACGACATTCAACCAAGACGTGGCAGCGACTGGGCGACTCAGCAGCACGAATCCGAACCTGCAAAATATTCCGATTCGTACTGACTTGGGCCGCAAGATCCGCGAGGCCTTCATCGCAGAAGGGGACAAGGTCCTCGTCAGCGCTGACTATTCACAGTTCGAGTTGCGCTTGGCGGCTGTACTGGCCGACGACAAGAGCCTGATCAACGACTTTAATGGCGACGTCGACGTCCACACTAAAACTGCCAGCGAGGTCTATGGCATCCCGATGGATGAAGTCACTAAAACTCAGCGCCGAGCGGCCAAGGTCATTAACTTTGGCGTGCTCTACGGCATGAGCCCACATGGCCTGGCGGCCAATACCGGTATGTCATTTGTTCAGGCCAAAGAATTCATTGATCAGTACTTTGAACTACGGGCACCAATCCGAAAATTCATCGACGATACGCTACAAAAAGGCCGTACCGAAGGCTACGTCGAAACGTATTTCGGTCGCCGCCGCCCAACGCCAGATATTCTCAGCTCAAACTTCATGGTCCGAGCTGGCGCGGAACGTGCTGCGGCCAACATGCCAATCCAAGGGACAGAAGCCGATCTGATGAAACTTGCCATGATTCAAATTGATGAGAAAATCGCCGGCCTCGGCGAGCAAGTCCTGCAGATCCACGATAGTATCTTGATTGAATGCCCGGCCGAGAATGCCGACAAGATCTCTGACATTCTGCGTGATGTCATGGAAAATATCGCACCAGAACTCGGCATTAACTTGAAAGTGGATGTGGGCGTCGGCAAGAACTGGGGCGAGCTTTGATCAAAGCAATTATTTTCGACTGTTTCGGTGTTCTATTAACCGACGTGAATCGTGAACGTCGCAACCGCGTCGCTGAAACTGATCCAGTTGCCGCACAGGCAATAGAAGAAGTCTTCGAGGTTTCTAACCGAGGGAAGATTACTCGTGAAGAGTCGGCTGCACGCATGGGTGAAATTCTTCACGTTGACCCGGCTGAAATTCTTGCATCTTCAGATACGGGGGAAGTTAGGAATCAGGCATTGATAGACTTTATTAAAACCCTCCATTCGAACTATAAAGTTGCGATGCTCTCTAATGTGCGGGGTCGCGCCAGTCTCGATCGACGGTTTAACCCAGGCGAACTGGACGAGCTATTCGAGGTCGTGGTGGCGTCTGGTGACATCGGCATTATTAAGCCAGAACGAGAAATCTACCAGATAACTGCTCAGAAGCTCGGCGTCGACCCAAAAGACTGCGTCATGATCGATGACATTCAAGAGTATTGCGATGGCGCCAAGGCTGTTGGCATGACGGCTATTCGTTTCACTAATACTGAACAATGTATCGCCGACCTGAATGCCCTAATTGACAGAAACGTCACAAACGACTAAGGTTAAATTATGGCTAACTTCCGAACTTCCCGCATCGTTCCTGTCGCACTCGTCGTCCTGATAATCGTTATTGCCATTGCCGCACTGGTGTCACTGGCTCGGGTCGTTTTCTTCTCTGGTTCGTCGACGCCGGCAGTCACTGATACAAGTCGCACAGCACTGCTCGATACCTCCGCAACGCATAGTGTCAGTATGACTGTTCGTGGGCCAATTGTCGCCGACGAAGAGTTCCATTCATACAAAATCGATATCTCGCCAAGCGCCCGCCAACTCAAAACTTACACGGGGTACTTAGACGCCGTTGTCGACTCTTCGAGCCTGACGAACAATGTCGCTAGCTACGAACAATTCGTGTATGCACTCGATAAAGCGAACCTAGCGAAGGGGACTGAGTTGACTGGTGACAAAGACGACACACGTGGTATTTGCGCGACGGGTGATGTCTACGAATTCACGATCTTGAATAATGACTCGTCGGTCAAACATCTATGGACTTCGACGTGTAGTGGATCGTCTGGCTCGCTTGATGCCAGTGTTAGCCAACTGACCGAACTGTTCACGGCTCAGATTCCAACAGCCAGCAAACTGATCAATAAAATAGATTTATAGAACCAGAGGGACGCTATGCCAGAATTACCAGAAGTAGAGACGGTACGTCGTGGGCTAGAGGCCCTTATTGTGGGCAAGGTCATTAAATCGGCTAAACACGATACCGATAAAAGTTTTCCGAACGCGCCACTCGACGTGACCGATTTTATGCTTGGTGCGATTATTACAGACGTGCGTCGTCGCGCTAAAGTCTTGATGATCGACCTCTCGACTGGCTACTCACTCCTTATTCACTTAAAGATGACCGGACAATTAGTATTTGTCGGCGATGTGCGTTTTGGCGCTGGACATCCGAGCGATAGTTTGGTGAATGAGTTGCCAGATAAATCGACCCGCGTGACGATTACGTTTGAGGGTGGCTCGAAACTCTTCTTTAATGATCAGCGCAAATTCGGCTGGGTTAAGTTGTTGCCAACGATTGAGATTCCGAACATCGATTTTATGAAGAAAGTCGGGCCTGAACCACTCGAGACTGATTTCACCGCCAAGCAATTTGCCGAGCGATTTAAACGGCGCAGCAAAACGAGTATCAAAGCCGCGATTTTGGATCAATCGGTCATTGCCGGCGTTGGTAATATTTATGCCGACGAATCATTGTGGGGCGCCAAAATTCATCCGAAGCGTTTAGTCGGTTCGATCACGCCAGCCGAGTTTAAAAAGCTGTACACCGAACTGCGGGCCGTCATGAACCTGGCGATTGTGAAAGGTGGTTCCTCAAATCATACCTACGTGAACGCCGAGGGCAAAAAGGGGAGTTACATGGACTTTGCGCGTGTCTTCCGCCGCGAAGGTCTGCCTTGCCCACGTTGCGGCACAACGATAGAGAAGATTCGCGTTGCCGGCCGTGGCACGCACATCTGTCCGTACTGTCAGAAGTTGTAGGCTATACTAATAGAGATGATTACCTTACTGACCGGTGACAATAGTTTTGAGATAAACGAGGCGTTACGGGCGTTGAAACAATCTTTCGGTGGACATGCTGAGACACTTGATGGTTCGACACTTGAGCTCAAAAACTTACCTGACCTCTTAATGGGAAGTACATTGCTTGCCGATAAACGACTAGTTATCATTAAAGACCTCTCACAGAATTCCAGCGTGTGGGAGAAGTTGCCTGATTGGCTGCCACGTATCTCTGACGACATTCATCTAGTGTTGGCTGACGTGAAGCCTGATAAACGTACAGTCGCGTATCGAGAAGTTAAGAAAGCTGCTGAAGTTCTTGAGTTCATTGCCTGGGGCGATCGTGATCGACCAAGCGCTGAAGATTGGCTCATTAAACGGGCAAACACGCTTGAACTAAAACTGGACAAAAAATTAGCGCGCCACATTGTGGACCGGGTTGGGGTTGATCAATGGCAGCTGGCCAGCGCACTCGAAAAACTGCAATCGGTCGACGAAATCACGCCCGAAGTTATCGATACTGTCATTGAACCAAACCCAGTCGAAAATATCTTCCAACTATTTGAAACAGCCCTCGAAGGTCGTCCCGAAAAAGTGCACACGATGTTGCGCACACTGGAACTGACGGAAGATCCGTATAAATTATTTGCACTCCTCTCATCACAAGTCTTTCAATTAGCGGGTATTGCCAGCGCCACAGCGGGGGATAGTCCCGCGAAAGATCTCGCGATTCATCCATTTGTGGCGTCAAAACTCTCTCGTCACAGCAAACGTTTTGGAAAAACGGGTATTGCTCGATTACTTACAGCTTTTGCTCAAGCTGACGCCGACATGAAACTGTCCAAGGGTGACCCTTGGCTATTGATCGAACGTGCACTGCTTAGCATATAAAATAACCTCCGCTCGGAGGTTATTTTCTCGCAAACCAGTATTATTTCTTAGCGACAGGTTTCTTAGCTGGAGCTTTCTTCGCAGCTGGCTTTTTCGCCGCAGTGGTCTTAGCGGCAGCAGGTTTTGCGGCAGCCTTCACGGCTGGTTTCGCAGCAGCCTTAGGAGCAGCAGCTTTCTTAGTGCCGGTTGCGAGCTTTACGCCAGCAGCTTTAGCGATTCGCGACAAACCAGCTTTGCGGCGTGCAGCAGTGTTCTTGCTGAGCAAGTTCTTTTTTACAGCAGTGTCGATTTCACTCTGAGCGAGCGAGAGGGCAGCAGCTGAAGGTTTGGCAACAAAGGCTTTGACAGCATCTTTGATGTCGCGCTTGGTAGCAACGTTGCGATCGCGACGTTTAACGGTTTGTTTGGCGCGCTTAATAGCGGATTTGATAATTGGCATGAATTTCCTTATCTCTTAGTAATTAACTAGTTCGTTCTATTCAAGGGGTGATTATAGAGGAAAACGACCGAATTGTAAAGAGTAGCCACCCTTTTCATTGACGGCGTGAAAACCCTTATGGTATAGTGAGACAAAACGCCAGTAACGAGCGAATCAAAAAGAAACACCACAACTATGGACGACATCAAAGCCAAACAACAGATTGTCGAGAAGATAAAAGCCTCGACTAATATTCTGGTGACTGTTTCAAACGACCCTTCGGTTGATGCATTATCGGCGGCACTAGGGTTGACGTTGCTCCTTGATAAGCTCGATAAGCACCCAACAGCGATCTTTAGTGGGGCAGTGCCACCAGCTATTTCCTTCCTTGAACCAGAGAAGACGTTTGATACGACGACTGATAGTTTACGTGACTTCATTATTGCGCTCGACAAGGAAAAAGCTGACCATATTCGTCTCAGCAAAGAAGGTGACACTGTTCGCATCTTCGTGACGCCGTATAAAACGACGATCACCAGTGATGATCTGACATTTAGCCAGGGTGATGTGACGGTTGAACTCGTTATCGCGCTTGGGGTAGATGACCAAGCTCACCTGGACGCTGCGCTGGAAGCTCACGGGCAGATTTTGCACGATGCTTCAATCATCACCGTTACCTCAGGCGATCAAGTCAGCACCCTTGGTGGTATCGATTGGCACGATGCGCAGTCTAGTAGTCTCAGTGAAATGATTTCAGGCCTGGCCGAAGCTCTTAAAACTGACAAAACCAAGCCATTATTGGATAAGCAAATTGCGACTGCGCTTCTGACCGGAATCGTGGCTGAAACAGATCGCTTTAGTAACCCGCACACCACAGCCCGCGTCATGACGACGGCTGCACAACTTATGGCCGGCGGGGCAGACCAGCAGCTGATTGCCTCAAAGCTCGAAGAAATGCATGAAATCGGTGATCTTGCAGTCGGCGATGGCGCTGCAACGTCTACCGAAACATCAGAACCCGAGACATCAAAAGATGACCTTGATATTAGCCACCAACCAGACGAAACCCTCGAAGAAATGGACAAGAGAGTTAAGGCAGCTGAGCAATCTCAAGCCGCTGAAGTTGCTGGCAATGCACTAACAGCCAAAACGGGCGAAGTTCTCCCAGAGGCGCCAACGCCAGAGATTACTGACGCCTATGCGCCTGATCCAAAGGAAACAACAGCCGAGCCAACTCTTGGCGGCACCCTTAACGCGACGACCGAACAGGCCGCTGAAGACAATCGCAATGAACTTGAGAACGATCAGAACAAGACCATTCTTTCGCATTCGTACATGGCCTCCTCGCCAGCCTATAGCGCACCAATGAATGGTGCGGGCGAAGATGGTGCGCCGGCTCCAGTAATTACCGAGATTCTTGGTCATGATGCGCCTGTTGCGCCCGGCTCGACCAGCGTGAACGACGCGTCACCGACTGAAGGGGTGAGTATGAACCCTGCCTACGCATTTGATTCAACGCCTACGCAACCACCTGCGCCTGTGAGCGTACCAGCACCAGCCGATCTCGGTTTGCCGATGCCACCGCCATTACCAGACTTTTCACAATCGCCAGCAGCTATTACGCCCGACCCAGTGTATGGCATTAGCCCTGCAGCTGTTGCGCCGCCAGAAATCCTCGGTGATATTCTTGCACCAGAACCATCTGCGCCAACAGTGCCAACGCCTCCTGCATCCAGCGATCCAGGCCAATTTCAGATTCCCGGCCAGCAATAACCCGTCTAGGGTATAATTGCTGGATATGAACGAAGACCGTGTCCTTTTGATCGATAAACCAGCTGGTATCACCAGTTTTGGCGTCGTAGCGCGCGTCCGTCGTCAACTCTCGCAGGAATTCGGGCACAAAGTAAAAGTAGGCCACACCGGCACACTCGACCCGTTTGCAACTGGTCTGATGATTATTGTGACCGGCAAAGAATGTCGCAATGCGGGCAATTACTCAAAACTCGATAAAGTATACGAAGCAGGTATTCGTTTGGGGCAAACCAGCAGCACTGGCGACCCAGAAGGTGAGCTCACCAACGTCTCAGACAAAATCCCGACCTTGGATGAGGTAAAAGAAGTACTCGACGAATTCGTCGGCGAAATCTCTCAGAAACCACCGATTTACAGCGCTATTAAAATCAATGGCGAACGTGCTTACAAACTAGCCCGTCGCGGTGAAATCGTTGATATGCCCATGCGCACCATCAGCATCTACAGTCTTGAATTGATTGAGTATGCCTACCCAGATCTCGCCATTAGGGTTCACGTCAGCAGTGGTACGTACATTCGTACGCTGGCTGAGGATATCGGCTTGGCCCTTGAGACCGGGGCTTATTGCCACAGCCTTAGGCGAACGCGTATTGCCGACTGGGACGTGGCGATGGCTGAACCAGTCGCCAACTACGAATCTTAGAGTAGACTGTCGATCTGGTTGACGACGTCGATACGCTCGGCGATACGACCAGCGTATTGTGGCGCAGTCTTGGCCATGCTGATGGCAGACTTGAAGTTAGCACGAGCTTGTGGCGAGATGGCGCCTGGGTTGCGGATGATCGCATCACGAACCGCGTTGAGGTATTGCTGATCCATACCGACGATTGCCTCAGCACCACCCAGCTTGTTGGCATTGATAGTGTCCAAGATGAATTGGTCGAGACGACCGGTACCTGGAACAGGTGCGATACCTTGTTTCATGTTAGCCATCATGCCGGCACCAGCAAACTTAGGCTTGAAGCTGTTAGGCATCAAGGCGTCTACGAAGGTCTGGGCGAAGTCAGAGTTGGCCTTACCATTCACGTCGAGGTTCTGCATCAAGTTCATGATCTCAATACTGTTAGGACCACCGGCAATCTTAGTAATCGCAGCGTGACGCATATCAGCCGTCACCGTGATACCAGTACCAGCGGCGTTACCGAGCGCGATCTGCGTAATAGTTGAGTCAGTGTAGTTGCCAGCTGTGAGGATTGTGGTGGCGTTCTTGACTGCTTCAGCACCAGCGTTAGATTGGGCAGTAAGAGCGGCTGCCAGCGCACGCTGTGCACCAGTAACACCTTGAATACCACCAGCATAGGTTTGCAGGAGTTGACCATCGATACGGAGGCGGTTCTGCTTGAGTTCCTTGGTGAACTGTTCGCTGACTGAACGCTTGGCGGAATCGCTGCGTAATGCGTTGATGGCGATCAAACGAGTATCGAGCTGAGCCTGATGGAGCATTGCACCCATTGCGGCGGTGGCTGGGAAGTTGCCCAGGCGGCCGCGCTTGAACTCTTCGTATTCAGCGTCATGCGTCGAGTGGACGGCAGCAATTTGATCTTTCAGAACACGTGAACGCAAGCGCTGTTGAACGACACCAGGGTTGTGGTTCTGCTCCCACTGCAGGTCGCCTAGGCTTTGAGCGTTCTCAAGTCGCAGCTTCAGATCACGACCACGAACACTGAGATCACGGACGTTACCGGTGATTGTCTTTGAGGTCTCATAACGTAGGCCAGCAGCATCAACGCCTTCGGCCTTAGAGTCCTGCGCATAGCGCAAACGTTGCTGAATGTCGCTGTATTGCTGCGTACCGGTCCAACGAGCATCAGACGCCTCTTTGTAGGCGCTGAGGCGCTCTTGTTGCGCACGCTTCTGTTGGTCCATGGTGAGCGCGAAGCGGCGGAAGACTTGGCGACGACGGACCGGATCAGTACGGGCCATGTTACGAGCCGCCAGGTATTCTGATTGGCCACGCGCCCAAGTGCGGGTGCGGTCGATAAGACCTTTCTTCGGGTCATTAATCATACCGGCGATACGGCCAACCACACTACCACTAAAGCGGATCAACAGAGGGGTTAGAACCAGAGGTGCGACTTGCACAAACATAGCCAGTAGAATCACATTAATGTCGTGTGCCGTTTGGATGATGAAGAAGGCTGCTAATTGTGAGCCACCGAAAATCAGGGCAAACATCGGGAAGAATACCAGCATCGTGACAAACAGTTCGCGCCAGCGCTCAAACAACTTTTCAGTGTTTGGCAGCAAATACGCGACAAACGCTAGTGGCGCCAGGATGATCAAGATAATAATCAGCGCTTGGCGAGCCGCCAGCACGACGAGTGCAACCAACACAGCCAAGATCAGGCTGAGCAGCATTGGCAGCAGTAGGATAAGGGCAGCACCAAGGCTGGCACCACTTGAAATCACGACGCCACCGATAGTCACAGCAGCAGCGCCACCGACGGCCGTATCGGCGAGAACGAAGCCAGTCACACTTTGCCAGCTATCGATGTAGTTCGGGCTGGCACTGTGAATACCTTCGCGCATACTGACCAGCAAGTTTTGTAGACCATCACCAACAATGTTTGAGAGGTCGACGGCGATAGCACAAATGAAGTACGAGAGGTTAACCAAAATAGCCGCGACAATCAGACGCGGAATCAGCTTCTTGAGGCCGTAGTTGTTAACGCCGGCACCAGTTAGCTGTGAGTAGATAATGACAAGGAAGACAATAACGAACGCGACGTTCGCAAAACCACGGATCAGGTTCCACGCCTGGTAGAGAGGTGCATCAGTCTGAGTAGAGATTGGTGCAACGACCAAGAACCCCTTAAGGAGTCCAAAGATATTGTCCATACCGTCGGCGAGGAAGTTGCTGACTGGACAGACGGCCCAACCGATACCACCGGCGACATTACAAGTAGAGGCCCCATCACCACCAGTAGTGGCTGGTGGGCTATTGGCTTGAGGTACAACTGTAATCTTCTTTGAGCTGCCGATTTGGCTGCCCGTGATACCACTGGTATCAACGTGGTAGGTTGCATAGTCGGCCGAGGTAGCTGTCGCAACAGTCACGCCCTTAGCGAAGTACACCACGTAGAGCGTGCTGTTTCCCGATACGTCGGGGTTGCCGAGCGCTTGGTAGTATTGAGTACCACTCGGCAGGTTTGGTGCGCTGGTGCCACTAGCGATAAATGGTCCACCATTTGAGCCGGTGTACGTTTTGCCATCAAAATTGAGGGAAGTGCCATTCCAGACAGCTTGAGTAGAGGTCGCATTTAGCGATTTCGGGGTAACGGGAATATCACTTGGTCCGGCAATAGGGGGCTTCGAAGCGTAATTTCCACTCGAATCGAGCTTGAAAAGCTCGTATTTAGCCGATGTGGCACTAGTATCAGCCTTGCCACTGGCAAAGTAGATAACGTTCTCGTTACCGGTACCGTCAGCGCCGAGAGACTGATATTCGTAGTAAGGTTCATTTTGGCTGAGTCCCGGTGGAGTTGAGCCATTGGCTGCTTTCGCAGCGTATGTATTGTTCTCGTAAGAGAGGTCATTACCGCTCCAGCTGGCATTTCCAGCCGCAAAAGCACTGTGAGAAACGAAGATCAACAGGAACAACACCGCAACAAAAGCCGCGATGGCACTAGTAAGTAGTCTCTGCACCGAGTTCCCTCGATGCAGAAGGTGACGAGTCACTTCCCACATAACCCTGTAATTGTATCATTTTAGTCCGCTATTGTCAATGCCTATGCTTATTTCCAACAGAGACGCTAGCTATGGTGCTATATCGGTAAGTCAGATCGCTAGATCTGCTCTATAGATAGAGAGCCAAAATGGTTTGTTGCAGAAAGGTGAAGGGGGTGAGTGGTGGTCGCTATAGAAGCCGACCACCACCCGGTGTGAGCTGCGCTCTAGAAGGCGTCGAGCTTGAACCCGTACCACGAAGGGTCACATGCGAAGTAGGCGGCGATCAGGCAAATGAATGCCAGGACTGCCCATTCGATTGCGAACCTCCAGCGGCTCTTGGCCTTGACGACTGCTTCGCGGATGCGGTTCTCGAGGTCGGTAAACTGCGTCTGCAGTTCTTCGACCAGAGCACTGGCGCGTCCAACGTTGCCGTCAGCCTTGAGCGACGCCTTGTCGGCGGCCGCCATCAGCTTGTCTTGTCGGGCCTTGTCCTTCTCGGCTGCCTTGCTCGCCACGGTGGCCGCATCGAGCGCTGCTTTCTCGGGGCTGGCGTTGATCTCCAACTCCAACTCCTTGAGACGCTTGTTGAGCTTCTTCTGCTCCTTGAGGAGCGGCTTGAGCTCGGCGTCCTTTACAGCGATATCAGCGTCACGGTTGACCTTCTGGTTGCCGGTCAGCGTGCTGGCCTTCTCGCGCAGCTTCATGAGGATCGAGTCGAGCGTTGCGCGCTCTCCCTCGTTCTTCTTCAGCTTTGCGTCGACCTTGGCTCGCTTCTTGGTCAGCTTGGTCTTGCCGAGAGCCTTGGTGGCCTTCTCGAATTCCTTCGCTGCCTCCTTGTGAGTGGTGTCGGCGGCCTCCACGATGGGCTTCAGTCGCATGACCTCAGCCGTGGCGGCAATCTGCTCGTTGGCCAACCTCGACTGCTCGACTTGAGCAGCGCGGAGGTCGGTCCGGAGCGTAGGCAGGCTCTCCTGGTCTTCCTTCAGCTGCGGGTTGTCCGCGGCGTAGTGAACCAGGAAGAAGGCTGCCAGGCCGTTGAGCGCGATCGCCAGGAACGGTGCCACGAACGGACCAATGAAAGCGAGCTTCCACAGGGTCTGAGCGTAGTGCGCGCCGCCGTCAGCTCCCGTCGCCCGCACGTAGTACATCAAGATGGACCACGTGAAGATGATCGAGAAGACGATGACGCCACCGCGAACGGCCAGATTCAGCCGTCGGTAGTCACCACCCTTGTACGTCCGCCTTGCGAGCAGGATGATAGGGTAGGCCATGACCGCGATGTTGTAGAACGCGAACGTCAACCACATGACGTAGTTGACGTAGACGGACACGTTGCTGGTCTGGGCGCCGACGTTGAGGACGATGATCGCAATGACCGTGAGGATGACGAGCGCGACCTCGAAGGGCACGTTCTTCAGCTTGTTACGGATCTTGTGCGTCTTGACCGGCGGAACCGGTGCAGTCGGCGTGGGCGTTGGTGCAGGAGCGGTGGTGGTCACGAAGACCACCTCCTTTCATACTAGAGGTTTGGTTGGCACGGATGTGCTTCACCTTTCTGCGTCCAAATAAAGAGTTTCCCTCACGTCCTACGGACTGAGGTTAACATCGATTTAAAAGGACGTTCCAGGCAAAGCCAAGAACAGAGGTCATTTTACTACATAATACCCTTTTTGTCAATAGTAGGATTATGCATATGTTTTGGCTCGCGTATCAGGGGTTGAAACAACGGCGTTTCTTTGCTACAATACGTATTCGAATGATTACAGCAGAAAACAAAGCCAAGGCCCAAAGCCTGACGCAAACTCACAAGAACGATGTCGGAAGCCCACAAGCCCAGGCGTCAGTCCTCACGACCCGAATTAAAGAGGTGACTCTGCACCTTCAGACTAACAAGCACGACCACATGGGTCGCCGTGGTTTGATCCAAATGGTTGCTCGTCGCAAAAAGCTTCTGAAATATCTGGAAGCCAGCGATTTTGAAGCCTACAAATCGACCGTCGCAAAACTCGGACTCCGCAAATAAGCGGAGTTCATTTTTAGTTCGCTGTTTTCAGGTATAATGAATAAGTAAATTACCGCGTACTTAGGCGAGGTGGTGGATGTGAATAGTCTTCCTTTATCTCATAAAGAAAGAATATATACACCCGTTACCGTCGTCCACGCGGATTAAAAAGGAGAAGCCACATGGCCACTATTAACCCTTACGGCAAGGATATTATTAAAGTAACAACTGAGTTTGAGGGACGCCCTCTGACACTCGAAGTGAACCGCGTTGGGTTTCGTACCACCGGAAGCGTACTGGTAACTTATGGCGACACGGTCGTGCTTGGTTCAGCCATGGTCGGTTCACGACCGGTCGTCATGGATTATTTCCCATTGTCGATCGACTATGAAGAAAAGTTTTATGCAGCTGGCAAGATCAGCGGCAGCCGCTTTATTAAAAGAGAAGGCCGTCCGAGCGATGAAGCTATCCTGATTGGTCGCATCATTGACCGCCCAATTCGTCCGCTATTTCCAAAGGGCTACCGCCAAGAGGTCCAAGTGGTTGCTAGTGTCCTCAGCCTCGATCCGACATTTCGCCCAGACATGATTGGTATGATTGCCGCCAGCGCGGCGTTGATGCTGACCGGAACGCCTTTCGATGGTCCAGTTTCCGGTCTGCGTATCGGCCGGGTGAATGGTGAATTTAAAGCTTTCCTGACCCCTGAAGAACGAGATGCTAGCGACCTCGACCTTGTCGTAGCTGGTATTGAAAGTGGTATCACCATGGTAGAAGCTGGCGCCAACGAAGTTGACGAAGAAGTCGTCGCCGACGCTTTGGCCTGGGCCTTCGAACACTACCAACCAGCTATCAAGCTTCAAAAGGAATTAGCTGAGAAGATTGCGCCTGCCAAACAAGAATTTACTCTCACGTTACCAGATGAAAACATCCAAAAGATCGTCAACGAATGGGTTGATGGCAAGCTCGGTGAAGCTGTCCGTAAGCCGTATGCTGAACGCAATGAGCTGGTTAACCAACTTCGAACTGCCTTCCACGTCGCAATGACTGAAAAGCACGGCGATGACTACAAAGCGATGCACGACGAATACGACGAAGCCTTCACGACCGCTGTCCACAAGGATGTTCGTCGCGGTATTGTCGAAGATGGTCTCCGTCCAGATGGCCGCAAGTTCGACGAAATCCGCCCACTTTCAAGTGAAGTAGGGGTATTGCCTCGCACACACGGTTCATCAATCTTTACCCGTGGGCTGACCCAGGGCATGAACATCGTCACGCTTGCACCACTTAGTTATTCACAAATCGTTGATACGATGGAGATCACCGATGGCGAACGTCGTTACATGCACCACTACAACGCGCCAGGCTACACCGTTGGTGAAGTGCAACGCCTTGGTGGCCCTGGACGCCGCGAAATTGGTCACGGCTACCTCGCTGAGCGTGCCGTCTTGCCAGTTCTCCCATCAGAGGAAGACTTCCCATACGCCATCCGCAGTGTCACTGAAATCATGAGCCAGAATGGCTCGACCTCAATGGCAGCGACATGTAGCAGCATTTTGGCCCTGATGGACGCTGGCGTGCCTATCACAGCCCCTGTCAGCGGTATCGCTATGGGACTGATCGTCGATGGCAAAAAGTCATTCATTCTCTCCGATATTGCTGACGCCGAAGACTTCGCGGGTGACATGGACTTCAAGTCGGCCGGTACTGCCAAGGGAATCACGGCGCTTCAAATGGATATGAAAGTTCACGGATTGCCAACTGACACTTTGCGCGAAGCATTACTGACTGCTAAAAAAGGCCGCGCACACATTCTCGAACACATGTTGACCACGCTGGCTGAGCCTCGCAAGACCCTCAGTCCTTTCGCGCCACGCATCGAGAAAATCAAGATTAACCCCGAGAAAATCGGTGCCGTCATTGGTAAGGGTGGAGAAGTGATCAACAAGATCACCGCTGAAACTGGTGCGATGATCGACATCAAGGACGACGGTTTGATTACTGTTGCCGCGACTGATACGGCTTCAATCGAAAAAGCTCTGAACTGGATTCGTGGTTTAACTGAAGAGCCAGAAGTTGGCCGCATTTACGAAGGCCAAGTTGTCAGCATCAAAGACTTCGGTGCTTTCATCAACATCATGCCGGGTACTGATGGCATGGTTCACATCTCGGAACTATCTGATCACCGCGTTGAAAAAGTCGAAGATGTCTTGCACGAAGGCCAAATGGTCAAAGCCAAGCTCATCGGTATCGACGAACGTGGTCGCCTGAGCCTGAGTCTCAAAGACATAAAACAAGGGGAATAACAGGGGTGAGCAAGCAATCTCAGCTTGATCAGATTGCGGCAGATATTCGGGAAAAGAATATCTGCCCAGATTTGGCCGAGCAAGCCACCAACCTAGTTATGGGGGATGGTAACTTGGATAGCGAGATCGTCTTTATCGGTGAGGCACCTGGTAAAAACGAAGATTTGCAGGGGCTGCCATTCGTCGGTGCCGCTGGGAAATTCCTCAATGAAATGCTGGCCGCCGCAGGGCTAGAGCGAAAAGACGTCTACATTACCAACATTGTAAAGTATCGGCCGCCCAACAACCGCGACCCGACGCCAGAGGAGAAAGCCGCTTTTTGGCCCTACTTACTCAAACAATTGCAGATTATTAACCCCAAGGTCGTCATTACATTGGGGCGCCATAGTATGGAATATTTCTTGCCCGACATGAAAATCGGCCAAATCCACGGTCAGCCAAAACGGATTCAATTTGGCGATCATAAAATAGTTATTATGCCGCTGTTTCATCCGGCCGCAGCCCTTTATAATGGCAGCTTACGCCAAACATTGATCGACGACTTTTTGAAGGTTCCAGACGTTATCAAACAGATGGACGACTTGCCAAAAGAGAGCTAATTTGCTACAATGAGATCACTTGAAACGGAGAGGGCAACCTGCTTAACAGCCAACCAGCCGCTCTTCCACTCGAATTTAGAATTAAACAAGAAATTATTTTCACATAAGGAGAATAGTAATATATGGGTCAACAAAGACTCTCAGCGCCCCAGGGCGATGACAAATCAAAGAACCCGCGGTTTCAAAATCCGCGACCAAAACAAACTAATACGATCCTTGCTAACACGCAGACTCGCCGTGGCGAAGTGTTCCGTGCTCAGCGTCGTACCAGTGACGACGTAAACGCTCAGGCTTCACAGCACATTATCAATGTGCCAGTGAACAAGTCTATCTTTAACGGTCTCGATGGTCGTCAATTTAGCGTGGTAGAGAACAAAAAAGTTCCCCGCACGAACGGACCAAAGCTTCGCGTGATTCCCCTCGGTGGACTCGGCGAAATGGGCATCGGCAAGAACATGATGGCACTTGAATATGACAACGACATCGTTGTTATCGATATGGGCTTCCTGTTCCCGGGCGGTGACTATCCAGGCATTAACTACATTGTGCCAGATATTTCCTATCTGCTCGAGAACAAGGCCAAGATTCGTGGTGTGATTTTCACTCATGGACACCTTGACCACATCGGTGCCGCACGACACCTATTGGCGCAGCTCGAAGCTCCTGTCTTCGCCAGCAAATTTACCTTGGCAATGGTCCAACGCATCATGGAAGAGTCAAAAGACAATTTCACGCCTGAATATATCGAGATCGATCCTGAAAAGCACGACAAGGTAAAACTAGGTGATAGCTTCGAGATCGAATTGGTCCGAGTCTGTCACTCAATCCCTGACGCCTCGGCTGTCGTTATTCGCACCCCAGTCGGAAATGTTCTGAACACTGGTGACTGGCGTTTTGAAGAGAACCCAATCGACGGTATCAAGTTCGACCTTGAACGTCTCACCGAGATTGCCACTAAAGAAGGCATTCTCCTCATGATGAACGACAGTACGAACTGTGAAGATGCCGGTACTCACTTGCATGGCGAGTTTGACGTGAAGGAGAACATTGGCAAGATTATGGATCAAAATGCCACCAGTCGTATCTTTATCTCAACCTTCTCGAGCCAATTACACCGTTTGCAGATCGTCATGGACGAAGCTGCTGCCCACGGCCGAAAAGTTGCGATTGCTGGATACAGCATGATTCAGAACGTTGAAGTCGCACTTCGAACGGGCACCATCAAGGTACCAAAAGACACTATCGTCAAGATGGAAGACGTCGTAAAGCTACCTGACGAGAAAGTTGTTATCCTCTGTACTGGTTCACAGGGAGAGTTTAACGCAGTCCTTAACCGTATGGCGAGCGGAAGTCACCGTTTCCTTAAGGTTAAAAATACTGACATCATTGTCTTTAGCTCAAGTGTTGTCCCGGGTAACGACAAATATGTCGTTCGTACCGTTGACGGACTGATGCGTGAAGGTAGTGATGTTATGCAAGACCGCAAGACTCACCTGTATGGCATCGGCCGTATTCACCTCGGTGGACACGGGTACTACGATGACCACGTGACACTTGTTAACGCACTCAACCCGAAGTACTACCTGCCAATTCATGGTGAGTTCCACATGTTAGTTCACAGCGCCGAGCTCGTTGAACGCGAATGTGGTATTAAACGCGAGAACATCTTTGTCTGTGATAATGGTGACGTCATTGAGATTACACCTGACGGTGTCGCTAAGCGCGCGGGTCGCGTTCCAGTTGGCGGCGTTATGTACGACGACTCTGGTTCGATCGTCTCTGAAGTGGTCCTCAAGGATCGCATTCACATGTCTAGCGAAGGTATGTTCGTCGTCGTTCTGACTGTATCAAAGGGGAGCGGTCGTTTATTGACCAGCCCTGATATCATCAGCCGTGGCTTCATCTACCTCCGCGATAGCGAAGAGTTGATGGGCATCATCCGCCAATACTTGAAGCAAAAAGTTGCTCGCTCGTTTGGTGGTCGCCACGTCGACCTGGATGTCTTGAAAAAAGAAATTAGGGATGAGATCACTCACGTCCTGTTTGATCAGACTCGTCGGACGCCAATCGTGATCCCTGTGATCAACGAAATTGGCGGTGGCGGTCCAAGGCCACAACACGAAGGTCCCCGTCACCAGCAAGCTGGTACCGGCGATCGTCGTCCGTTCCAAGGCCCAGAACCTAAAGCCTTCCCTGAGCCAGTTGTTCCGGACATCGACACAGTCGAGCCAAAGAGCCAAATCGAAAACCGCGCGTACTAAAAACGCCCAGAAATTGGAAGAGCCCGCAGATGCGCGGGCTCTTCCTTTTGGGAGGCTCAACGCAGCGGGCTCGGTCGCTGTTACAGCTTGGTGAACGTGAAGTTCCAGTCCATGCACGCGCCCGGCATCAACCCATAGTCGCCAGGCTTCAGGGTCGCAGCCTTTCGTTGCGCTGCCTCGAGGAACTTCTCGACGATGCTGTCGTAGGGAGCGCCGTCAATCGGGATCGAGTCGGGTTCATCACTCGTGCTCATGCTATCACGCATCATTTTCTTGGGGTTGTGGGTGATTGAAGGTGATGATACAAGCTTTCAGAGGATGGCGCAACCATAACCGGCTTGCAAAATGTAGTAAATATTGCTATAATATTGCTATTAAAGAGCGCTAAAAACGCTTATAATGATAAAGATTATGGCAAAACG
>OUNO010004828.1_pt2 | contig 26772 bp, 28 predicted proteins | sample 1779811 | NCBI WGS metagenome assembly OUNO01 (sample SAMEA3914804, study PRJEB12502) | metagenome | biome: forest; material: soil | place: Canada | collected 2010-06-25 | depth 0.3 m
CCGCCGCCGCGCCCGCCACTCGGTGATGGCCCACGTCTTCCTCGCCGCCGACGACGGGGTTGTCCTGCGCAGCCACTTCTGGCTCGGCGCCGCGATCCGGCCCTACCTGCCGCTACCGCTGGCGACCCCGGCGGCGGCGCTCCTCAACCGCCGCCGCTTCCGCGACCTCGCCCTGCCGGACGGCCTCGCCCCGGCGCTGGCGCGGCACTGCGCCGAGGAGTACGCCAACCTGGCTGAGCTGCTCCCCGAGCTCTACGCGAGTTACGCGTAGATGAAGACAATAAGTTGCGACAGAACTGCGCTACTCGTGCGCGGGGACGATCGCCAGCGTGGTCGCCGTCACCCTGCCGCACGGCATCTGACCTGCGCCCGAGCGAGTCGGCATCATCGGCGGGTGGCCCGCTCGCCGATCGCCGAACGACTCACCGCCCAGGCGCTCTCCGGCCCGCCGCTGCTCCGCCCCGAAGACGTTGCCGAGCGGCTGCTCGCGATACAGGGGCAGGACCCGCGCGGCGCCCGGCTGGCGATCCGCGCCCGCAGCTCCGGACTCGGCGTCGCCGACGTCGACCGGGCGCTGAGCGAGGAGCGCTCGCTGCTGATCACCTGGCTCAGCCGTGGCACCCTGCACCTCGTCCGCAGCGAGGACTACCCGCTGCTGCAGCAACTGACCACGCCGCCGCTGATGACCTCCAACGCGACCCGGCTGCGCCAGGAGGGGGTCAGCGCTGGGATGGCGGAGCGGGCGGTCAAGACGATCGAGAGCGCCCTCGCCGAGGAGGGCCCGCTGACCCGTCCGCAGCTGCGCGAGCGGCTCGACGCGGCCAGGGTGCCGACGGCCGGCCAGGCCCTCGTCCACCTCTTCTTTCGCGCCGCGATCCTCGGCGTTGCCGTGCGCGGGCCGATGGTCGGCAAGGAGCACGCCTACGTCCTGGTCCGCGACTGGCTCGGGGCGCAGAGGCCGCTCGACCGCGACGCCGCTCTGGCGGAGCTGGCCAGGCGCTACCTGGTCGGCCATGGCCCCGCCGGCGACCGCGACCTCGCCCGCTGGGCCGGCCTGCCGCTGCGCGACGCCCGCGCCGGGTTGACGGCGATCGCCTCGCAGCTGCTGGAGCGCGAGGACGGACTCGTCGACCTCGCCAAGCGCGCCCCCGCCGAGCCGCTGCCCCCGCCGCGGCTGCTCGGCGCCTTCGACCCGCTGCTGCTCGGTTGGACCTCGCGCGAGGAAGTCGTCGGCCCGCACAAGCTGCTGGTCACCAACAACGGCCTCTTCCGCCCCTTCGCCCTGGTCGGCGGCCGCGCGGTCTCGACCTGGCGCTTCAACGCCGGCAAGGTCACGATCGAGCACCTCGGCAAGGTGAGCAAGCGGGCGGCGGCGGCGCTGGACGCGGACGCGCGCGCCGTGGAGGAGTTCATGGCGCCGCGATGAGCCCGGCGCCCCGCAGCGGTCTTATCCTCAACGCGGAAATACGACGCGCCGGCCTGCCGGCGCCGAAGGGAGTGAGATGGGACAGCCGGTGGTCCACTTTGAGGTGGTTGGCAAGGACGGCGAGAAGCTGAAGAGCTACTACGCCGAGATGTTCGACTGGAAGATCGCCAGCGACAACCCGATGAACTACGGCTTGGTCGAGGCTGCGGAGGGATCCGTCGGCCCGGGTATCCCGGGCGGTATCGGCCAGGGTCCCGAAGGCTACGAGGGGCACGTCACGTTCTACGTCGAGGTCCCCGATGTCGAGGCGGCACTGCAGAAGGCCGAGCAGCTCGGCGGCACCCGGGTGATGGGGCCGGAGACGATCATGGAGGGAGTCACCCTCGGCCAGTTCCTCGACCCCGAGGGCAACGTCGTCGGCCTCACCCAGGCGGCCTCCTAAGGCAAGTCCGGCGGGCCCGATCGGGCCCGCCGGTGCTCTGGAACCGGGTACTCGAGCGGGCTACGCGCCAGCCGCTGGCGTCGCGTCGTCCGGCAGGCGCGGCGGCATCGTGTTCGAGGCCGGCGGTGCCTCGTGCCCGGGCAGCGGGTCGGCCTCGGCCTCCCAGAGGTGGTTCAGCGAGACCTGCAGGTAGGCAAACATGCCGGGCGAGATGAAGAGGTAGAGCAGCAACGCTATCCAGCCGTTGACCGGCTCCTTGCCACCTAGTTTCGCCGCTCCCATCACGCGCTTGGTGCCGCGCCAGTAGGTGACCAGCGGCGGGATCAGGATGAAGATGCCCGGGAACACTGCCAGCGCCGAGTTCGTCGGGTTCTGACCGAGGTCGTAACCCTTCGCCTCGCCGTACGCTTTGAGCTCCTTGTTGATCTTGTACCACCAGACGAGGTGGTAGATGCCGAAGGTGATGAACGGCAGCAGAGCGACGGCCCACGGGTTGCGGACCTTCACCTCATCCTGGGTGCCGCGGATTTGCATTTCGTAGGCCATCGGTCTCCGTTCGAGTCAATCGGGGGATAGTGCGAACCTATTCGGCACGGCAGATGCCGCGCCTTGATTTTTCCCATCTATGAAGGGAATCCTGCCTTTTTGAGGCAGGTCAGGAGGAGAGCTTCGGGCTCTGCCAGGGCTGCTCGAGGCGGGCGGCGAGGTCCTCGCCGAGGCCCGCGATCGGGACCCGGACCTGCTCGAGCGAGTCGCGGTCGCGCAGGGTGACGGTGTCGTCGTCCATCGTCTGATGGTCGACGGTGATGCCCCAGGGGGTTCCGATCTCGTCCTGGCGGCGGTAGCGCTTGCCGATCGAGCCGCCCTCGTCGAACTCGACGGAAGGGAGCTTGCGGCGCAGGTCGCTGAAGATCTCGCGGGCCTTCTCCGGCATCCCCTCCTTGGAGACGAGGGGGAGGACGGCGACCTTGACCGGGGCCAGGCGCGGGTGCAGGCGCAGGACGGTGCGCTGGCGCCCCTCGATTTCCTCGACCTCGTAGGAGTCGACCAGGAAGGCGAGCGTGGCGCGGTCGGCGCCGGCGGCGGGCTCGATCACGTGCGGGACGTAGCGCTCTTTCGTCTGCTGGTCGAAGTACTCGAGCTTCTCGCCGCTGAACTTTGTGTGCTGTTTGAGGTCGAAGTCGCCGCGGTTGGCGATCCCCTCCAGCTCCGACCAGCCGATCGGGAAGAGGTACTCGACGTCGCTGGTCCCGGACGAGTAGTGGGAGAGCTCGTCGGCGTCGTGGGGGCGGACCCGCAGATGGTCGGGGCGCAGGCCGAGGTCGGTGTACCAGCGCTCGCGCAGCTCGATCCACTCGCGGTACCAGCGCTCGGCCTGGTCGGGCGGGACGAAGAACTCCATCTCCATCTGCTCGAACTCGCGGGTGCGGAAGATGAAGTTGCCGGGGGTGATCTCGTTGCGGAAGGACTTGCCGATCTGGGCGATCCCAAAGGGCGGCTTCTTGCGGGCGAAGCCGAGCACGTTCTTGAAGTTGATGAAGATCCCCTGCGCCGTCTCGGGGCGCAGGTAGACCTCTGAGCCCTCGCCGGCGACCGGGCCGACGTGGGTCTCGAACATCAGGTTGAACTGGCGCGGCGGGGAGAGATCGCCACCGCACTCGGGGCACACCAGTTCGGCGTTTGGATCTCCGCCTTCGGCTTCGACCGCCTCGCGCAGATGGTCCTCGCGCCAGCGCCGCTTGCACTTGCCGAGGCACTGGACCAGCGGGTCGGTGAAGCCCTCGAGGTGGCCCGAGGCCTCCCAGACTTTGGGGTGCTGGAGGATCGCCGAGTCGATCGCGACGATGTCGTCGCGCTCCTGCAGCATCGAGCGCCACCACTCGGCTTTGACGTTGCCCTTGAGCAGGACGCCGTAGTGGCCGTAGTCGTAGGTCGAGCCGAGGCCGCCGTAGATCTCCGAGGACGGGAATACGAAGCCCCTGCGTTTGCAGAGGGCGACGATCTCCTCCATCGTCACCTCGGTCGGGCGGGTCTCCTCTTCGGTGCTGGCCATGCCGGAACCGTAGCGGCTGCGATAATCCCGCAGCCCGTGCCTATCTACGAGTACAAATGCGAGAACGGCCACATCTTCGACGTGATGCAGAAGATGGCCGAGGATCCGCTCACCGAGTGCGTCGAGTGCGGCGCGCCCGCGGTCCGCGTCCTGCACTCCCCGGCGGTCCACTTCAAGGGCTCCGGCTTCTACAACACCGACTACGGCAAAAAGAAGAAGGGCGGCGCCTCCAGCTCCAACGGGGAGGGCTCCTCGGAGTCCAAGAGCTCCGATTCCAGCTCCAGCTCTGGCTCCGGCGACTCGAAGCCCAGCGAGTCCAAGAGCGAGTCGAAGGCCTCCTCGGCCTCGACCTCCGACTAGCCCAGTAGGTGCTTCACGGCGCGCCGGCGCGCCGACTCGGAGACTTCGACGCTGCCTTCCGGCCCGTCAAGACTGCATTCGTCCTTCTTCGGATTGCCGCAGAGGACGTCGGTCGGGGCGCTGCCGCCGATCGCGGCGGAGAGGATCAGCTGCGGCATCGTGAAGAAGCCCATGTCGCTGACGAAGGCTTTCGGCGCGTCCCAGCCGATGATCGGGCCCTTGATGAAGTTGTAGGGCGCGCGCAGCGGGTCGGTGAGGCGGCCCTTGACGCCGTTGATCACCGCCTGCTGAGCCTTGGCCCGGTCGAAGTCGCTGTAGCCGAGCGTGTAGGCGCTCTTGCCGGGGCCGGGGCATTCGACAGGCTCGCGGACGCGGGAGTACGCGAGCGCCTTTTCGCCGTCGAGCGTGTTCTCGCCCTGGTGCAGGCGCAGGGTGACGCCGCCCTGGCCGTGGCCGGCGCCGCCGGCGATGTCGGCGCAGAGCTTGTGCGGGACGTCGACTTCGACGCCGCCAACCGCGTCGATCAGCTTTTCGAAGCCGGTGAAGTCGACGATTACGACGTGGTCGATCTGGATCCCGAGGAACTTTTCCACCGTCTTGATCTGCAGCGCGGCGCCGCCGTAGGAGAAAGCCGCGTTGATTTTCGCCGGCGAGTAGCCGGGGATTTCGGTGTAGCTGTCGCGCGGGATCGAGAGTTTGTTGAAGCTGCCGCCGCCGGCCCGGATCAGCATCAGCGTGTCGGCCCGGTATTCGCCCGCTTCGCAGCCGTCGTGGGGAGCGTCGCCGTGCGACTGCTGTTCGAAGCACTTCTTCTTGTGCGGAGCGCCGGGCTCCTTGGTGTTGGGCGGGCGGGCGTCGGTGCCGAGGACGAGGATCGTCTGCGCGCTGGGCAGGATGAAGGGGTTGCCGTGGAGGGCGTCCTTCGCTTCGCCGGAAAGCTTGAACGACTGCAGTTGGGCGGAGACGGCGAAGGCCAGGAAGCTGAGCAAGATCCATCCCAAAACGGCGATCCCGATCCATTTCAGCGCTCGCTTGAGACCCGGTCGCGGCGGCCGCGGGCGGCGCTCGCGTTCGCGGTCCTTGTTGCCGCCGGACCGCTTCCCAGGCAGCTTTGCGCGGTCCTTGAGGCCGGAGAGATCGGGCGCCTTCAGGCGTCCGGATAGCCCCCGGCGCGAGCGGTAGACCTTGTAATCGGGCGACCCCTCGGGGCGCTGCTCACCATCGTCGGGCATAAAAGGGCTAGAAATCATGGCGATGTATTCGGTCGACCGCCTTCCAGCCTCTCTCTGCCCGTGAGCGCGGGGCAGACGATCGGGGTCGATCTGGGTGGGACGAAGATGCTCGTCGGCGTCCTCGACGGGACCGAGGTTCTGTTCGAGAGCCGCGAGGCCTCGACCGATCGCAGCGAGGACGAGTTGGTCGAACTGCTGGTCCGCGAGGTCAGCGAGGCGCGCGACGCGCAGCCCGGCGCGATCGCCGTCGGGCTCGGCATCCCGGCGACCTTCGATCACGAGACCGGCGTCGCCGTCGCCGCGGTCAACCTGCCGATCGCCGACCTGCCGATCCGCGACCTCGTCGCCGAGCGCGTCGGCCTGCCGGTCTTCGTCGACAACGACGCCAACGTCGCCGCCCTGGCCGAGTCCCTCTACGGCGCCGCCAAAGGCAAGACAAACGTGGTGATGCTGACGATCGGGACCGGGATCGGCGGTGGCCTGATCATCAACGGCGAGGTCTACCGCGGGGCCACCGGCGCCGGCGCCGAGCTCGGCCACGTCGTGATCCAGGCCGACGGCCCGCCCTGCCAGGGCAACTGCCCCAACCACGGCTGCGTCGAGGCGCTGGCCTCCGGCACCGCGCTCGGCCGTGAGGCCAAGGCGGCGGCCGAAAGCACCCCGGACTCGGCGCTCGGCAAGCTGCTGGCGGCGGGTGAGGTGGTCGACGGCAAGGCGGCGACCGACGCGGCGCTGGCCGGCGACGCGACCGCGATCGCCGTCTTCGACCTGATCGGCAGTCGCCTCGGGGTCGCCTGCTCGAGCTTCGCCAACATCTTCCAGCCCGACGCGATCGTCGTCGGCGGCGGCGTCATCGCGGCCGGCGAGCTGCTGCTGGAGCCGGCACGCCGCGAGCTGCGCGAGCGCGCCCTGAACCCGATGAACAAGACCCCGATCCTCGCCGCGACCCTCGGCAACGATGCCGGGATGATCGGCGCCGCGGCGCTGGCGCGGGCCGAACACGGGAAGGCGGGCGGCTGATGGCCGGGCGCCTGGTCGTCTGCCCGACGCCGATCGGCAACCTCGAAGACGTCACCCCGCGGGTCCGCGAGGCGCTGGTCACCTCCGACTTCATCGCCTGCGAGGACACCCGCCGAACTGGCTCGCTGCTCGACAAGCTCGGGATCCGGCCGCATCCGCGGCTGGTCTCCAACCACGAGGGCAACGAAACCGCGCGGGCGACCGAGCTGGCGCAGCGGATCGAGCGCGGCGACAACGTCGCCCTCGTCTCCGACGCGGGGATGCCGGCGATCTCCGACCCCGGCTACAAGCTGATCCACCGCTGCATCGAACGCGACCTCGAGGTGACGGTCCTGCCGGGGCCGTCGGTGGTGCCGGTGGCACTGGTCGCCTCCGGGCTGCCGACCGACCGTTGGCGCTTCGAGGGCTTCCTGCCGCGCCGCGCCGGCGAGATGGAGCGGGTCCTGCGCTCGGCCGAGACCGTCGTCGCCTTCGAGTCCCCGCGCCGGGTCGGCGAGTCGCTGGCGGCGCTGGCCTCGCTGGCGCCCGACCGCCAGGCCGCCGTCTGCCGCGAGCTGACGAAGATGCACGAGGAGGTCGCCCGCGGCTCCCTCGGCGAGCTCGCCCGGCGCTTCCGCGGCGACGTCAAGGGCGAGATCGTCCTCGTCATCGGCCCGGCCGCCTCCTCCGAGCACGACAAAGACGTCGGCTTCGCGGTCGATGCCCTGCGCCACCTGGTCCAGTCCGGCGCCCGCCCGCGGGCCGCCGCCAGTGTCGTCGCGGCGCTGACCGGGACCCGCGCCAACGACCTCTACAAAGCCCTCACCGGCCGCGAGGCGCGCCGGTGAGCGCGTGGCACTGCGCATCTCTGCGTCCTCGGTCGCTTGCGTGCGGAGCACGCGGCGCTCCCTGCGTCCTTGATCTGCTTGGCCACGCGCACACCGGTTTGCGGAATAGCCTGGCGGGACCATGTCCTTCTTCGTAACCACCCCGATCTACTACGTCAACGCGGAGCCCCACCTCGGGCACGCCTACTCGACGATGGCGGCGGACATCCTTGCTCGCCACATGCGCCAGCGTGGAGAGGACGTCTTCTTCCTCACCGGCACCGACGAGCACGGCGAGCCGGTCGAGCTGGCGGCCGAGCGCGAGGGGATCTCGCCGCAGGAGCTGGCCGACCGCAACGCGGCCAAGTTCGAAGCGCTGATGCCGATCATCGAGGCCAGCAACGACTTCTTCATCCGCACCTCCGACCCGCGGCACACCGCCAGGGTCGCCGAGATCATGCAGCGGGTCTACGACAACGGCTGGGTCAACAAGGGGGTTTACGAGGGCTGGTACTGCCCGCGCTGCGCCGACTTCAAAACCGAGCGGGAGCTCGGCCCCGGCAACACCTGCCCGATCCACGAGATCGCGCTGGAGAAAGTGCGCGAGGAGAACTGGTTCTTCCGCCTCTCGGCCTTCCAGGAGAAGCTGGAAGCGCTGTACGAGGGGCAGCCGGACTTCGTCACCCCCGACTTCCGCCGCAACGAGGCGGTCGCCTTCATCAAGCAGGGGCTGGAAGACGTCTCGCTCTCGCGGCCGACGCTGAAGTGGGGGCTGCCACTGCCCTGGGACCCCGAGCAGCGGATGTACGTCTGGTTCGACGCGCTGCTCAACTACGTCACGGCATTGACCTTCGCCCGCGAGGGGGAGGACCTGACCGAGCGCTTCTGGCCCGCCGCCCGCCACGTGATGGCGAAGGACATCCTCAAGTTCCACGCTGTGATCTGGCCGGCGCTCTGCATGGCCGCCGGGCTGGAGCCGCCGCAGCGGATGACGATCCACGGCTTCCTGCTGATGGGCGAGAAAAAGATGTCGAAGAGCCTCGGCAACGTGCTCGACCCGTTCGAGGTGATCGAGCGCTTCGGCGCCGACGCGCTGCGCTTCTACCTCTTCCGCGAGGTCAGCTTCGGCCAGGACGGCTCGATCTCCACCGCCGGCTTCGAGTCCCGCTACGAGACCGAGCTTGCCAACGACTACGGCAACCTCGCCAGCCGGGTGCTGGCGATGGTCGAGCGCTACCGCGCCGGCACCGTCCCGATCGCCGCCGTCGACGCGACCCTGGCGGAGGACTTCGAAGCCGTTGTCCCGCGCTTCAGCGAGCTGCTCGACCGGGCCGAGCTGACCCAGGCGCTGGAGCTTGTCTGGGCCCTGATCCGCCGCCTCAACCGCTTCGTCGAGGAGTCTCAGCCATGGGTGCTGGCCAAGGACGAGGCCGACCCCACGCGGCTCGACGAAGTTCTCTACAACCTGGTCGAGGGAATCCGGGTCACGACCCTGTTGCTCGTCCCCTACCTGCCGAGCGCCAGCACGACACTCCTCACCGCCCTAGGTGAAGAGGGCCGCGAGCTGGCCGAACTCGGCTCCCGCCCCGGCGGCCAGCACGTCGAGCGCATCCCGCCGCTCTTTCCCAAGATCGAGGATTGAGCGATCTGCGGTTCCAAATGCACGGAATACGTGCATTTGGAACCGCAGGTTAGGTAGTGGCGAGAAGCTCGGGGGTGATCTCGTTGAGGTTGGCGAGGCCGCAGAGGGCCATCGTCAGGTCGAGCTCGGCGAGGGTCATCTTGAGGACGGTTTCGACGCCCGCCTGGCCCTCGAGCGCCAGGCCCCAGACGTAGGGGCGGCCGAGGCAGACCGCGTCGGCTCCCAGGGCCAGGGCCTTGAGGACGTCGGCGCCGCCGCGAACGCCGCTGTCGAAGAGGATCGCCAGCTCGCCGCCGACCGCCTCGGCAATCCCCGGCAGCGCGTCGAGCGAGGCCAGGGCGCCGTCGACCTGGCGGCCGCCGTGGTTGGAGACGACGATGCCGTCGATGCCGCGCCGGGCCGCCTCGCGGGCGTCGTCGGCCTGCTGGATGCCCTTGACGAGGATCGGCAGCGAGGTCATCTCGCGCAGGGCGGCGAGGTCGTCCCAGGTCAGCGAAGGGTTGGCCTGGACGCCGAGAAAGTGGCCGGTGGCGGCGCCCTGGTCCTCCTCTGGGGTCTTCTCCAGCGCTTCGCGGAAGACCGGGTCCTCGAAGTAGTTCGCGACGCCCATGCCGTTGAGGAACGGCAGCCAGGCCTGCTGCAGGTCGCGCGCCTTCCAACCGGGGACGAAGGTGTCGACGGTGAGGACGATGGCGCCGTAGCCGGCCCGCTCGGCCCGCTCGACGAAGCTGGCGGCCAGGCGCGGGTCGTTGGGCCAGTAGAGCTGGAACCAGCGCGGCGCCTCACCCGAGGCGGCGGCGATCTCCTCGAGGCTGAAGTGCGAGGCGGTGCTGGCGATGATCGGCGTCCCGACCGCCGCCGCGGCGCGGGCGGTTGCCAGCTCACCCTCGGGGTGGACGACCTTCTGGACCCCGATCGGGGCCAGCATCAGCGGTGCCGGCATCGCCGTCCCCAGGACCGTGGTCGAGAGGTCGCGCGCGGCGACGTCGCGCAGCATCCGCGGCACGATCCGTCGTCGCCGGAAGGCCTCGGCGTTGGCCCACATCGTGTCCTCGCTTCCCGCCCCGGCGCCGACGTAGTTGGCGGCTCGCGGCTCCATCGCCTCGACCGCACGGCGCTCCAGCTCGGCGACCGAGACCGGGATCGAGGGCGTCTCGCCGCCCAGGCCGCGCAGGTAGATCTCGCGGTAGTAGTCGGCGGGGTCCGGCATCGGGCAAGGATAGGCTGAGCAGCCCGATGATCGATTCCCACACCCACCTGTTCCTCTGCGAGAAAGAGGAGGCCGAGCTGCTCGCGGCGGCGGCCGAGGCGGGCGTGACGAGGATGCTGAACGTCGGCCTGGGTGAGGAATCGAACCCCGGCGTGATCGCCAGCGCCGAGCGCAACGAGACCGTCTTCGCCAGCGTCGGCCGCCACCCCAACGACGCCATCGGCTTCGACGACGACGCCGCGGCCGAGCTGCTGCGGCTCGGTGCCCACGAGCGGGTGCGGGCGATCGGCGAGACCGGCCTCGACTTCTACCGCGACACCGCCGCCCCCAAGGACCAGCGCCGCGCCTTCGCCGCCCAGATCGAGATCGCCCGCGAGCTCGACCTGCCGATCGTGATCCACGCCCGCGACCGCGACGGCGAGAGCGCCGCGATCGACGAGATCTTCGCCACCCTCGATGAGCGGGCAGCCGGCCAGACGGTGATCCTGCACTGTTTCTCGGCCCCGCAGCGGGTTGCCGACGCGGCCGAGCGCGGCTGGTACTGCTCCTTCGCCGGCAACGTCAGCTACCCGAGCGCCAAGGAGCTGCGCTTCGCCGCGGCCAAGGTGCCGGCCGACCGGATCCTGGTCGAGACCGACGCTCCCTACCTGGCGCCACAGCCGATGCGCGGCAAGCGCAACGAGCCGGCCTACGTGGTCGAGACCGCCAAAGCCGTCGCCGCCGAGCGCGGCGTCAGCTACGAGGAGATGGAGCGCACGGTCGAGGCCAACGCCGCCGCGCTCTTCGACTGGTAGCTCGCCTTGGTGCGACTGGGCCAGAACTTCCTCGCCGATCCCAACCTGCTCGACGCGATCGTCCGCGACGCCGGGCTCACCGGCGCCGACGTCGTGCTCGAGGTCGGCGCCGGAGAAGGGGTGCTGAGCGAGCGGATCGCGCCCGTCGCGGCGCACCTGCACACGGTTGAGATCGACCGCGGCTTGGAGCCGGCGCTGGCGGGCCTGGCGGCGCTGCCCAACGTCAGCCTGCACTGGGGCGACGCGATGAAGATCGACCTCACCGGCTTCGAGCCGGCGCCGACGGCGATGGTCGCCAACCTGCCCTACTCGGTGGCGACGCCGCTGATCCTGCGGACGATCGAGCAGCTGCCGTCGCTGGCGAGCTGGACGGTGATGGTCCAGCGCGAGATCGCCGACCGGCTGCGGGCGGCGCCCGGCAGCCGCACCTACGGCTCGCCGAGCGTCGTCGCCCAGCTTGCCTGCGAGGTCGAGATGCTGCGCAAGGTCGACCCCGCGGTCTTCCGGCCGCGGCCGCGGGTCGACTCGGCGATCCTGCGGCTGCGCCGCACCGGGCCCGGCGCCGACGCCCCGACCCGGGCGCTCGTCCGCGCCGCCTTCGCCCACCGCCGCAAGTCGCTGGCGCGCTCGCTCGAGCACGGCGCCAAGGGCTCGCTGGCGCCCGCCCGGGCGGCGCTGGCGGCGATGGGCCTGCCCGAGGACGCGCGGGCCGAGTCGCTTTCCCCCGCCGAGTTCGCCACTCTGTCCGCCAAGCTGCAGGCCTCCTGAGGCCGAAGCCGTCGCGATGCTCGTCCACGCCCCCGCCAAGCTCAACCTCTGCCTCTACCTCGGCGCCCGCCGCGAGGACGGCCTGCATGGGCTCTGCTCGCTGTTCGAGCCGCTCGCCCTGGCCGACCTGATCGAGGTCTCCGAGGCCGAGCGCGACGAGGTCCTCTGCCCCGGCGTCGAGGGTGAGAACCTCGCCGCCCGGGCGCTGGCGAGCCTGCGCGAGGCGGGCTGGGAGCACGGCCCGCTGCGGATCGAGATCGAGAAGCGGGTGCCGGTCGCGGCCGGGCTGGGGGGTGGCAGCGGCGACGCCGCCGCGGTCCTGCGCCTCGCCGCCGGCGAGGTCGACGACCTGCACGAGATCGCCGCCCGGCTCGGCGCCGATGTCCCTTCCCAGCTGCGGCTGGCGCTGGCCCTGGTTCGCGGTGCCGGCGAGCTGATCGAGCCGCTGCCCGCGCCGCCCGCGCACGCCGCCGTCCTGCTCCCCGACGGCGGCGGCCTCAGCACCGCCGCCGTCTTCGCCGAGGCAGACCGGCTCGGGCTGGGCCGGGGTGGGGAGGAGCTGGAGGAGCTCGCCGGGCGCCTCCGCGCCGCTGCCGGCGCCGGCGCCTCGCCGCTCGCCTATCCCGAGCTGCTGGTCAACGACCTCGAGGCACCGGCCCGCTCGCTGCGCCCGGGAATCGGCGATGCCCTCGACGAGCTGCGCGAAGCCGGGGCGCCGGTCGCACTGCTGAGCGGCTCCGGCCCGACCGCGGTCGGGCTCTTCGCCGACCTCGGCACGGCTCAGGCCGCCGCCGAGGCGATCGACCGCGACGACGCGATCGTCTGCGCGGCAGGGGTGGCGCCATGAGGATGCAGGGCGATGAGGGCGGCGGCGGCAACCGCAAAAAACTGTTGATCGCGGTCGCCGTCGCGGCGGTCGCGTTCGGCTATTACATGGTCAGCCAGGAACTCGGCCACCTCAACCTCCAGCACCTGCTGGAAGACATCTCCAACACGCTCGGCGCCTGGACCTACCTGCTGGTCGGGGTCTTCGCCTTCGCCGAGACCGGCGCCTTCGTCGGCCTCGTCGTCCCGGGGGAGACGGTGATGCTGCTCGGCGGCGCCGTCGCCGGCCAGGGCGCGATCGACATCTACCTGCTGATCGCGGTCGCCTGGTTCTCGGCCTGGCTCGGCGACACGACCAGCTTCTTCATCGGCCGTCGCCTCGGCCGCGAGTTCGTGATCAAGCACGGCCCCCGGTTCGGGATCAGCCACCAGCGCTTCGAAAAAGTCGAGGACTACTTCTCCCGCCACGGCGGCAAGACGATCTTCATCGGCCGCTTCATCAGCCTGGTCCGCGCCTTCGCCCCGTTCATCGCCGGCAGTTCGGGGATGCGCTACCGCGCCTTTGTCCCGTACAGCATCCTCGGTACCGGGCTCTGGGCCACTGCCCACATCCTCGTCGGCTACTTCTTCTCCCGCAGCATCGAGACCGCCGGCAAGTACGCCGCCAAAGGCGCCTTCCTGCTCGCCACCCTGATCGTCGTCGTCGCCGGCGTCATCTTCCTCACCCGCCATTTCCGGGTCGCCGAGAACCGCGAGGACGCGGTGCGCTGGATGGAGCAGCACGGAGCGACCCGCTGGATGGTCGCCGTCGGGCGCCGCTACCAGCGCCAGTTCCAGTTCCTCTGGGACCGGGTCACCCCCGGCGGGACCTTCGGGCTCGAATTCACGACGCTGATGGCAACGCTCGCCGTCGCCCTCTTCGTCCTGATCGCCTACATCGTCGTGATCGGCGGCGACTCCGGCCCGACCCCCGGCGACGAAACCGCGATCGAACTGGCCGGGAACCTGCGGGCCGGCTGGCTGACCGACATCTCGAAGGCGATCACCTTCCTCGGCTCCGGTGTCTTCGTCTGGAGCCTGACCGCGGTCTGCGCCGCGCTGCTCGCCGCCCGTCGTCGCTGGGCCGAGTTCGGGGTGCTGCTGGCGGGGATGACGCTGACCCAGATCGGGATCCACGAGATCAAGGACGCGGTCGACCGGCCGCGCCCCGAAGGCGGCCTGGTCGCGGCCGGCGGCTCCTCCTTCCCGAGCGGCCACGCGGCCCACTCGGTGCTCTACGTCTGGCTCGCGGTGACGATCGTGCTGCGGCTGCGGCCGGGTATGGCGCGGGCGGCGGCGGTCGTCAGCGCCGGGTTCGCCCTGGCGATCCTCGTCGGCCTCTCCCGCGTCTACCTCAACGTCCACTACCTGAGCGACGTCAGCGCCGGCTGGGCTCTGGGCGCGGCGGCCTTCTCGTTCTGCGCCGCGATCGGTCTTGTCATCTCCCAAGTGCGCCAGAATCCAGCGCAGTGACCCTTTTCGCTATGGCCAACTTCGGGCATCAGTACGTCCTCTGGGGCGCCGCCGCCGTCGTCTGCCTGGTCACCTTCGCGATCCTGATCCTCAGCCCCGCCCTCAGCTCCTACGGCCGGATCTGGGAGAAGGCCGCGGCCGGCTTCCTCGCGGTCTTCGTGCTCGCCGCGCTGGTGCTGGGCGGCGTCGTGATCGGGCTGATCTTCGTCTACTACTACCCCGACATCTCCAACTACCTCAACGGCAAGTAGCCCCCCTCACCTCCGGCGGAACGGGCGCTGGGCGCGGCGGAAGGGATAATGGAGCCATGTCAGCGACCTCCAAAGGGGCAAAAAGCCCTGCAAATTCCGGAGATCCTGGGCTGCTCGACGCGCTCTCGGAAGCGGTCGAGTCCGGTGCCGGACTGCCCGCCGTGGCGCGGGCGGCGGCGCGCCTGCTCGGCGCCAGCGTCGCCCTGATCGACCGCTCCAGCGCGGTTCTCGCCGTCGCCGGCGCCTCCCCTGACCAGGAGCAGCGCCTGCTCTCCGGCGGCGATGGCGTCACCAGGGTGGAGCTGCGGGTCGCCGACGCCGCCGTCGGCGAGCTGCGCTACCGGGCGGCGGAGCCGCCCGACCCGGCGATCGCGCGGATGGTCACCACTCTGCTGGCCTTGGAGCTGGAGCGCTCCCGCGCGCCCGAATGGGCCAGCGAGGAGGTCGCCAGCGCCTTCGTCTCCGCCGTCCTCGCCCGCGAAGTGACCGATCGCGGCGACATCGTCGCCCGCGGCGCCGAGCTGGGCGCCGATCTCGACCGCGGCGCCGGCGTCCTCGTCCTCCGCGCCGCCCCTCGCGCGGCGCAATCGGGGGAGTGGCGCGAGCGGGTCCTGGTCCTGGCGATGCGGACCCTGCGCTCGCTCGCTCCCGGCTCGCTGGCGACTACCGACGACAGCGAGGTCGCGGCCGAGGTCTCGGTGATCGTCCCGGCCGAGGACGACGAGCGCCTCGCCCGCGCCGCCGCCGGCCTGGTCCGCGAGCTCGACGACAGCCTCTCCGGCTTCCACATGACGACCGGGCGCAGCCGCCGCTGCGCCGACCCGGTCGACCTCTACCGCGCCGGCAGCGAGGCGCGCCTGGCGGTCAACGTCGGCGAGGCCGAGGGCCACACCACGCTCGCCTTCGAGGACACCGGCGCCTACCGGCTGCTGCTGCCGGCGATGAGCGAGGACCCCGGCGAGCTGGAACGCTTCTACGCCGAGACGATCGAGCCGCTCGCCAACTACGACGAGCAGTACGAGACCGAGCTGGTAGCGACCGTCGAGGCCTACCTCGACAACGACGGCAACGTCGCCGCCACCGCCAAACAGCTCTTCACCCACCGCCACACGGTCCGCTACCGCCTCGAGCGCGTGCGCGAGCTCTGCGGCCACGACGTCTCCGCCACCGAGGGCCGCGAGAAGCTCGGCCTCGGCCTCAAGGCGATGCGCGTCCTCGGCATCGCCAGCCCCCGCGGCCCGGCTCTGGAGCCCGGCGCCAAGGGCGGCAAGGTGACGCGCAGCGCGCCTGAGGAGTAGCGCGGATTCCGGGGGAAGGGTTCGAACCCTCTCTTCCTGGACCAAAACCAGGCGTGCTAGCCAGGTACACCACCCCGGATCGGGCTCCGAGATTAGCGCCGCAGAGCGCGAGCGATGCGTTTCCCATCCCTGGCATGTAAAACGCATCGCTCGGCGATTCAGGGCGTCCGTGGGGCGACATAGGATTTTCTTCGTGGAGATCGGAGGAGCGTCTATGGATCCGGCGGTGCGCGAAGGTCTGGCGCGAAGCTGGAAGGGGCTGATGATCGTCGGCATCTCGGCGATCGTGCTCGGCTGCATCGCGATCCTGATTCCCGCCGTCGTCGCGGTCGGGGCGGCGATCTTCATCGGCATCGTCCTGCTCGTCGCCGGCGCCTTCCTCACCGCCGCCGCCTTCTCGGCCCACTCGGTCGGCTCGCTGATCGTGCGGCTTATCTGGGCGATCCTGACCGTCCTCGTCGGCGCCTGGCTGGTCATCGAACCGCACAACGGGACCCTGACCCTGACCTTCGTCCTCGGCGTCTACTTCCTCTTCATGGGCCTGACCCGGATCGCCGTCGCCTTCGTCGGCCGCGGCCAGCCAAACGCCGGCCTGGTCGGCCTCAGCGGCGTCTGCGGCCTGATCATCGGCATCTTGGTCCTGGCGAAGTTCCCCTCCTCCGCCGACTGGGCCATCGGCCTCCTCGTCGGCATCGACCTGATCTTCGCCGGCTGGACCCTCACGTCGGTTGGGCTCGTAGGCAAAGATTTGGCCCGCGGTACCTCCAGCTAAGGCCCCCCGACCTCATCCTGGAGCTCACCGAGCCGTTGGGTCCGGTGTTGACGCTGCTCGCACGGGTGGCATGAGGGCAGGGACCGAGAACGAACACCTCGCCCGCAGGTTCCTGCCCTCATGCCAGGACCCGTGCGCCGGAGCTCCATCTCTGACAGCCGCACACCGACCCCAATACGATCCGCCTAGTGAGCTTGCCACTCGTTCTTGTGATGGCGGCCGGCCAGGGCACCCGTATGCGCTCGTCGACGCCGAAGATGCTGCACCCCGTCTGCGGACGGGCGATGGTCGCCTGGCCGATCCTCGCCGCGCGTGAGGCCGGCGCCGGCCGGGTCGCGGCGATCGTCTCGCCCGGGCGCGACCTCTCCACCGGCCTGCCGGCCGAGGTCGAGACCGTCGAGCAGCCCGAGGCGGACGGCACCGGCGGGGCGATCCGCGCCGCCCTGCCGCTGATCGAGGCTGCCGAGACGGTGCTGATCCTCTCCGGCGACGTGCCACTGATCTCGACCGCGACGATCGCCGAGCTGCTGGCCGCCCACGAGGCCACCGACGCCGCGGCGACGATGCTGACGATCGAGCTCGACGACCCCGGCTCCTACGGCCGGGTCGTGCGCGGCACCGGCGGCGCGGTCGAGCGCGTCGTCGAGGCCAAAGCGGCCGGCGACGCCGATCCCGAGCAGCTCGAGATCCGCGAGGTCAACGCCGGCACCTACGCCTTCGACGCGGCGCCGCTCGCCGCCGCGCTGGCGACCCTCTCCAACGACAACGCCCAGGGCGAGTACTACCTGCCCGACGTCTTCCCGGCCCTGCGCGAGGCCGGCCACGCGGTCGCCGCCCACATCGCCACCGACCTGGCGGTGACGATGGGGGTCAACAACCGGGTCGATCTCGCCGCCGTCGAGGCCGAGGGGCGCCGCCGCCTGCTCGAGCAGCACATGCTCGCCGGCGTCACCGTCGTCGACCCCGGTACCACCTGGGTCGACGCCGGCGTCGAGATCGAGCCCGACGCCCGGATCGAGCCCGGCACCACCCTGCGTGGCGAGACCAGCATCGCCGCCCACGCCGTCGTCGGGCCGATGACGACGCTGGTCGACAGCGTTGTCGGCGTCGAGTCCAGCGTCATCCACTCCTACCTGGCCGAGTGCGAGGTCCGCGACGGCTGCTCGGTCGGCCCGTTCGCCTACCTGCGCCCCGGCGCGATCCTCGACGCCGGCGCCAAGGCCGGCACCTTCGTCGAGATCAAGAACTCCCATATCGGCAAGAGCGCCAAGGTCCCGCACCTCGCCTACATCGGCGACGCCGACGTCGGTGCCGGCAGCAACCTCGGGGCCGGGACGATCACCGCCAACTACGACGGATTCCGCAAGAGCCGGACCGTGATCGGGGTCGACGTCCGCATCGGCGTTGACACGATGCTGATCGCGCCGGTAGAAGTCGGGGACTCCGCCTACACTGCCGCAGGCGCGGTGATCAAGGACGACGTGCCCGAGGGGGCATTGGCGGTCAGCGAGAACGCGCAACGGAACATCGACGGATACGCCGCTGAGAAGGCGGCGAAGATGCGAGAGGAACAGAGCTCTTGAGCACGATCGAGGATCGCCCGCAGGTGGACACCGGCATCGAACACGACTACCGGAAACGGATGATGGTCTTCGGCGGCCGCAGCTCGATGGACCTCGCCGCCAAGGTTGCCGGCAAGCTCGAAATGGACCTTGGCCAGGTGACGCTGAAGACCTTTGCCGACGGCGAGGTCTACTGCCGCTACGAGGAGTCGATCCGTGGCGCCGACGTCTTCCTGGTCCAGTCGACCTGCGGCAACGAGCAGACCGAGATGACCGCGAACGACTCCCTGGTCGAGCTGCTGACGATGATCGACGCCGCCCAGGGCGCCTCGGCCCACCGGATCATCGCCGTCATGCCCTGGTACGGCTACGCCCGCCAGGACAAGAAGTCGGCCCCGCGGGAGCCGATCACCGCCCGCATCGTCGCCAAAACGCTGGAGGCGGTCGGCGTCGACCGCGTCCTCACCATGGACCTCCACGCCGGCCAGGTACAGGGCTTCTTCCACGTCCCGGTCGACCACATGACGGCGATGCCGATGCTGACCCAGTGGTTCATCGACCAGGAACTGACCGACGAGCTGGTGATCGTCTCCCCGGACGCCGGCCGGGTCAAGACCGCGCGCAACTTCGCCCGCCGGGTCGGCACCCAGTGGGCAGTGATGGAGAAGGAGCGCCCGGCCCAGCAGGTGGCCGAGATCGGCTACGTCGTCGGCGACGTCAAGGGCAAGACCGCGGTCCTGGTCGACGACATGATCGACACCGCCGGGACCCTCTGCGCCGCCGCCCAGACGGTGCTCGACGAGGGCGCCGCCCGGGTCATCGCCTGCGCCACCCACGGCGTCTTCTCGGGGCCGGCCTACGAACGGCTCGCCGACTCGGCGATCGAGCGGATCGTCGTCACCGACACGCTGCCGCTGCGCCCCGGCGCCCCGGACAACATCACCGTGCTCTCGACCGCCGGCACCTTCGCCGACTCGATCCGGCGGATCTTCACCGACGACTCGGTCTCCGAGATCTTCGCCGGCGAGAACCAGCTCTTCTAGCCCGCCGGCCCGGGATGGACGGAGCCGAGCCAAGGTCGAGCGAGGGGCAGGGCTTGGGATGGTGGATCGCCGGCCCTCTGCTGGCACTGGGACTGGTCGTCGTGCTGGTCGGGTATGTGCCCAGCCCGGACTGCAACGGGTTCGGGCGGGAGCGGCCCGACTCCCAGGAAGTCCTGCTGATGATCGTCACCGCGATCGTCTCGCTCGCCGCGATCGGCGGGGCTATCCGACACTGGATGCCACTGGTCCGGCGCGAGGGCGCCTGGCTCTCGATCGGGGTGGTGATTCTCGGGATCGGAGTCCTGGCGATCCTGACGGCGCTCAATCGTCACGGCGGCGGGGCCTTCGCGGCGGTCTTTCTGATTGCCGTCGCCGCGACCCTTGCCGCCTTGGTGGCCCTGCTGGTCGCCTGGGGGAGGGGACGCAGGGCTGGAGAGGTCGGACCGCTGCTGTCGATCTACCTTTTCGGGGCGGGTGCCTTCTGCCTGCCGGGCATCACCGTCATCTCCCTCTCGCTGAAGAGCGGCGCACTCTGCTGAGATAGCCGCCGTGAGCGCAACGAAAACCGAAGCGAAGCTGCGGCTGGTCGGCCATAAGGGGGCCGACGCGATCGTCGCCGGCAACACGGTCGAGAGCTTCGAGGCCGCGGTCGAGGCGGGCGTCGACACGATCGAGTTCGACGTCCTCTGGCTGCGGGACTCGCACCTGCCGCTGGCGCAGCGGGCGCCGCTGGTCGTCGCCCACGACTGGGAGGACGCCGAGCGGCGCACGCCGCTGAAGCTGACCGAGGCGCTCGACGCCTTCCTCGAGCCGCCGCTCGACAAGGTCGAGATCGACCTCGACATCAAGTTGCCCGGCCGTGAGGAGGAGATCGTCGAGGCGCTGCGCGAGCGCGGCCTGGTCGAGCGGGCGATGATCTCGACGATGGAGCTGTACTCGCTGGGCCGCATCCTCGACCTCGAACCGAACCTGCGCCGGGGCTGGACCTATCCGAAGGTGAGCAGAGGGGACTGGATCGTCAAGCCCTGGGCGAAGCCGGTGCTCCCATTCGCCGCGAAGGGCGCGAGCTTCCGGCTCCCCGGCCTGGCCGCCGAACAGCTGCCCAAGTTCGGCGTCGAGGCGATGTGGGTCTACCACCCGCTGATCAGCGCCCGGCTGGGCCGGATCTGCAAGCTCGCCGGGGTCGAGCTGATCGCCTGGACGGTCGACGACGAGCCGCGGATGCGCAAGCTCCGCGACGCCGGCGTCACCGGGATCTGCTCCAACGATCCCCGCCTCTTCGCCCGCCTCTGAGCCCGACGCCGCAACTCGCCACCCGCCCACCTGTTTACGTTTCCCGAATGACGCAAGTCCTTCGCATCGTCCGCTGCGCCACCGCCCTCGCCCTGCTCGGGCTGCTGACCGTTGTCGCCGGCGCCTCCGCCGTCGGGATCGAAAGCGGCAAGACGAGGTTGAAGCTCGACCCGGCGCTGTTCAAGCGGCTGGAGGAAAACTCGATCAGGGTCAAGGCGCTGAAACCGGGCACGCTCAAGGGTCGGACCGCCACCCTGCCGGTCACCGAAGGCCTGCTGGAGACCCGGCTCGGCACCGGCTACCTCTTCTTCGGCGGCGGCCTGCGCTTCACCTCGCCGCGGGGGAGCGTCGCCCTGCGGAAGCCGATCCAGAACACCGCCAAGCAGACGCTGCGCGGCGCGCTCGGCGGCTACGAAGTGAAGATCGCCACCCCCGAAGGCGTCAAGGTCGACGAGAAGAACTTCGATATCGACCTCGGGGTCGGGGGCCTGGCGCTTACCGGCCGCGCCGCCTCGATCCTCAACAAGGGCCTGGGGACGCCCGGCGTCTTCAAGGCCGGCCAGTCCCTCGGGTCGACCGCCAGCGTCGTCCAGCCGCCGACCGTCGAGATCGACGGCGGCTCGTTCGAATTCGCCCTCGACCCCGGGTTCAGTCAGAAGCTGCAGTCGCTCGGCGTCTCCGTCGCGCCCTACGAAGCTACGACCCCGATCGGCAGCGCGCCGCCGGCCTTCCGCTTCAGCGCCTTCGGCGGGGACATCAGCAGGCACCTGGCCCACGGTGGGATCGGCAGCGGCAGCCACGGTGGCCTCAGCCTCGTGCAGAGCGGCCCCGAGGCGCGGACCATCACCTGGCCCGGCTTCGGCCTCGACTTCGAAAACGGCTTCGGCGGGCCGAGCTCGGACGTCGTCACGACCAGCTGGAAGGTCCCGGCGGGTTTCTCCGCCTTCGGCCCGATCGGTCAGCTCGACTTCGGCACCAAGCCCGCCTTCGACGCCAAGAAGGGAATCGTCGCCGCCGGCCCGGTCGCGGCGACGCTCTCGCCGTTCGCCGTCGGGCCGCTGAACCAGATCTTCGCCGCCGGCAAAGCGGTGTTCGCCACCGACGAACCCCTCGGCAGCTTCTCCTTCAGCGTCCGCCTGCGCTCGCGCTAGGCGGCGAGCGCTAGACGGTGCCGGGGGTCGCGGTCGGCGGCGCGTTGCGACCGCCCTTGCCCTTGACCTTTACCGCCGACTCGAGCTCCTCTTTGGTGAAGCCGCCGACAGCCTCGCCTTCGGTCGCGTAGCGATACAGGGCGACGCCGAAGACGCCGTTCAGCGCCTTCGAGATCAGCATCGCGATCGCCAGCACGATGGCGCCGATCACGACCAGCAGGGCGCCGACGAACGAGGCCGAGGACCAGATCAGGACTCCGCCCGCGATCAGGATCGCCGCCGGCAGGAAGCCGAGCAGGAAGATCGCCGCGCCGATCGCCAGGTTGCCGGTGATCTGCTGTCCCCATTTGCCCTTGAAGATCGAGGCCGAGCGCTTCAGGGTTCCAAGCGGGCTGGTGCCCTCGATCGCGATCACCGGCACGGCGAGGAAGGTGACCAGGGCCCAGGCGGTCCCGACCAGGCGGGCGGCGATGTTGCCGGCGATCCCACCCTGGTTCTCGAGCGCCGCCATCAGCACGCTGATCGCGGTCGAGATCGCGGCCCAGCCGCAGATCTGGGCGAAGCGGCTGCGGGCGACCGCGAGGCCGTCGGCGACCGTTGCCTCCTGGCCGGAGAAGATCAGGTTGGCGGCGGCGGCGAGGCCGACGCTGAAGTAGAAGCTGATCACGCTGAGGACGTAGACGCCGATGATCAGCAGCGGGATCGCGCCGGCGTAGGTGTTTTGGTCCAGCAGGTAGAGGCCGGGGGCGAAGAAGAGGATCGCCAGCGGGATCATCGCCACCGCGCCATAGAGCGGGAAGCGGATCAGTTCGCGGTGGCTGTTGAGCAGCGCCCAGCTCTTCTTCGTCAGTCCCCATCCGCGCTTGATCCGGCTCATCTTCTCTCCCTCTCGATACTCGATTTACCTGGTATCAGGACATTTCGGCGAGTCCAGGGGTTCGCTTCAGCCCTCTTTCCTCAAAGTAGTCCCACTCCTGCTGGCCGAGCTCGGTCGCCGGCGGGTCGGCGTAGACCCACTCGCGGGCGATCCGGTGCCAGTTGCGTTTCGCCCGCAGCTGGCCGAGCACGGCGACGACGCCGATCTCCATCCGCCGTCCCATCAGCTCGTCGGCCGGGATCGACTCGCGCCGCATCAGGTCGAAGTACTCCGAGCGCGGGTCGTTGGTCGACTCGATGATCTTCATCACCCGCTTGGCGGTGATCTCGATCTCGCGGTCTTCGACGTACCAACCGCCGACCGCGCGCATGTGGTCGAGCAGGCGCTCGGCGTCGAGCTTGGAGGGCTTCTTGACGAAGCCGAGGTCGTGCAGCGCCTGGCGGAAGGCCTCGGGGTCGTTGCGCGAGGCGGCGTCGAAGGCGCGCTGCTCGAGCAGGATCTGCTCGCGGTCGAGCTTCTTCGTCATCCCGAAGTCGAGGAAGGCGACGCGGCCGTCCTCCATGAGGATGTAGTTGCCGGGGTGGGGATCGGCGTTGAAGTGCTGCAGGTGGTAGATCGAGCCGAAGCTGCCGCGGAAGATGATCTCGCCGAAGCGGCTGCGCTCCTCGTGCGGCAGCTCCTTGATCTCCTCGAAGCCCTTGCCGACGACCAGCTCGGTGACGAGGATCCGCCGCCGTGAGAGCCGGGTGATCACTTCCGGCACGTAGATGAAGGGGTGATCGCGGTAGGCGCGGGCGAAGGAGCGCTGGTTCTGCGCCTCGTACTCGTAGTCGAGCTCCTCCATCACCCGCTCGCTGAGCTCCTCGGCGATCGCCTTGGCGTCGAGCCCCGGGGCGATCGCCCGGGCCAGACGGACCAGGGTGCCGGCGTTGCGCAGGTCCGCTTCCAGCGCCTCGGCGATCCCCGGGTACTGGATCTTGACCGCGACCTGGCGGCCGTCGAGCAGCTCGGCCCGGTGCACCTGGCCGATCGAGGCGGCGGCGAAGGCCTCGGTCTCGAACTCGGCGAAGAGCTCCGACAGCGGGGCGCCGTCGTATTCCTCGGCGACCATCTTCTCGACTTTCTCCCAGGGCATCGCCGGCGCGTCGGTGCGCAGTTTTGCCAGCTGCTCCTGGTAGATCTCGCGGTACTCCTCGGGGATGAACTCGGTGTCGATGAAGGAGGCGAACTGGCCGAGCTTCATCGCCGCGCCCTTCATCTGCCCCAGGGCGCCGACCATTTTCATCGCCGTCTCCAGGTGGCGCTGCTCGAGGCGCTCTTTGCTGCCCTCCTCCGAGCGGCCCACGTTGGTCGCCTTGGTGCCGGCGTATTTGGCCCCCTGGACGCCGACGATCGAGCCCAGCTTGGCCGAGCGGCGCAGCCTTCCTTTGGGGATCTTCGAGTCGTCGGCGATGGCCCAAGGTTGCCACAGCAGCTGTTTCCCGTCCCGGTTCTCTATTCTCTCCCGTCTGATGGCCGCTTCCCGCTCAACCCTGAAGGTCGCCCCGCGCGCCGCTTACGGCTCGCGCGCCACCCGCCGCATGCGTGGCGAGGGCCTGGTGCCGGGCGTCGTCTACTCGGGTGGCTCGGAGGCGATTGCCTTCCAGGTCTCCGAACGCGAGGTGCGTTCGATCATCCACGAGGGCGCGGCGCTCTTCGACCTCGAGGTCGAGGGTTCCAAAGCCGTCCCGGTCGTCGTCAAGGAGCAGCAGCTGCACCCGGTGCGCGGCAGCATCCAGCACATCGACCTGCAGGCCGTGAAACTCGACGAGGCGATCCAGGCCGAGGTCGCGATCGAGCTCGAGGGCATCGAGGACGCCCCGGGTATCAAGGCCAGCGGCGTGCTTGAGCACGTGACCCGCGAAATCACCGTCGAAGCGCTGCCGACCGACATCCCCGACCGGATCGTCCTCGACGTCTCGGCGATGGAGATCAACGACACCCTTCAGCTTTCCAGCGTCACCGCGCCCGACGGCGTTACTTTCGTGGCTGACGATCCCGCCGAGATCACGATCGTCAACCTCTCGCCGCCGCGAGTCGAAGAAGTGGTCGAGCCCGAGGTCGAGGAGGAGACCGAGCTGGTTGGCGAGTCCGCCGCGGGCGAGGCCGACTCCGGCGACGGCGACTCGGGCGACTCCGAGGGCTAGGCCCTCATGGCCCTCTTCCGTCGTCGCCAGGAGGGCGAGGGCGGGGACCGCATCCTCATCGTCGGGCTGGGCAACCCCGGCCCCGAGCACGAGGGCGACCGTCACAACATCGGTTTCGACATCGCCGCCGAGCTGACCCGGCGCTGGGACCTGGGCAAGCCGCGCAAGAAGTTCGGCGGCCTGCTGAGCGAAGGCCGCGCCGGCCCCGGCGGGCCCCGGGTCGCGATCCTGCAGCCGCAGACCTACATGAACGGTTCCGGGGACTCGGCCGGCCCGGCTCGCGGCTCGCTCAAGGTGGCGCTCGACCGGGTCATCGTCCTTCACGACGAGATCGATCTTCCCTTCGGCGAGATCCAGGTCCGGCTCGGTGGCGGCCTGGCCGGCCATAACGGCCTCAAGAGCCTCAAACGCGGCTTCGGCGACCCCGAGTTCTGGCGCGTCAGGGTGGGGGTGGGGAGGCCCGACTCGACCGACCCCGAGATCGTCTCCGCCTACGTGCTCGGCCGCTTCCGCGAGCCCAAGGCCGAGGTCGAGGCACTGGTCGCCGACGCCGCCCGGGAGACGGAACGGTTGGTCGAGCGGTTAGGTTCCGGGGATGAGTGATTCGGCACCGGTGACGAGCTATTCGGTCGACGAGCAGGGCGTCGCGCTGCTGCGCCTGGACCGGCCCAAGTCACGCAACGCGCTCAACACCCAGATGCTGGTCGAACTGCTTGAGCACCTCGCCGTCGCCCGCGGCGACGACTCGGTCCGGGTCCTCGTCTTCAGCTCCACCGACCACATGGGGCTATCCGCCGGCGCCGACGTCCGGGAGGAGCTCGACAGCGACGCCCACGTCGCCCGCATGCAGCTCTTCTCCGACCTCTACGACGCCGTCGTCACCTTCCCGAAGCCGACGATCGCGGCCTGTCACGGCGACGTCGTCGGTGGCGGCGCCGAGATCGCGATCGCCTGCGACATGCGGGTCGGCGGCTCCAACCTGCGGATGCGCTTCCCAGGTGCGGCCCTGGGAATGCCGGTCGGCCCGGCCCGCCTGGTCACCCTCTGCGGCCTCGCCGCCGCCAAGTACCTGCTCTTCTCCTCGCGCACGGTCGGCGCCGACGAGGCGCTGCGGATCGGCCTCGTCAACCGCGTTGCCCCGGCCGCCGCGACCGAGGACTCGGCCCTGGATCTGGCGACCAGCGTCGCCGCTCACCCCCCGGAGGCGGTGGCGCGGCTGAAGGCGATGCTGCACGAGTGGGACGACGTCGAGGGACGATCGGCGGCTGAGGGCCGGGGTCAGGTTGAGCACGTTCGCAGCGGTTCTGCTCTACCCTTCGGGTAGCGCTTTCTACAGGGCCCCCATGCCGGCGTCCGGCTCCCCGGGTTAGGGTGCCGCCCATGTCAATCGTCCGCTTCGCTCGCGTCCTGCTCATCGCTGCCTGTCTGGCGCTCGCCCTGCCGGCCTTCGCCGGGGCTGCCCAGATCGTCAACACGACCGCCGACGAACCGGATCAGGTCGCCGGCGGGGCGTGCAACACCGCCGCCGGCAAGTGCTCATTGCGCGCGGCGATCGAAGTCACCAACTTGGTGGGAAGCACCGACGCCATCCTCTTCGACGGGGCGGTTTTCGAAGGCCAGATGGTCGACACGATCACCCTGGCGACGGCGTTGCCGGCGATCACTTCCCAGGTCACGATCAACGCCGGCCCCTGCATGACCGCGGCGGCCGTCGAAGGTCCCTGTGCGGGCATCAACGGCCCCAGCGGTCAGGCGGGCCTGAAAGTCGAATCCGGCTCGGTCGTGATCAGCGACCTCGCGATCACCGGCGCCCAGACCGGGATCTTCGTCAGCGGCGGCCGGGACGAGTTCGTCGCCCAGGGCGACTGGATCGGAATCGAGCTCGACGGCACCGCGGGCAGCAACGGCACCGGCATCTTCCTCGACCCGGAATCGAACGAAGCTTTCATCGGCGGCACCGAAGCGGTCCGGCGCAACGTGATCTCCAACAACTCCGTCAATGGGCTGCAGATCTCCGGCGCCGACGAAGCAAAAATCCTCGGCAACTACTTCGGCGTCACCCCGGCCGGCAATGCGGCGGCGGCGAACGGCAAGAGCATCGAGATCACCGACACGGCCGGGTCGCCGGTCTACGAGGCCAACGACAACGAGATCGGCGCCACGGTTGCCGGCACGAGCGTTCCCTGCGACGAAGGTTGCAACGTGATCTCGGGGTCGACGACCGGGATCGACCTCAACGGCAACGGCGT
>OUNO010005491.1_pt1 | contig 26575 bp, 23 predicted proteins | sample 1779811 | NCBI WGS metagenome assembly OUNO01 (sample SAMEA3914804, study PRJEB12502) | metagenome | biome: forest; material: soil | place: Canada | collected 2010-06-25 | depth 0.3 m
TCGGCGCCGGCGAACCAGTCGGCGCCCGGCATCTCGTGTGAGCCGAGCACGCGCTCGTAGGGCCGCGACGCCCTGACGCCGCAGAACTCCCAGATGTCGGCCCAGAAGTCCTCGAGCTCCTCGACAGACCAGCGCCACAGCTCGTCGTAGTCGGCGAAGCGGCGGCCATGGCGCTCGCCGGCCCAGCGCATGAAGCGCGCCATCTCGGTCTGGGCGCTGTCGGCCGGCGACGGCCGCCAGAGGGGCTGCTGCTGATCGATGTCGGACACGCGGAGCGCTGCTCCCTCTCTCGGGCGCGGCCGCCCAAGCTCCCGACCGGCCGATTGCCTGACCCTTATATCCGTTTTCTCACGAGCGAACGTCGCGAAGGCGCCCGCCCGGCGGATATTCTCGCCGGTCGTGGATGTCACCGACCTGCGCGCCCGGTTCCCGGTCCTCGATCGCGTCGCCTACCTGAACGCCGGAACCGACGGGCCGCTGCCGAGCGCCGCCCGCGACGCCGCCGCGGCCGAGCTCGACCGCGAGCTGCGCGACGGCCGCTCGAAGGCCCACTTCGAGCGCCGGACCGAGCTGACCGACGCCCTCCGCGCCGCCTACGCCGACCTGCTCGCCTGTCCAGCCGAGGACGTCGCCCTGACGACGTCGACGACGGAGGGCATCGCCCAGACGATCACCGGCCTGAGCCTGCCGAGCGGCGGCGAGATCGTGACCAGCGACGAGGAGCACCCGGGCCTGCTCGGCGCGCTGGCGGCCGCCAGGGACATCTGCGGCGTCGACATCCGCGAGGTGCCGATGGCCAAGCTGGCCGAAGCCGTCGGCCCCCGGACGGTCCTCGTGGCGTGCTCTCACGTCGGCTGGACGAGCGGCTCGCTCGCGCCGAGCGAGCTCGCCGACGTCGAGGTGCCGGTCCTGCTCGACGGCGCCCAGGGCGTCGGCGCGATCGAGGTCGACGTCTTGGCGCTCGGCTGCGACGCCTACGCCGGCGCAGGTCAGAAGTGGTGCTGCGGACCCGACGGCACGGGCATGCTCTACGTCAGCCCCGCCCTGCGCGAGCGGCTCGCGGTCTGGCGCCGCGGCTACGGCAACCTGTCCGACCCGGGCGAGGGGCTCGCGGCCCGCCTCCACGACGACGCCCGCCGGCTGGACACGCTGTCGCTGAGCGCCGAGACCGTTGCCTGCGCGCTGGCTGCGGTCGAGCTCCTGGCCGCGGCCGGCTGGCCGGCCGTCCACGCGCGCGCCGTCGCTCTGGCCGCGCGCCTGACCGACCTGCTCGCCGAGCGCGGCCGAGAGCCCGCCGTCCGCGGCCCGAGCACGCTCGTCTCCTTCGCCAGCCCCGACCCTGAGGGCGAGCGCGACCGGCTGGCCGGCGCGGGCGTCGTTCTGCGCAACATCCCCGGCCGTCCGTGGCTGCGGGCGTCGGTCGGCGCATGGAACGACGACAACGACCTCGATCGCCTCCTTGACGGCCTCGCCGCCTGACCGCCCGCCGGCCCGGCGGATCAGGCGGGCGCGATGAGCGCGACCGGCGAGGCAGCCGCGCCGCCGCCGGCTCGGCCGGCGCCGCCGGCGCCCGTCGACGGCGTCCACCCCGGCCGCAGCTGGCGCGAGCGGGCCTCGGGCGTGCGCCCCGGCCTGGTCCACCTCGGCTTCGTCGCCGTCGTCGCCCTGTCGGCGGTCATGAACACCAACCGGCTGGCCCAGAACGGGTTCGCCAACATCTTCTACTCGGCCGGCGACCAGTCGATGCTGCGCTCGCTGCACAACTTCCTGTTCGTGGCCTTCGACCCGGGCGGGCTCGTGTCGGTCGACAAGCCACCCGTGGCGCTGTGGCTGCAGGTCGCCAGCGCCAAGGTCTTCGGCTTCTCGCCCCTCCCCCTGCTCCTGCCCGAGGCGATCGCCGGCGTGCTGGCGGTCGCCGCGCTCTACATCCTGCTCGCCCGCCGGCTCGGCGTGCTCGCGGCGCTCGCCGGCGCCCTGACGATGGCTGTCTTCCCGTCGTTCGTCGCCGTCTCGCGCGAGAACGGCGTCGACCCCGTCCTGATCCTGCTGATGGTCCTGGCCTGCGCCGCGGGCGTACGGGCGGCCGAGACGGGACGTTGGAGGACGCTGATCTGGTGCGGCGTGCTCGTCGGGCTGGCCTTCAACACCAAGACGCTCGCGGCCATCCTCGTCGTCCCCGGCATCGCCGCCGCCCACCTCCTCTGCGCGCCGGGACCGCTCGTCAGGCGAGCCGGCCAGCTCGCGGCCGCCGGCCTGGTCATGGCCGCCGTGTCGTTCTCGTGGATCGCCTTCGTCGACGCCACACCGGCGTCCAAGCGGCCCTACGTCGGCAGCTCGACGAACAACTCCGAGATCGGGCTGACCTTCGAATACAACGGCTTCGGCCGCGTCGAAGGCCAGACCGGCGGCCCGAACACCGTCGTCGTGCGCCCCGGCGCCCGCGTGCCGGCGTCGAAGTCCCACAGCGCGCACACCCGGCCCCGACCGCCTGCGCCGGCGGCCGCGGGCGGCGGCGTGGAAGGCAAACCGACCGTCACCGCGCCCGGGTCTCGGCGCAACCGCTATCCGATCCCGTTCGGCGGCCCGCCCGGCCCGCTGCGGCTCTTCGGAGTCGGCCTCGGCGACCAGGCCGGCTGGCTGCTTCCGTTCGCCTTCTTCGGCGTCATCGCCGTGGCGCTGTCGGCGATCCTCCGGCGGCGCCGTCGACCGCCGGCCGCCGAGCCGGAGCAGGAGCTGCCGGCTGGGCCGGAGGACGAGCCGCCGGGCGGGCGGCGCGACCCGCGCCTGGCGACGGCCATCGTCCTCGGCGGCTGGTTCCTGACCGAGGCCGTCGTGTTGAGCACGTCCAAGGGGATCGTCCACCCCTACTACGTCTCGGCCCTCGCACCGGGCACCGGCGCGATGGCGGGCGCCGGACTCGCCGCGCTGATCGAGCTCGCCCGTCGCGAGCATCGGCTGTGGGCCGCGACGCTGGTGTCCGCCGCGGTCGCGGCGACGCTCGGCGCGCAGCTGTTCCTGATGCACCGCTACCACTTCATGATCTGGTTCGAGCCGATCGTCGCTGCCGGCGCCATCGTCGGCGTCGGCGTCGTGCTCGCCGCGCCGCGGCTGGCGCCCGGCGCCCTCGCGCTGGTGTTCGCGCTGCTCCTCATCGCACCGAGCGCCTACGCCGCCTCCACCTGGCTGGCACCGGTCGAGGGCACCTTCCCCGCGGCCGGCCCGCGACAGGCGGCCGGCGCGCCCGGGGGCTACGGCATCAGCCAGCGCGACCTCGGCATCGACCGGGCGCTCGGGCGCTACGTCAGCACACACCGCCCGGGCTCCCGCTGGGCACTGCTCACGGTCGCCTCCGACACGGCCGCGCCGATCATGCTGCTCGGCTACCAGGCCGGCGCGCTGGGCGGCTACAGCGGCACCGACCCGGCGCTCGACGGCCCCGGCCTGGCCCGTCTGGTGGCCGACGGCGAGGCCCGCTACGTGCTCCTCGGCGGCGAGTACTCGCTGCGCGGCGGCAACCGCGCGACGGCGGCCGTCCTGCGGGTGTGCCGCCAGCTGTCCCCCGCAACCTGGAACAGCCCCGTCGGCTACCCGTTCGGCCTCACCCTGTTCGACTGCGCCGGCCGAGCCCGCGCGCTGGCCTCACGCTAGAGGGCGCCGTCTCGAGAGGTCGCGTCGGGAGGACCGGGTCCGGAAGGGCCGTGTCAGGCGGCGACGGACAGCTGACGGTGGAACGCGCGGGCGAACAGCTCTCGCTCGCGGCCGGCCGCCCAGCGCGGGACGGCCGCCTCGCCGTCGGCGATCAGACGCAGCTCGACGGCGTCCTTGCGCAGGGCGATGCTCGTCCCGCGCACGAGCTGGTCGCGTGATCGCTCGAGGTCCTCGGCCAGGCGCAGCAACGTCGCACAGCGGTCCAGGCGCGCCGCGTCGCCGTCGCCGAACAGCGCCGACATCGGACCGGGCGCCGGCATGCCCTTGCGGTGGTAGCGGGCGGCCTGCGCGACGATCGCCGTCTCGACCGGCGTGAAGCCCGGCAGCGCGCCGTTGAGGATGAGGTAGCGAGAGTGCTTGTGATGGTCGTCGTAGTCGATCGACATGCCGATGTCGTGGAGCATGCAGGCCGCCCACAGCAGCTCCCGCTCGCGCGGATCGCCCTCGTGCAGCCCGAGGCGGGCGAGCTCGTCGAACATCTCCAGTGCCAGCGTTGCGACGTGCTCGGTGTGCTCGACGTCGACCCGGTACTGGGCGGCCATGTTGAGGACGCTCGCGCGGCGAACGTCCTCGAACAGGGGCGGCCGTCCGTCCTCGTCCTCTCCCTCGAGCAGGCGCTCGAAGAAGACGCCCTCCCGCAGGCCGGCCTCGGTGGCCTCGAGACCGGCGAAGCCGCCAATCCGCAGCACGCATTGGACGGCCACGGCGCCGGCCAGGATGAGGTCGGCGCGGGCGGGCTTGATGCCCGGGACGCTCGCGCGCTCGGCGGCCGGCAGCGAGGCCAGTCGCTCAACCAGCTCGTCGAGGACGTCGAGCTCGATGATCGTCCCCTGGACGCCGTTCGACGGCAGACCGCACGCCCGCTGGGCGGCGGCAGCGAGGTTGCGGACGGTCCCGCCGATGCCAACGATCCGCCCGGCCTCCTGCCCCAGACGCGGCAGCCAGCCGGCCGCGGCGAGCTCGCCGGCGACGTGCTCGCGCAGCTCGTCGAGCTGTCTGCGCTTGGCCGGCCCGTTGGGTGGCAGGAAGCGCTCGCTCATGAGGACCGTCCCGACGCGCCAGGACGCCGACTCGACCTCGAGCCGGTCGGCGACACCTACGAGCTGGAGCGAGCCGCCGCCGAGATCGAGGACGCAGCCGTCGGCGAGCGTGCTCGAGTTGACCGCGGCGAGGTAGCCGTAGCGGGCCTCCTGCTCACGACTCAGGACCCTGATCGGCATGCCGAAGCGCTCGCGCGCGCGGCCGAGGAACTGCTCGGCGTTCTCGGCGTCGCGGATGGCGCTCGTGGCGACGGCGTCGACCGACCCCTCTCCCAGGCCGCTGGCGCGGCAGAAGTGGGCGAAGACCTCGAGGGTCGCCAGCGCCCGATCCATCGGCTCCTCGCCGAGGAGGCCGCTGGCGGCCATGCCCTCGCCGATGCGGACGGGCTCGTGGATCTCGTCGGTTCGCCGCCACCAGCCCTGGCCGGCCATGAACACGACGAGCCGGAAGGAGTTGGATCCGAGGTCGATGACCGCGAGCCGCTCATCTGGCTGCATGGCAGTGAGCGTATTGACCGGGTCGGCGGGCGCCGCGGCGGTTTCTGTGAAGCTCAGACGCCGACGGGCACGGCGGTGCGGACCGCCCGCTCGGCTTCCGCGAAGGCGACGGCGGCTGTGGGCGTCCGCACGTCGATCAGGGTGTGGCCGATGCGGACGGACGGATGGGCGACCTCGCGGCCGAGGTCGACGCTGCACGCCGGGATGACGCGCGTCAGGCCCTCGGCGACGACGGCGAGGCCCTCCTCGTCGATGTGTGGCAGCAGGACGGCGAAGGTGTAGGTGCCGAGGCGCCCGACGAGGTCGGTCTGGCGCAGTCGCCGCGTCAGCGCCCTGGCGACGCCACGGCAGGCGTCATCGGCGGCGCGCTGGCCCTGCTCGCCGGCCAGCGTCGCCAGCGGCTCGACGGCGATGAGCATCAGCCCGGCCTCCTCGCCGTAACGGTGGGAGCGGGCAACCTGGAGCTTGAGGTCGTGCTCGAACAGGCCGCGGTTGCGCAGGCCCGTCAGGGGGTCGTGGTCGGCCAGCAGGCGCTGGTGCTGCTCGAGCTCCCTGCGCTCCGAGTTGTCCTGCAGCTGCGCGATGAAGTGCAGCGGAGCGCCCTGCCGGTCGCGGACGAGCGACATCGAGAGGATCGCCGACACGGTCTCGCCGGCCGCGTCAAAGTAGCGCTTCTCGACCTGATAGGCGGGGATCTCTCCGCTCAGCAGGCGAGCGCGCAGGCCGAGGTCGTTGCCCGCGTCGTCGGGGTGCATGATGCCGTCGAAGCGCTTGCCGATCAGCTCATCGGAGGTGTAGCCGGTGATCTCGCACAGAGCCCGGTTGACGAGGAGCCAGCGCCCGTCGCGGTCGAGCAGCCCCGTTCCGATCGACGCGCCGTCGAGGACCGCGTCGACCCCGTGACCGGGAGCGGCGGCGTAGATGTCTGCGTGGCGGCGGGCCGTGATGTCGCGGATGACGGCCACGCCGCCCGCCTGCCCGCCGACGGCGCCGACGGCCAGTGGCCCGATGTCGACCATCAGGCAGTGGCGCTGTCCGGCAGTCCAGATCTCGCGGGAGCGCGTCTCGCCGGCGAGGGCCGATCCGAACAACGGCTTCATCTCCCGCCACACGTCCGCAGGCAGCGCATCGCCGACGGGCTGACCCTCGCGGCAGGCCATCGGACCGCCGAGGCGCTCGAGCGCCTGTCCCGCGGTGAGGACGAAGCGGAGGTCGTCGTCGAAGACGAGTATCAGCGCCTCGGGCAGCTCGCGCATGGCCGCTGCGGCGACGTGGTCGGCGCCGGCCGGCGCCCGTCCGGCGTAGAAGGTCTGCTCGGGGGCGATCCTCACTTCTTCAGTATCGGCTGCATAGGGGCAATTCTTGACCGGTCACGGTCGCACGAACGTGTCGGGGTCGGGCCCGATGCGCCGGCCGACGTCGAGGCCCTCGATCGCCTGCATGTCGGTTTCGCGGAGCTCGAAGCCGAAGACGTCGAAGTTCTCCTCGATCCGCCCGGGCGTGACCGACTTGGGGATGACGACATTGCCGAGCTGCAGATGCCAGCGGATCACGACCTGGCCGGGGCTCTTGGCGTGGCGCTCGGCGATGTCGAGGATGACCGGCTCGTCGAGCACCGCGCCCTGGGCGAGCGGGCTCCACGCCTCGGTGACGACGCCGAGCTGCTCGTGCTCGCGGCGCAGGCCGTGCTGCTGGAGGTGAGGGTGGAGCTCGACCTGGTTGATCGCCGGCGTCTCACCCGTCTCGGCGATGATCCGCTCGAGATGGGCGGCCTGGAAGTTGGACACGCCGATGGCCCGTACGAGGCCCTCGTCGCGGAGCTCGATGAAGGCCTTCCAGGTTTCGACGTAACGGTCGTGGGCCGGCACCGGCCAGTGGATCAGATAGAGGTCCACGTAGTCGACCTCGAGTCGCCCGAGGCTCGCGTGAAAGGCCCGCTTGGCCTCCTCGTAGCCCTGGTCGTCGTTCCAGCACTTGGTCGTCACGAACACCTCGCCACGGTCGAGGCCGCTCGAGCGGATCGCCTGCCCGACGGCCCCCTCGTTGCGATATGCCGCCGCGGTGTCGATATGCCGGTAGCCGACCTCGAACGCCCGGGCGACCGCCTCGGCCGTCTCGCCGCTCGGCACCTGGAAGACGCCGAAGCCGAGCTGTGGGATGTGCGCGCCGCCGCGCAGGGCGACGGTGGGTATCCGATGCGTTGACATGGTCATGACCTCCAGTTTCCCGCCAGCGGAGAGCCTAGCCGGACCCCGGCAGCGGCGCTCGCCCGAGCTGGACGTGCATCCATTCATATAGGCCGATCCTCAAGCACCGCGCACGCCGAGCCGAGACAGAGGGCATGCGCGACCTCCGCAACAGCATCTGCACCGTCGTGCTCATCGCGATCCTCTCGGCCGTCGCCATCCCGGCGTTTGCCGGCTACGCCGGGGTCGAAGGCGGCCCCACCCCGGCCGAAGCCCAGACGAGCATCGTCGGCGGCGTTATCGCGCATCTCAAACGCGAAGACGACGAAGGCGAAGTCCGCGACCTGGCGGAACGTCGGCCGACGCTCGCCGAAGCCCAGGCCGCCCGCGAACGACGCGAAGAAGCGGCGGACGAAGAAGCCGCCGCCGAACCCCCGCCGCAGCTGGACGAAGAAGAAGGGTAGGCACCCAGCCTCCCTGCCGGTCCACCCCGGACGCGGCCACGAGCACGCCGGTTGCCTGACGTGCGGGCGTCTTTGCGGACATTGACGGAACGCCCCCCGTGCCCTACCGTTGGCCAGGCGCGGAATGGAAATTGGGGCCGCGTGACAACGTTCAAGGAGGGACGGCCATGGGGGTATCGACAGCACACGCGCGGCGTGTCGTAAGCCGCGTCATCGCGGCGCTCGCGGTCAGCGACGTCGCCTACAGGTTGTGGATGCGGGAACCGCTGCGGCGGGCGCTCGGCATCGAAGCCGGTCACGCTTGAGCGCGGTCACGGATGACCAGGTCACGGTTGAGCGGGTCACGGTTGAGCAGTCGCGCTCGAGGGGGAAAACTGGTCCGCCCGGGGGTCGGCCCGGGCGGACCGGGGTCCGCCCCAGCGCGCTCGCCGGTCCCGCCGACGCATGCGCCGCCAAACCCGGCTCATGGATGAGCGGCGAGGACGGAGCCGTCTCTCTCAGGACCCGGCGGTCGCTGCCGAGTCCGTTGCGTACATACCCGCAACCTGTGTAATTAGGCGTTTTCAGGCACGGCCTCGTCGGACGGCGCGGCTCGCAGCGTCGCGCTCGACGGGCATCTCCGCATCATCCTTCACGGATATGTGTGCGCCTAGCCCATGTAGCTGACGGCGAACCAGTCGGTCTCGAGCTCAGGTGAGCGCTCGCAGACGTCACGGACCATCTCGAACACCTCCCACCGTCCGATTTCGGCCTTCGTTTCCCGACTCGCGGAGTCGCCGTCCTCGTTCCCCCAGCGGGCCCGGATCTCGGATCCGACCATCTCGAACAACACTTGTTCGCGGCGGGCGCCGAGACGTCGCAGCAGGAGCTCCAAGGCGTTGGTCGGAGCGGCATAGCCCGAATGGCGGGTGATCCTGAATGTCACGCGATCGACCCTACCCCGTGACGAGGACGCGGCCCGGGGCGTGCCTGCCTAGTGCCCCCGCCGGGAGTCGCTGCTTGCGACGCGCCTCGGGGAAGATCGAAGCGCGCCGCACGCCGTGTGGCCATCTCCTGCGCTCGACAACGCGACGTGCCCTCCGTCCAGGCTATGCATCGCTCGGGCGGGAGATTGGCTCCCTGCCATCCCGTCAGGGCCTTCGTGCCCTGGGTGAATGGTACCCGCAGCGAACCTCTCACAAACCCGCTCAGACCGGTCTGTGAGAGAGCCGGGATCGGCCTGCGGGCCTGCCCCAGATCGGTCCGGTCGGGCCGCGTGGGTCTCGTGGGCGCACCGGCCCGAGGGGCCTCATGGGTATCTCAGGCACTCTCGGAGTGAAAGGCGCAACGGGCGCCCGAGGCGAAACCGGGCCGGCCGGCCCCGGGGCGTCCTCGTTCCAGATCACCCTCCTCCCGGGATCCTGCGCGACGGTGCTGGCGGCGCCGGGCAACGGCGTCACGGTGTCCGGCGAATGCGCTCCGGAAGCCGAAGAGGGGTTCAAGTCGCGTCAGCCGGCGACCCGGGCGAACGGCAGCACGTCGGTCAGGCCCGTCAGCTCGAAGACCCGCTGCACGGCTCCGGTGGCCGGCGTGAGCATGAAGCCGACGGCGTGGTCGCGGCACACCATCTGGGCCGAGAGGATCGCCTGCAGTCCCGTCGAGTCCATGAAGGACAGGCGGGTGATGTCGAGCACGATGTCCCGTGCCCCTTCCGAGCAGATGCGAACGACGAGCGGCTGCAACTCATCGACCGACGCGCAGTCGAGCTCGCCACTGAGGACGAGCGTGTGGCGATCCGGCCGCACGATCGCCTGAATGGCGAACCTCGCGCTGCCGCCCGCATCGGGCGCGGCTGACATGAGTCTCCCTCCAAAGGAGCAATCTGGACGTCCCTGCCGTCTAGGCAGGTCTAGTACAGAAGCCTACGGCCGCGGCTCGCCCTGTCAACACCCGAAGGTCTAGGTGCGTTGACCGGGACGAGCCGCGCCGCAGCTACTTGGAGCAGCGAGTTGCTGTCCTTCGAGGAGATCGTTCGCGGGTTCGCCTGACCGGTGGCGAGCCGCTGCTGCGTCGCGACCTCGAGCAACTGGTGGCGATGCTCGCCGGCCTCGACGGGATCTTCTTCGTCCTCTTCCTCATGCCCGTCGTCGACGTCGTGCTCGTCGTGCTCCTCGTAGTCGCGCCCGTCGACGCCGTGCTCCTGGCGCCGCCAAGGTCTCGGAGCCAAGCACCCTGATGCCGCTTACTCGCGACCGGGCGCACGAGAGCATTACGCCACGCTAAGCGACCGAGCCGATGTGGCGTGTAGCCTGGCCGTGTGCCCCGGAAGAAGAGCACCAAGCTCGCAGCGAAGCGATTTATTGAGACCGCAGACAGCGTCGCGAGCCACGCGGGAGCGCCGGCCGAGAAGCGTCAGTGGTCGGAGTCCGGGCGCGAGCCTTGGTAACTGGGGCTGGTCTAACCGCCGCGCTGCGCCGGACGCGATGTCAAGACGATTGCCGCCCGGCTCGCCTCGGTAGCATCGACATCATCGGCAGCGCGGCCGCGCCGGATCACAAAAGCTTCTACGAGCGGCCCGAGAAGGTCGCCCAGCTCGTCGCCGGATTCCTCGCTTCTCGATGACGGCGGTCCTCGGTGGACTGGGCGCAGCAAGTTGCTGGGCTTTCGCCGCATTGTGTGCGACAGCCGCGAGTCGGAAGATCGGCGCTGTTTCGACCCTCGCATGGACCATGACGCTGGGACTTCTCCTGCTTGCGGTGCCCATCGCACTCGCAACCTCGACCGACGAACTGACGAGCCACGTCACGGTCCTCCTGGTTGTCGCTGGCGCCACAAATGTGATCGGTCTCGGCTTCGAGTACCGAGCGTTTCGCTTGGGGAAAGTCGGCGTCGTGACAGCGATCGCCTCGACGGAGGGCATAGTAGTCGCGCTGATCTCGATCGCAGGAGGCGCTCATTTGTCGCTAGGCCTGTTCGTCCTTCTCCTTGTGATCACGTCGGGCGTCGCCATGGCCGCGGCGGGTCGAGACCGTGGCGACCAAGACAACACTCGCCTAGTAGTGGCGTTGTCAATCCCCGTGGCGCTGGCATTCGGCGTGAGTCTCTACACGACGGGAGAAATCGGAGCTAGCACGTCGGTGCTATGGACGATTCTCCCGGCCCGGGCCGTTGGTACGGTCGCTATCACTCTGCCGCTCGCCCTGCGCCGTGAACTGAAGATTGAGCGTCGGGTGATGCCTTTGGTTGTGGCGGCGGCGACGGGAGAGGTCTTAGGTTTCGCGTCCTACGTGTGGGGGTCTAGGAGCCAGCTCTCAATCGCAGCGGTGCTCGCTTCCGAGTACGCGGCGTTAGCAGCCATCGGGGCTTACCTGGTGTTTCACGAGCGGCTAGGTCCGCGACAGCTGGTCGGGCTCTCTATCGTCGCTGTCGGCGTTGGCGTGCTGTCCGCGGTGCGCGCCACATAGGCTCAGAGCGAGCTGATGGCAGGGGGCGAGGAGAGCCAGGTCTAACCACAAAGCGGAACGGTACGGGTCACGGGACCAGCGGGCTCGCAGCCGACCCTGTCTAGGCGGCGTCCCGCTGAGCCGTCCGCGGTAGTTCCCCGTGGCCTTTGCGTCGCGCGGCGCATCTGGAGCGTGATCAGCCGTCGAGCCTTCGGACAAGAGCCTCAATGGGCGCGCCCGGGTTGTCGGCAACACCCGCACGACACAAGCGAGCGCACCCGGGCGACGCCGGCGTTCAAATCTTCTCGACGATGGCGTACAATCGCGGAATTCGTGTTTCGTATGACGGAACCCCTGTCAAACCAATGAGGAGACCAATGCGCCCTTCACGCCGCCGAGCAGGGGCTGCCCTGCTGGCAGTTGCCGGCCTGTCCGTACTGGTTGGATGCGGTAGTTCAAGCTCAAAAGCCGGCTCAAGCTCAAGCCCTAGCTCAAGTTCAGGCGGCAAATCGATCGCCTTCTCGACGTTTGGCGGTCGCTTCGACAAGCCCGTGAAAGCCTGGTACGTCGACCCGACCGAAAAGGCCACCGGGTTGAAGATAGCCCTCGACAGTCCGACGGATTACTCAAAGCTCAAGACCCAGGTCACGACCGGAAACGTGCAGTGGTCGGTGGTAATGGGCGATCCGTTCTACGCGGAGGAACAGTGCGGGAAGCTCCTCGCACCGATCGACAAGGTGGTCAACCGCTCCGCACTGGACCCCAAGTTCATCGTGAGCAAGTGCTCCGTCCCAGGGGACCAGTTCAGCGACGTGCTCATGTACAGCAAGAAGGTCTACGGAAACAACGGACCGAAGAACTGGGCGGACTTCTTCAATACCACAAAGTTCCCCGGTAAGCGGGGGCTCTTCGGCGGTTATGTGTTTAGCGGGATCCTCGAGGCAGCGAGGCTCGCCGAAGGCGTCCCTGTGTCGCAGATCTACCCGATCGACATCAAGAAGACGCTGGCGAAGGTGAAGACCATCCGGTCCAGCTCCGACTTCTTCGAAACGCTCGCTGCGGGCCAACAACTGATGGAATCCGGGGAAGTCTCGATGATTATCATGCCGCAGGAGAACGGAATGTACGCCAACGAAAACGGTGCCGACTTCGCGCCCGTGTGGAATCAGCAGATCACCTCGTGGAACGACTACTTTGTTCCGAAAGGTGCGAATGTGGCCGACGCCACAAAGCTCCTGGACACGATCGCATCCGAAACGGCCCAGAACGGCATCGCCAGCGTGGAACCTGTCGGAGTCAGCCTGCTGCACCCAAAGGCGGCGACTAATCAGCCAAAGACCGTCCAGGAATGGTCGCCGCTCGTCGAAAACCGAGCCAGCAGCCAGGTGGTCGTGAACCAGACCTGGTGGGCGGAACACCTCGAAGAAGCACAGGCGGCATGGACCGCTTACGTCTCGGGGTAGACGGCTCCCTCGATGGCGCAAGCGCAAGCTCCAACCGTGCCTGACCCAGCCGTGCCTGACGCGCCACGGGCGTCGCCGTCTCCAAGTCGGCGACGCCCGGTAGGCACACGCAAACTGCTGTGGGGCTGGTCCCTGGACTCGTGGCTCTTGCTCGTTGTCCCTGGGACCGTCTTCTTGGGCATCTTTTTCGGATATCCAGCGACGCTCCTGCTGGTCAAGACGTTCACGGAATTCATCCCGCCCCAGCACCACGGGCTCGACAACCTCTCATGGTTCTTCGCAGAATCGGCCAATGTAACCATTCTCGTTCGGACGGTAACCATCGGTCTGAGCGTCACCTTCGTGACGCTCGTTACCGGGTTCCCGTACGCGTACCTAATGACGATCGCCGGCCGGCGGCTCCGAATGTTGCTGATGACGGTCGTCGTCGCGTCCTTCATGGGCAGCCTCTTGGTGAGGAGCTTCTCCTGGCTCATTCTTCTTCAGAAGACAGGACCGCTCAACAGCTTGCTCGGGACACTCGGGCTGCACAAGATTCAGCTCGCAGGGACTTCGACGGGCGTCGTGCTCGCGATGTCACAGATCCTTGTGCCGCTCGTAATTCTGCCGATCTACGCCACATTGCAGGGTATCGACCGGCGTGTTACGCACGCGGCCCAATCTCTCGGCGCCCGCGGCGCGACGACGTTTTTCCGCATCCTCGTGCCGCTGTCGCTGCCCGGGATACTCGCTGGCGGCTTCATGGTATTCGTGCTGACCCTTGGCTTTTACGTGACACCGACGCTGGTGGGCTCGGTCCAAAGCTCGATCCTCTCCAACTTGACGCTCTTCCAAGTTTCCAGACTGGCCGCCTTCGGACGCGCAGGCGCGATCTCTCTGGTGCTTATCGCGCTCATGCTGATCTTCCTCGCAATCGTCGCCCTTGGCTCAAGACGAATGTTGGCGGCGGTTGGTTCGCAAACGGCGACAGGAGAAGTCGAAGAGCAATGGTCGCGGGCTCGTAAGGTTTCGTGGAGCATGTTTGGATTCGTTGGGGTCGTATGGCTTACCGTGCCCAGTCTCACCGTGATCCCAATGAGCTTTACAGCGAATTCGTCCTTCGCTTGGCCACCGCACGGGTTTAGCTTCAAGTGGTACGAAGCGCTCTTTACCGAATCGGAATGGCTATCGGCCATACTCCACACGCTGGAGGTGGGAGCGCTAACGACGGGCGCATGTCTGGTGCTGGGTACGGGGATGGCGCTCGCGATGGTGCGCAGCCGGAGCCGCTGGATCAAACCTCCCGTCGTCCTGCTATACGCGCCGATGGTCGTGCCACTCATCGTCACCGGCGTCGGGATTTATGCGACGTTCCTGGAATGGCATCTAGTGGGGACGATGACAGGCTTCGTGCTGGCACACACTGTGTTTGCTCTGCCTTTCGTGACGGTTACGATCGTGTCAAGCCTGCGGAGTCTCGACGAGCGCTTGGATGACGCCGCAGCCAGCTTGGGCGCGGGCCCGTGGAGCCGCCTCGTGCATGTGACCATGCCAAACATCAGGACGGGCTTGCTAACAGCCGCCTTCATCGCCTTTGCGTTCTCCTTCGATGAGACCGTGTTTTCGCTCTTTGTAGCCACCGCCGAATTTCGCACGTTGCCGGTCGAGATCTACCAAGGCATTGCGCGGAGCTCTGATCCGACAGTCACCGCCGCGGCGACGCTTAGCTTTGTGATTACTGTCGCCGGGGCACTCGCTGTTTGCGTCGTCCAACTGAGAAGGGACAGAAATGGCCAATTTGGCAAGCCACGCGTCAACGCTTGAGATAACCGCACTGGTCAAGGATTACCCGAATGGCGAGCGCGCTGTAGACGGTGTGACTCTCAGGGTTAATGAGGGCGAGTTCTTGACGCTGCTTGGTCCCAGCGGGTCCGGCAAGTCGACCACTCTGAACCTGATTGCGGGCTTTACGAAGGCCACGGCCGGCGAGATAACGCTCGGTGGACAGCCGATAGGTGCCGTCGCCCCTCACAGGCGCAATATCGGCGTCGTCTTTCAACACTACGCGCTGTTCCCGCATCTTTCGGTTGCCGGCAATGTGGCGTTCCCGCTCAAGCGCCGCAAAGTGCCGCGGGCAGATATCGAGTCGAAAGTTGCACAAGCGCTGAAGCTCGTCGAGCTGCAAGAGTACGCGCACCGCAGGCCGAGACAGCTTTCCGGAGGTCAGCAGCAAAGAGTCGCCCTCGCCCGAGCGGTGGTTTTCGACCCGCCGCTGCTGCTCATGGACGAGCCGCTCGGGGCGTTGGATCGAAAGCTGAGGGACTCCCTGCAAAGGCAGATACGTCGGCTTCACCGTGAGCTGGGGGTGACCATCATCTACGTCACGCACGACCAGGACGAGGCGATGGTGTTGTCAGACCGCATCGCGATCTTCAACAACGGCACGATTGAACAGATCGGCTCGCCGCGGGAGCTGTACGAGGCGCCGCGCACGAGTTTCTGCGCCCAGTTCCTCGGAGAGTCGAACTTCTTCGAGGGAAACGTGGAGGCCGGTAATTTGGTGTGTTCCGGCGGGGCGCGAATCGCGCTGCCGTCGGACCTGGAGCACGGACGGACGAGCGCGGCGGTATCGATCAGGCCCGAGCACGTTCGGGTAGCAGGGCCCGACGAGCCTGACCGCCTACGCGGAATCGTGCGGGACACCTACTATTTGGGCGTTGATCAGCGGTGCGAGGTGGAGATTGCCGGTGGACAGCGCGTCGTAATGAGACTCGCGGCTGCGGGCAGGGAGGCGGTGCGGGAGGGAGACGAGGTTCAGCTCGCCTGGGATGATGAGCACGTCGTCGTTCTCGCGGATGCGCCGGCTCGGGCGTGACCGGCGACCGGGTCTCACGCGAGCCATCGTCGACATCGCGCCTAGGATTGCCCCAAAACATGGCTTATTCGCACCCGGGTCGTTGAGGAGGTAGATGTGAATCTAGGGCTACTTTCCACAGCACGGATCAACGACGCGATTTTGGCGGCGGTCGAGGGAGTCGAAGGGCTTCAGATCACTGCGGTCGCCGCACGCGACGTCGCGCGTGCGAAGGCATACGCGGCCGAGCACGGGATCGGAGGCTGGTACGGCGGCTACGATGACCTGCTCGCGGACTCCTCTATCGACGCCGTCTACATCTCGGTTCCCAACGCGCTGCATATTCCGTGGTCGATGGCGGCGATCGAAGCTGGCAAACACGTCCTGTGCGAGAAGCCACTCTCGCGCGATGCGACCGCCGTCGCGGAAGCCTTCGAGCTGGCCACTAACAAGGGCGTCGTGCTGCTCGAGGGGTTGATGTGGAGACATAACCCCCAGACGGCCCGGCTGCTCGAGCTGATCGCCGAGGGCACCATCGGGGAGACGCGGCTGGTCCGGGCGAGCTTCTCCTTTCCGCTCGAGGGCAACGCCGACTTTCGGCTCGACCCGGCGCTCGACGGAGGCGCGCTCTCAGATGTCGGCTCGTATTGCGCCAGCGGGGTCAGGCTCTTCGCCGGAGAGCCAGAATCCGTCAGCGCTCTCGCAGTCGAGCGAAACGGGGTCGACGTGCGGCTCGTGGCCGTGCTGCGTCACGCCGGCGGGGCACTCAGTCAGATCGACTGCGGGATGGATCTGCCAGATCGGGCCAGTCTGGAAGTCGTCGGCGCCGATGGGATCTTGCGTGCGGAAGACCCGTGGGACTGCGCAAGAGTTGGTATCGACCTCGTCAGGCCTGACGGCGAGGCCGTCTTCATAGCAGTCGACAACGACGACAGCTTCCGCCTGGAGCTCGAAAACTTCGCCGATGTGATCGCGGGGCGTGCGGAGCCTCTGATCAACGCCGCCGACACGATCGCGCAGGCGCGACTGCTGGGCTGTATTGCTGCCTCTGCCGAGCGGGATGGCGCGACGGTGTCGCTTTGAGGACCGAGGTCGAGGAAGTCTTCGGGCCCGGGACGCAACCCATCGTGTCCACCGAGCACGTCGAGGAGATCACAGCCGACATCGCCATCATCGGCTCCGGTATGGGCGGGGCGACGGCGGCCTACGCGCTCAGGAACAGTGGCTCGCGAGTTCTCGTACTCGAGCAGGGAGACTTCCTGCCTCACGAGCGCGAGAACTGGTCGGCGCGAGCTCTCCATGTCGAACGCCGATATGCGAACTCGGATCACTGGATCGACGTTGATGGGAAGCCGTTTGCGCCCGCCAGCTACCACTACGTCGGCGGTTGCACGAAGTTCTATGGCGCAGCCTTGACCCGCTTCCGAGAGCGGGACTTTGACGAACTCGAGCACCGCGACGGCGTTTCGCCCGCTTGGCCGATCTCCTACCGAGACCTTGAGCCCTGGTATGTCGAAGCTGAGCGTCTCTTCTGGGTCCACGGCGGCGCAGGCGACCCGACCGAACCGTGGCGCTCCGAGCCCTTCCCGTTCCCGCCGATCCCGCACGAACCAGCGATTGCCCGACTGTCGCAGCGCCTCGCCGCACAGGGTCTCAAGCCGTTCCCCCTGCCGCAGTCGATCGACTGGCGAACGGGTGGCCGCTGTGTGCGCTGCCGTACCTGTGATTCCTTCCCGTGCCTCCTTGACGCGAAGGGCGATGCTGAGATATGCGCGATGCGTCCGGCGCTCGCGTCGGACAATGTCAGGCTCTGTCATCGCACCAAGGTCGTCCGCGTCGTACTCGGCTGTGATGGCAAGATCGATCACCTCTATGCGGTTCGCGACGGAAAGACGCTGCGAATAGCGGCCGAACGCTTCGTGCTCGCCGCCGGCGCAGTCAACTCGGCGGCGCTCCTGCTGCGCTCGGGTGGTTTGGCCAACAGCTCGGATCAGGTCGGGCGCAACTATATGGCGCACAATTGCTCTTTTGTGGTGGCCACGCGACTTGGCCGCGACCTCGAAATCGAGTTCGAGAAGACGATGGGTCTCAACGACTGGTACTTCGCCGGCGACGAGAACGACTTTCCCCTTGGCAACGTACAATCTCTCGGCAAGGTCCAAGGAGTGATGATCAAGGCCGAGCGCCCTTGGATCCCGCTGGGCGTGTTGGAGTGGATCAGCCGAAGGACCGTCGACTTTTTTGCTGAGACGGAGGACCTACCCGATCCGGAGAACAGGATCGTGATCGATGCTGATGACCGCATCCATCTCATCCGACAGGCCAACAACCTGAAGTCACACGAAGAACTCGTGCAACGACTACGGAAGGCGCTTCGACGCGCCGGCTTCCCGCTCATATTCGCTGATCAGGTTGGCACCGACGACACGACCCATCAATGCGGTACGTTGCGCATGGGCTTGGACCCAGGCTCCTCTGTCGTCGATCCCTTCGGTCGCTCTCACGACATCGAGAACCTCTGGATCGTGGACGCCGGCGTCTTCCCTTCGTCGGCCGCAACCAACCCATCTCTGACGATCGCAGCGAACTCGCTTCGCGTGGTAGCCGAAGGCGGCCTTGCCGGCTAGGCCCTATGGCGTAGGTCGCCTCTCGGTTCGCCCATCGAGCGCCGATCAGTTTGGTCGCTACACGCCGCTGTAGGCACTGAATCCGCCGTCTACGGGGATCACGACCCCGGTCACGAATCTCGACCCGTCGCCACATAGCCAAAGCAGCGTTCCGGCCAGGTCGTCGGCAACGCCGAATCTGCCAGCCGGCGTATGGTCGAGGATCCGCTGGCCGCGGACGGTGGGACGGCCGTCGTGATCAAGCAGCAGACTACGGTTCTGGTTGCCGACGTAGAACCCTGGGGCGATCGCGTTGACTCGAACCGAGCCGTGCGACCGTTTAGCCAGCTCGACCGCCAGCCAGCGGGTCAAGTTCTCGAGCGCTGCCTTCGCACCGCCGTATCCGATGACTCGCGAGACGGCGCGGTGTGCCGTCATCGAGCTGACGTTCACGATCGATGCGCCTCCTCCGCTCATTAGGTCCTCGCCGAAGGATTGGGTCGTGAGCAGAGCGCCGAAGTAGTTGAGGTCCATCGCCTCGCGCACCGACGTCGCTGCAAGCTCAAACACGTCACCGCCGTCAGGAAGGGTCGCACCGGGAACGTTTCCCCCGGCGCCGTTAACGAGGATGTCCGGGACGCCAACTCTCTCGCGCACCTCCTCGCGAAGGTTCCGAAGGCTGTTGCGATCCGTGACATCGGCAGCGAGCGCGATGACGCGGCCACCATCCGACACAGACGCGACAACGTCCTCGAGGCGACTCAGATTGCGGGCGACGGCCACGACCGTAGCTCCGGCCCCTGCGAGCGTCCTCGCCATCCCCGAGCCAAGGACGCCCGAGGCGCCAGTCACGACGGCGATGCGTCCGCTCAGATCGGATGGGTCTTTGCTCATGCCTCCTGGCCGAGCGACTCGAATAGGTCGTCGAGGCGCCCTAGCGTGTCTCGGACGTCTTCCTCGGTATGGGCAGCCGTGATTCCGTAGTGCATGGGTGCGGACTTCGTGCCGAAGTCGTGAAAGTGGAGCCCGCGCTCGACACAACCGGCTAGAAATCTCCGGTTGAGACCGGCGTCGAAGGCAGTCGCGTCGGCGTAGTTGTGTACCTCGCCTTCGACCCCGAAGTAGAGGCCGAACCGGGCGCCGATTCCGCGAACATGACCCGGTACTCGATGCCGCGTGAAGAGCGTCGCGATTCCCTCGTAAAGTGAGTTGGCGACGCTGTTCAGCCGCGGGTAGAAGTCAGGCTCAGACATCACGTCGAGCGACGCGAGGCTGGCAAGAACCGCCGACAGGTGGCCGGTGTACGTACCGCTGACGACGGTCTTTCCTACCGGGCCTAGCTGGTCCAGCACTTGGGCGCGTCCGGTCACCGCCGAGAGTGGCCATCCTCCCGCAAGCGCCTTCGCCCAGGCCGAGATGTCCGGTTCGACGCCCAAGTAGCCCTCACCGCCTGTAAGACCCATCCGAAAGCCGCTCAGGACCTCGTCAAAGCCGAGCAGAATCGACCGTCTCCGGGTCTCATCGCGAACCAGCCGGATAAAGTCGGGGTCTGCCGGCACACATCCGAGGTTGTAGGAGATCGGCTCCATCATCACCAGCGCCAACTCATCACCGTGCGCGTTGAGCGCCGCGATGAACGCGTCGGCGTCGTTGAAGGGAACGATCACGAGCATGGCGCCGACCTCGGCCGGCACGCCGTCGCTGTCCGGAAAGGGCGGTATCTCGCCGTCACGCGCGTGCCCGGCCGGGGTGTGGCAATTCCAGAGCACCTGATCGTGCATGCCGTGGAAGTGACCGTCGAATTTGAGGATCTTGCTGCGGCCCGTCGCCGCGCGGGCAATGCGGATCATCGCTGCCGTGGCCTCGGTGCCCGTGTTCTGTAGGCGGACAAACTCAGCCGACGGGATGATCTCCACGAGGCGCTCGCAGAGCTCTACGTGGTAGACGGTTTCCTGCGTGCACAGGGTTCCCATGTCGATTGCCTTGCGCACAGCCTCAGCGAGCTTTGGATGGCCATGGCCGAGCAACGAAGCCCCGTTTGACGACGAATAGTCAAGAAATTCGTTCCCGTCGACGTCCCAAAGCCGACTGCCATGGGCGCGCTCAAAGTAGTACGGGCGTCCCAGGACGGGATTGAACCTACCGCCCGCGCTGACGCCACCGGGCATGACTTGACGGGCGCGAGCGTGGAGTGCCTCGGCCCGACTATTCGCGTGTTGATCCACTGTCCTCCCCAGCGTTAGTCCTTCGTTGTCGTGCCAACAGACCTTCGTTCCGCCGTTTTGTAAGATGGAATCCATATTCCATGGCCGTCGAACGGACCATAGCCAAAAGGGAGCCAGCCAACAAGTCGGCGGCGTCGATCTACGTCGACGACGGGTCCGCGGGCGCCGGATCACGTGGTACCGTGCCGCTGTGGTGGACTCCCAAACGACGGCGGGAGCTGTAGCCAGACCGATGCCCGGAAGCGCACAGGACGAGGTCGGTACGGCCGTCGATAAGGCTCTGTCGATAATGGAGCTCGTGGCCCGTGCGCCAGCACCCCTCACTTTGGCCGCGATCGCGGCGCACTGGGGGATGCCGAAACCGACCGCGCATCGGCTCGTCCAGATCCTCGTCAGGAGGGGTTACGTACGGCAGGACTTGGACCGTTTATACTTGGCCGGCCCTCGCACGCTCGAGCTCGGACGCTTCGCGCGGGCCAGGTTTGACTACGCCAGGGTTGCGCGACCCCTCATGACTGAGTTGCAGCTCGAGACTGGAAAGACCGTCCAGTTCGGCACGAGCGACGACTTCGAGGTCCGTTGCGTAGAACAGATCGAAGGGGGTGGTGCGCTGCGGATGGCGTCGCAGGTCGGACAGGTCCTCGACCAGCACACGACGGCGATCGGCAAGGCCGTGCTTGCCTTCTCCGAACCTACACGTCGCGAGGAGTTTCTCGCCCGTGAGCCCTACACGCGCAAGACGACGAAGAGCATCGTGACTCGACGGGCCTTGGTGCGGCGACTGGACCTAGCCTCCGAGCAGGGCTACGCGATAGACGAGGAGGAGGACCAGCCGCACGTCATCAGCATCGCGGCCCCGGTCTTCAGCGATCAGGTTCGGTTTGCGCTTGGAGCGGTCAGCCTCGCCGCACCAGATTTTGAGATGGTGAGAGCGGACGCCGAAGCGCTGGCGCCGCAGGTCATGGGCGTGGCCGCGCGAATCTCCATCGCTCTTGACACGGCGGTGTCAGACCTGCCGAAGCCGCATCGTGTGTATGTCTGAGCGAGAGCGCTCCGATCTGCCGGGTCTCTCGAGCGAGCTGCTCGCAGTGTTCGAACTCGGAGACGCAGCCGCGCGCACGATCGCGGCGGTAATCAGCGCGACCAGCGCCGGCGTCGAAGCCGGCTGGACGCAATGCGACGCGCAGGCTCGGAACGATAGGGACCCGGCCTACGGCCTCGGCTACTGGGCGACATACCCACCAGCAAAGGACGGCGGATCCGATGTCACACCGTGGGAGGACGCTTGGTTTGAGTGGGGTGTCTTCCCGGCGACGGACGGCTCCCCTTGGGAGAGCTGGGCGCTGGTGGCTGGCCTGACCGTGGGCGACAGCGGCGGTCCCCTCGGCCGCGCCAGCACTGAGAGTTGGCGAGCGGCGCGCCGAGCGGAAGAATTCGTCGAGACGTCTGTCGATTCATTCGACCGCATGTTCCGCTTCCGGGGTCTTGACGCGCTCCTGGTCGCGGACACCGTGGCGGCCCAAGCTGATGTCGCGAGCAGTTGGATCCTCGACGTCTTCAGCTGTCTCAATGCGGTACCCCCTCCTCTCTGACGTTCCGGATTGCGGAATAGCGATTTCGTGTAGACTGCGGTCACCTCGGACGCGCCTGCAAGTCCGAGCTGATCTGAACATTCAGTCGAGCGATCGTGGTCACGCCTTTATCGCTCTGCGTTAGACAAGGAGTCGCACAGTGGACGTGGCGTTGATCAACGCGAATGTGATCGTCGGAGACGGCACCTACCTGGAAGACGCCACGATCAAACTGGAAGGGGCCCGCATTGGCGTCGTTGGGCGCGATCTAGACGCGAGCGCGACGAAGGTGATCGACCTCGACGGCTACTGCGTCGTTCCGGGTTTGATCGATTGCCACACCCATATCGCCGGTGGAGACATGGGTCCTGGAGGCTTCACCGCAGAGGCCTCTCACATGGAGGACCATGTGATCGAGGCCGTCATGAAGACCCTTGAGGCGGCCAGCCGAACGCTGCGCGCCGGGGTCACGACGATCCGCGAGGTCGGCGGTCGCGACTACATCGACGTCTATCTTCGCGATGCCCAGCGGCGAGGTCTCGTCACGGCGCCGCACGTCGTCGCCTCGGGTCCCGGCGTGGCGATGACGGGCGGCCACGCCACTTTCCTCGATCCCGACCACGTTGCCGATGGTGAGCTGGGCGTACGTCGACGGGTGCGCGAACTCGTCGGCAACGGTGTGGATGCAATCAAGATCTTCAGTACGGAGGGCCCAGAGACTTCCGGTGATCCGTACACGCGTCAATTCACCGACGAGGAAATCGCGGCGATCGTCAGCGAGGGCCATCGTCTTAACCGTCTCGTCGGCGCCCATGCGATCGGCGAGAGCGCTATCGATGCCGCCGTCGCCGCCGGCTGCGACACGGTCGAGCACGGCTGGTTCATGTCCGAGCAAGCCGCCGACCGGATGGTCGAGGCGGGTAGCTATGTCGTCCCCACTCTCGGCGTTGTCACCGACACCAACCGCTATGGCGAGGAACTTGCGATCCCTGCATATGACATTCCAGGCGAGGACGAGGCCAAGATCGTCACGGAAAACATGCGGATGATCTTCGACAAGGGCGTCCGCGTAGCGATGGGGTCCGACTGTGGGGGTTTTGCTCCGCGTCGCATCGGTCGCAGCGCCGACGAGCTCACGCACTACGAGGCGTGCGGGATGAGTTCGATGGACGCGATCCGCGCCGCGACCGGCGTCGCTGCCGAAGCGTTGAGGCTCGATCGGGAGGTGGGCACCATCGATGCCGGCAAGTGGGCGGACCTCGTAATCGTGAAGGGCGACCCGCTGAGCAACCTCGAGCTGCTGCAGAATGGGATAAGCGCCGTTGTTCACTGCGGCGAGCCGGTCCGCGACGACGAGGATCTCCTCGGCCGCTTCGAGCGCTTCGCCGGCGTCGAGGCCATCAGCGTCGTGTGATGGGCAGCGTCACGGTGCAGACGTCTCGAGATGCAATCGAGAACGCTGTTGCCCGAGTAGTCCTCGGCGAGCCAGTCGGCACCCCACCACCGGTCGTCGTCGGCGGTCGTACGGACGCAGTCGCAATTCGTGTCCGCCATGAGCCGGACGGGACGCTGAGCATCTACGGCGCGGCTGATGTTCTCTCGCGCGACGAACTGCGCGAATGGAGCGCACGGCTGGGCGCCTTCTTGCTCGAGAACGGTGTCGAGCGAACGGTCTGGCCAACGGTCGAAGCGACGGCCGCGGACACGCCCGCGTCACGAGCGGAAGCGATCGTGTCGGGGCTGCTCCTCGGGTCCTACGACCCGGGCCGCCGCAGGTCTGCAGGCGAAGAGTCGCCGGAGAGCATCGTCATCTTCGAACAGGCCGAGCCAGAGACCGTAGACGCGGTGGCTGAGTCGAGCACAATCGCCGGCTGGACCAATTGGTGCCGCGACCTGGTCAACGCTCCCGGCGCCGAGGTCTCGCCTGACGGGCTGGCAACGAGGGCCGTCGAGACGCTTGCGTCGCTGCCCGGGGTCGACGTCGAGATCCTGGATGAGGACGCAATCCGGGCCCTGGGGATGGGCGCATTCATGGCCGTGGCGGACGGCAGTGCGGCCGGAGCGCGGTTGATCGTGGTCAGGTACGAGCCCGTTGCCGGCGCAGCGGGTCCAAAGACCCTCGGTCTGATCGGGAAGGCTGTCACCTTCGATGCTGGAGGCATTTCCCTCAAGCCGGCGCTTGGGCTCGCCGACCTTCGCTTCGACATGGCAGGGGGGGCTGCGGTGCTTGCCGCGATGGGGGCGATCGCAGAGCTGCGTCACTCCGGCCGGGTGCTCGCCCTTATACCTGCCTGCGAGAACCTCGCGGGGCCTGGCGCGATGCGACCCGGAGACATTGTCCGAGCGCTCGACGGAACGACGATACAGGTCGTCAACACTGACTACGAGGGCCGCTTGCTGCTCGCCGACGCCTTGGTTTACGCGCGCGCTTGCGGCGCCGATCGACTGGTCGACATCGCAACCCTTACCGACATCGCGGTTTCGCTGGGCGAGTACTACGCAGGACTCTTCGGTAACGACCAACGTTGGGTCGACAGCCTCCGGGAGTCGGGGGAAAGAACCGGTGATCATCTTTGGCCGCTGCCGTTGAACGCTTACTACCGATCGATGCTGGACACCCCGTTTGCGGACATTCGCAACTATGCGGAGCGCCCATCAGCGATGGCTGGCGACCTGTCTGAGGCGGAGACGATCCAGGGTGCGACGTTCCTGGCCGAGTTCGCGGGAGTCGTTCCCTGGGCACACGTCGACATTGGCGCGGCCGCAGCAACAGCGGCCGGGCGCGACACGTACCTCCACGCTGGCGCGACAGGCGTCGGGGTACGCCTGCTGGTTGACCTGAACCGGGCGCTCTCATCCGTGTCGACGCCTGCGGGTGAAAACGCGTGAGCCGTGGGATAGCAACGTGAGCGGAAGACTGGACGTGGTGGTGATCGGCGAGCCGCTGGTCGAGATCTCCGCGCAAAGGCCGTTTACCGAGACCGATCAGGCCAAGGTCTCGATGTCCGGCGACGCCCTGAACGCGTCTGTCGCCGCTCGGCTCGGAGGGGCGCGCAGGGTCGCGCTCCTGACCCGGCGAAGCGACGATGAGTTCGGCCGTCTTCTGCTGCAGGTCTGTGAGCAGCAAGGAGTCAGCACGGAGCTCATCAACGTTGCCAATCGCCCGATGGGCGTCTACTTCACGGTTGCTGATCCGAGCGGCAGCGCGGAGTTCATCTATCGGCGCGATAACAGCGCCGCGTCGACGATCACCACCGAAGACGTGGAAAGCGGCGGCGTCGAACACGCCCGCGCGCTGCTGATCAGCGGCGCAATAACCGCGACCTCGCCGGCCGCGGCGGCGGCCGCCGTCCACGCCGCCAAGACCGTGTCTGCGGCTGGCGGGATCGTCGTCTACGACCCGAACTATCGGCCCCGGCTACAAACCCCTGTCGCCGCGGCGAACGTCTTCGCTGCGATCGCGCCGTTTGCGACCCTCGTGACGCCGTCAAGCCCCGGTGACAGCGCGGCGCTCTTCGGCTCAGAGGACCCCGCCGTCGCGGCGGAGAGGGCCCTGAGCCTCGGCGCCGCCTCCGTTGCGGTGACGATGGGCAAAGACGGCGTCCTGCTAGCCCGTGACGGCGAGCTGCTCAGCTACAGGGCGCCTTACGGTACGCGGGTTGTGGATGCCACCGGAGCCGGAGACATGTTCGCCGGCGTCGTCACCGCTCGGCTGGCGGTCGAGGACCCGATCGATCGCGCCGTGTGTCTCGCCATAGCTGCCTCCACGATCTCGGTCCGCCATCAGGGCGGTCTCGGTGGGATTTCGGACTTCAGCGAGATCGTCCGCGAGAGCTCCGTCATCGGCGTCGCCCCGTGGGCGGAGTAGCGCAACCTATCTACGAAAGGAACAGATGGAGATCGTTGCTGCCGACGTGATCGTCACCTGCCCCGGCAGGAACTTCGTGACGCTCAAGATAACTACGAACGAGGGTCTGGTGGGCCTCGGCGACGCGACGCTAAACGGTCGCGAGCTGGCCGTGGCGGCATATCTCAAGGACCACGTGTGCCCCGTGCTCGTGGGTCGCGATCCAAGCCGCATCGAGGACACGTGGCAGTACCTATACAAGGGCGCTTACTGGCGACGCGGTCCTGTGACGATGACGGCGATCGCCGCGGTCGACGTCGCCCTTTGGGACATCAAAGGCAAGGCCTGCGGGCTTCCGCTGTACGAATTGCTTGGCGGTGCGGTTCGCGACGGTGTCCTGGTGTACGGTCACGCCAACGGCACGGACGTCGCTGAGCTGCTCGACGAGGCCGACCGCTACCTCGACATGGGGTATCGAGCGGTCCGCCTCCAAGTAGGAATTCCCGGGCTGCCGAGCACGTATGGGGTCAGCCGGGACAAGATGTTCTACGAGCCCGCCGACGCGGCACGCCCGAGCGAGAACCTCTGGTCAACCGAGAAGTATCTGGCCTCGATTCCGGGCGCGCTCGAAGCCGGTCGCGAGCGGGTTGGCGCCGACATCCACCTCCTGCACGACGTTCATCACCGCCTCACCCCGATTCAGGCTGCGCGG
>OUNO011323171.1_pt1 | contig 26537 bp, 25 predicted proteins | sample 1779811 | NCBI WGS metagenome assembly OUNO01 (sample SAMEA3914804, study PRJEB12502) | metagenome | biome: forest; material: soil | place: Canada | collected 2010-06-25 | depth 0.3 m
TCGTCAAGGCCTGGAAGGGCGATGCGGAGGGCAATCTCGTCTATCGAAAGACGGCCAGGAATTTCAATCCGATGATGGCCACGGCCGCCAAGGTCACGGTGGCCGAGGTGGAAAATCTGATTCCCGTGGGCGAGCTCGGCAAGGACGCCATTCATACCCCAGGGATCTTCGTCGACCGTATCTTCCAGGGCGCGGTGTTCGAAAAGCGTATCGAGCGGATCACGACCCGTCCGCGCGAGGCTGCCTGATGGCCTGGACCCGCGATGAAATGGCCGCTCGCGCCGCCCGGGAGCTGCAGGACGGTTTCTATGTCAATCTCGGCATCGGCATCCCGACCCTGGTGGCGAACCATATTCCGCCGGGCGTATCGGTGACCCTGCAGAGCGAGAACGGCATGCTCGGCATGGGGCCTTTCCCTTATGAGGGCGAGGCCGACGCGGACCTCATCAACGCCGGCAAGCAGACGATCACTGAGCTGCCGAGTTCGTCCTATTTCAACAGCGCCGACAGCTTCGCCATGATCCGCGGCGGCCATATCGCCTTGTCGATCCTGGGCGGCATGCAGGTTTCCCAAGACGGCGACCTGGCCAACTGGATGGTGCCCGGCAAGATGGTCAAGGGTATGGGCGGCGCCATGGATCTGGTGGCGGGCGTACGCCGGGTGGTGGTGGTGATGGACCACGTGGAGAAGTCGGGCGCGCCCAAGTTCCTGGCCCGGTGCACCCTGCCGCTGACCGGCGTTCGGGTGGTGGACCTGTTGATCACCGACCTTGGGGTGTTCGACATCGACCGCAAACTGGGCGGGGCCACCCTGACCGAGCTTGCCCCCGGCGTCACGGTGGACGAGATCAGGGCCAAGACGGAGGCGGCGTTCGCCGTCGCAGCCGTCCCGGTCTGAGTTCGAGCCGATGAAATTGGCGGCCTTGTCGAACTCTTGCGGCTCTGGTTGCTTTCATTAGGCATGACCCAGCCTGTTCCCGCCGAAACCATGACCCAGTCCGTTCCCGCCGAAACCATGACCCAGTCCGTTCCCGCCGAATGGTCCGCGCACAAAGCCATGTGGGTGGGCTTTCCCAGTCACCCCGAGTTGTGGGAAGGCCATCTCGCCCGGGCCCAGGGCGAGGTCATGGCGGTTGTGAAAGCCTTGGCGGGTCTGGGCGGCGAACACGTCAAGCTCCTGGTCCAGGGCGATGAAGCGCGATCCGCCGCCGAGGCGCGGCTGGGCGGATACCCCAACATCGAAATCGTCAATGCGGTCTTCGGGGATATCTGGCTGCGTGACACCGGTCCGATCTTCCTGAGCGCGCACGAAGCCGCGGCATTCAGGTTCAACGGCTGGGGAGGGAAGTACGTCCTCGAAGGCGATGACAAGGTCGCGGACCTGATCGGCGCTGACGTGCGTCTGACGCGGCATGACTTCGTCCTCGAGGGCGGGGCGCTCGACCACGACGGCAAGGGCACGGTGCTCACCACCCGCGCGTGCCTGCTCAATCCCAACCGCAATCGCGGCTGGCGGCAGGACGACGCCGAAGAGGCCCTGGCCGGGGCGCTCGGCGTGCGCAAGGTGCTGTGGCTGGATAAGGGCCTGATGAACGATCATACCGACGGGCATGTGGACAATCTGGCCCGGTTCATCGCGCCCGGCATCGTCGCCTGTCCCGCGCCCTATGGCGACGACGACCCGAACGCCATCATCTATGACGCCGCCGCCCGGGCCCTGGCGGGATTCACCGATGCCGACGGTGTCGCCCTTGAGGTGATGAGGATTCCCTCGCCCGGCCGAATCCTCAGCGCCGACCACCGCGTGGTCCCGGCGTCGCACATGAACTTCATCGTCGCCAATGAGGCGGTGATCGCCCCGGTCTATGACACCCGGGCCGGGGCCTGGGCGGTGGAGGCCCTGGAGGTGCTGTTTCCGCGCCACAAGGTGGTGGGGCTGCCCTCGCGGGCGCTGATCACCGGCGGCGGATCGTTCCACTGCATCACCCAGCACGAGCCGGCGTAGTGGCGCACAGCCTGACCGTGGCGGTCATCCAGGCGGCTTTTGGCGACGACCTTCACGACAATATCGCCCGGACCGAGCGACTGATCCGCGAGGCCGCCGCCCTCGGCGCCCAGGTGATCCTGCCGCCGGAGTTGTTCCAGGGCCCGTATTTCTGCGTGCGGCAGGAAGAGCGCTGGTTTGCCACCGCCCATCCCTGGCGCGAGCACCCGTGCGTCACCGCCCTGGCGCCCCTGGCGGCCGAACTGGACATCGTGCTGCCGATCTCGATCTTCGAGCGCGAGGGCCCGCACTACTTCAACAGCCTGGTGATGGTCGACGCCGGCGGGGCGCCGCTCGGGCTTTATCGCAAGAGCCACATCCCGGATGGTCCGGGATACCAGGAGAAGTACTACTTCCGGCCGGGCGACACCGGCTTTCGGGTGTGGGACACGCGTTACGGCCGGCTGGGCGTCGGGATCTGCTGGGACCAGTGGTATCCGGAAGCGGCCCGAGCCATGGCGCTAATGGGCGCTCAGGCCTTGCTCTATCCCACCGCCATCGGCAGCGAACCGCACGATCCCGAACTCGACACGGCGACGCCCTGGCGCAGAGCCATGCAAGGCCACGCGGTGGCCAATGTGATCCCGGTGGCCGGCGCCAATCGCACCGGCTTTGAGCCGTGGGCGGATTATCCGGGCGGGGGCCAGACCTTCTATGGCTCCAGTTTCGTCTGCGACCATCGCGGCGACCTCATCGCCGAACTGGGCCGGGACGAGGATGGCGTGGCGCTCGCCGCCTTCGATCTCGACTTCCTCGACCGCCATCGCGCGGCCTGGGGCTTCTTCCGCGACCGGCGGCCCGACCTCTACGGCGCCCTGGTCACGTCCCGCCCCACGTGATCGAGACCCAGCGCCTGATCCTGCGTCGGTGGCGCCCATCCGATCTCGCGGCCTACGCGGCCATGATGGATGACCCGGAGGTCACCTATTGGCTGGGGGGCGGCCAGAGCCGCGCCGAGGCCGAGGCGCACCTGAAGTTCCTGGACCAGACGCTCGACGCAAGAGGCTTCGCCATCCTGGCGATCGTACGCAAGGCGGATGGCGCCTTCATCGGTTCGGCGGGGCTGGCTGAGGTGCGTGGGGACATTGCGTTCGCGCCGGCCGTGGAGGTGGGCTGGCGCCTGGCGCGCCACGCGTGGGGCCACGGCTACGCCACCGAGGCGGCCAGAGCCGCGATCGACGATGGCTTTTCGCGTCTGGGCCTCACCGAAATCGTCTCGTTCACCGCCGCCAGCAATCAGCGCTCGCAGGCGGTCATGGAGCGGCTGGGCCTGGTGAGAGATCCGACGCGGGATTTCGACCACCCGAAGCTGGCCGCCGACCACCCCCTGCGACCGCACGTGGTCTACGCGGCGGTCAGACCCGCCTGATTGTAAGGTTGTATTGCATTTTGCGCCTGACCGGCCGGCCGGGCCAATCGATGGAAGTTGGTTCCTCGCCTACGTCGAGCAGGTGCTCGCCCCGACCCTCGAGCCGGGCGACATCGTGATCATCGACAACCTCGGCTCCCATCGTAGCCCCAAGATCGCCGAGGCCATCCATATCTACCCAAATACTCCCCCGACCTGATCCCGCTCTAGCCAAGACATTCCTCAAACTCTCGCCAGTCTGGCCGCTTCGGCGGCGCTGCGCTGGATCGCAGCCTCGTCGGGCGGCCCGGCGGGAACCAGCCAGCTTCCGCCGACGCATAGCACCGCCTGAATGGCCAGCCAGTCAGGCGCGGAGGCCAGCGTCACCCCGCCGGTGGGGCAGAAACGCGCCTGATGGAACGGCGCGGCGAGGCTGGCCAGCGCCTTGCGCCCCCCGGCCGCCTCGGCCGGGAAGAACTTGAAATGGCTGAGGCCCAGATCGAGCCCCCGCATGATGTCCCCCGCCGTGGCCACGCCGGGCAGAAACGCAACCTCGGCCGCCAGGGCCGCCTTGGCCAAGGGTTCGGTCAGTCCCGGGCTGACGATGAATTGCGCGCCGGCTTCGAGGCTGGCCCGCAGGTCCCGCTCGTTCAGCACCGTGCCGGCGCCCACCACCGCCCCTTCGACCTTGGCCATTTCTGCGATCGCCTCTAAGCCCGCCGGCGTGCGCAGGGTGATCTCCAGGGCGCGCAACCCCCCGGCCACCAGGGCCCTGGCGATCGCGGGCGCCCAGGCCGCATCCTCGATGGTCAGCACCGGGATGACGGGCGACAGGGTCATGAGGGCGTGCACGGAATTCATACCACTGACTCCGTGACCTGCGGGACCGTGGCGCCGAGACCGGCCGCGGCCAGCATGGCAGAGGCGCCGTGCTCGGCGCTGTCGACCCGCTCGCGCATCAGGGCGAACAGCTCGCGACCATAACCGGGTGCGAAGACTGGCGGTTCGGCGGCGGAGCGGGCCGCCCAGATTTCGGGGTCCATGAGGACCGAGAGCTCGCCGCGGTTGGCGCACAGCCGGATCAGGTCGCCGTCTCTCAGGCGCGCCAGCGGCCCGCCGTCGGCGGCCTCCGGGGTGAGGTGGATGGCGGCCGGGACCTTGCCAGACGCCCCCGACATGCGCCCGTCGGTGACCAGGGCGACGGTGAAACCCCGGTCCTGAAGCACGCTGAGAGCCGGCGTCAGCTTGTGCAGTTCCGGCATGCCGTTGGCGCGAGGGCCCTGAAAGCGCACGACCACGATCACATCCCGGTTGAGCTCTCCGGCCCTGAAGGCAGCGATGACCTGGTCCTGGCCGTCAAACACCCGCGCTGTCGCCTCACGCGTCCAGCGGGCTTCCTCGACGGCGCTGGTCTTGAAGATGGCGCGGCCGAGGTTGCCGGTCACTAGGCGCATGCCGCCTTCCGGGCTGAAGGGCTCGCGCGCTGACCTCAGCATGGTGGGATCCCCGGAAGTCGTGGGCGGCGCCTGCCACGTCAGTTCGTCGCCGTCCAATGCCGGGCGGTGGGCGAAGGCGGCGAGATCGTCGGCGCCGGCGGTCATGACGTCGGCGTGCAGCAGACCGGCCTCCAGCAAGGCGCCGATCACGAAGCCGGCCCCGCCGGCCGCCTCGAACTGATTCACATCGCCTGGACCGTTTGGATAGACGCGGGCGATGAGCGGGGTGACCGCCGACAGCTGGTCGAGGTCTTCCCAGTCGATGACCATGCCGGCGGCCCGGGCGATGGCCGGCAGGTGAATGGCGTGGTTGGTCGAGCCGCCGGTGGCCAGCAGGGCCACCGCCGCGTTGACGATCGCCTTCTCGTCCACGCAGCGCCCTAGGGGCCGGTAGTCACCGCCTTCCCAACCGATCGCGGCCAGGCGGCGCACCGCGGCGCGGGTCAACGCCTGGCGCAGCCGGGTTCCGGGATTGGCGAAGGCGGCGCCCGGCACGTGCAGGCCCATGGCCTCCATCAGCATCTGGTTGGAATTGGCCGTGCCGTAAAAAGTGCAGGTCCCCGCGCCGTGGTAGCTGGCCGCTTCGGCCTCCAGCAGCTGGGCGCGCGTCGCCAGGCCTTCTTCGTACTGCTGGCGAACCCGCTGCTTCTCGCGATTGGCCAGGCCCGAGGGCATGGGGCCGGCGGGGACGAGCAGCATGGGTAGATGGCCGAAGCGCAGAGCCCCGATCAGCAAGCCGGGGACGATCTTGTCGCAAATGCCGAGCAAGAGGGCGCTCTCGAACATGCCATGGCTAAGTGAGACCGCGGTGGAAAGGGCGATGGTGTCGCGGCTGAACAGGGAGAGCTCCATGCCAGCCTGGCCCTGGGTCACCCCGTCGCACATGGCGGGCACGCCGCCGGCCACCTGGGCGGTGACGCCCGCCTCGCGGGCGAACACCTTGATCAGCTCCGGATAGCGGCCATAGGGCTGATGGGCCGAGAGCATGTCGTTGTAGGCGGTGACGACGCCGATGTTCATCACGCCGCCGGCGCGGATGGTGGATTTGTCGTCGCCCGAGGCGGCGAAACCATGGGCGAGGTTTCCGCAGCTGAGCCGCGGACGGCCGCCACCGCGATCGCGCTCGCCGGCGATGAAGTCGAGGTAGGCGCCGCGCGCGCGCGCGGATCGCTGGGCGATGCGCCGGGTGACGGCGGCGATTTGGGGATGCAGGGCGGTCACATTGAAATCCTTGGTCTACTCGCGCCGCATCAGCTTCTCGGTGAGCACAGTACCCCACCAGCCGGCTTTGAAATCGGCCTTGATCGCCGCCGGGTCATAGGCGGGGCTCTCGACCCATTGCACGAAGCTGAGGCCGGCCGGTTCGCCTTCGGAAAGGTAGCGTTCGAACACATAGTCCAGCACCCCGGTAAGACCGGCCCGCACATGCAGGAACCGCGGCGATAGCTGGGCGATGGCCGCTCGGATGCTCTGGCCCTGGCGGAAGTGTTTGTAGAACACCGCCATGACTCCGGCTCGGTCGGCGCCGGATTTGCAATGCATCAGGGCGGGATAGCGCACGCGCTCGAACAGGTCGCGCGCCCCCAGCACTTGCGCCCGGGTGGGGACGTCACGGGAGGCGACGACGAAGTCGACCAGCTGCAGGCCCAGCCGCTGGCACGCCTCGACCTCGAGTGCGCGAAAGCTGGCGTTGAAACCGCCGCGCAGATTGATCACCGTCCGGATGCCGCTGTCGGCCCAGGCCCTGAGCTGAAACGGCCATGGCTGGTTGGTCCGCACCAGTTCGTCCGAAATCCAGTGCGCGTTGGAAAATCCCAGCCGCAGATAGGCGTGATCGTTCCACAGATGGTCCACGGTCGTGCGCAGACGCCCGCCCGTCGTGGTGAGATCGAACTTCGACAATGGTTTTCGTCAGTCCTTGCGTAAGAAGAGCGCGTCGGCGGCCGTGCGCATGGCCTCTTTCTTGACGATCTGAGCCCTGGCGCGGGATATCTCGGCGCCGAGCAACGCGATGCGCTCGTTGAGTTCCTCAATTCCCAACAGGTCCAGATCCTCCCGCGCCAGGTCCACCAGGGCCTGACCGCGCGGACGCCTGACTTCGGCGGGTTCATCCGTCATGGAAGGGCCTTTCTTTGCCTTCCCTAAGACCAAGGCGCTATCTGAGGCCGCGCGGCCGATCGCGCAAGGCGAAGGAGCTTGAGCGCATGGCCGACGACCTGATGACCGCCATCGTCGTGGCGGGCGGCAAGGGACCGGCGAGCGCCCTCCAGGCGGCCGAAATTCCGCGCCCCATTCCCGCCGAGGGCCAGGTCCTGATCGCGGTGAAAGCCGCGGGCGTGAACCGGCCCGATATCCTCCAGAGGCTGGGATACTATCCGCCGCCGCCCGGCGCGCCGGAGACGCTGGGTCTCGAGGTCGCCGGCGAGGTGGTCCAAGGCGCCGGGCGCTGGCGGGAAGGCGACCAGGTGTGCGCCCTGCTGGGCGGCGGCGGGTATGCCGCCTTCGCCGTCTGCGACGCCCGTCACGCCCTGCCGATCCCGGAGGGTCTCACCCTCGTCGAGGCGGCGAGCCTGCCGGAAACCGTCTTCACCGTCTGGGCCAACATGTTCGAACATGGCGCTCTGAAGGCCGGCGATACGGCGCTGATCCACGGCGCCACCTCCGGCATCGGGGTGGCCGCCATTCAGATGGCCAAGGCCGCCGGCGCTCGGGTCATCGCCACCTCCCGCGGGGCAGCCAAGGCCGAACAGGCCAGGGCCATCGGCGCCGACGTCGCCATCGACGCCACAGCCGAGGACTTTGAAGCCATCGCCCTGGCTGACGGCGGCGTCGACGTCGTCCTCGACATGGTCGCCGGGCCCTATTTCCTCAAGAACCTTGAGGCGCTCAGGACCGGCGGCCGGCTGGTGCACATCGCCACCCAGGCGGGCGGAGTGGTGGAATTGCCGATCATGAAGCTCATGCAGAAACGCCGGGTCGTCACCGGGTCCACTCTGCGGCCGCGCTCGGCCGATGAGAAGGCGCGCCTGGCCGGCGAGGTGGAGCGGGTGGTCTGGCCGTGGATCGCGGCGGGTAAGGTCCGCCCGATCGTCGATCACGTTTTTCCCCTCGTCGAAGCCGCGGCCGCCCACGCCTTGATCGAAAGCGACACCCACCTGGGAAAAGTGATGCTCGCCCTCTAAGTCCGACCTGCCGGAGGTGTTCGGCGAGTGGAAACCCCCGTCCGCGCTCCCAGCGCTTCAAGAAATCCATCAGACGTCACATATGGCGAAGACAGATACCGGTACGCCGCCATCTCACCGGTCCGACTGCCACCCAGCTCCTTCAGAACCAGCGTGCCCAGCGACACAATCTGATCGAACAGCCACGCTCCACGCGCCGACGTCCGCACATCCCCAGGTCCAAACCGACCCATCCCACCCTCCCAACAGGGAGGCCCTTGAATCAGCTCGCCAGGGTCCCCCTTGCGCGGGGAAGAGCGGAGGTTGGGAGGCGGCTCATGACCCAGCGTGAAGAAAAAGTTCGCACGGGCGCAGCGAAACTCACTTGCGCGCGGCGGCGAATACGGGCCTTTGGCCGGCGGGCCACGCCCTCCCAACGGGGCGCCGCCCATCTGCAAGGATGGGAGTCATTGCTATGAATATCTTCGCCAAGCCGGCCATGCGGCCGGCCCGGCCGAATTTCTCTTCCGGCCCGTGCGCCAAGCGTCCCGGCTGGACTCCGGACAATCTCAGATCCGCCATTCTCGGACGCTCGCACCGTTCGAGCGCCGGCAAGGCGCGCCTGAAGGCGGTCATCGACCAGACCCGCACGCTGCTGGAAATTCCGCCCGACTATCTGATCGCGATCACGCCGGGCTCCGACACCGGCGCGGTGGAAATGGCGATGTGGTCGTTGCTGGGTCCGAGGTCGGTCCAGCTGCTGGCGTTCGAGTCCTTCGGCAAGGACTGGGTGACCGACGTCGTCAAGCAGCTCAAGCTGGACGCCGAAGTGCTCGACGCCCCTTACGGCCGCCTGCCGGACCTTTCCCGGGTGCGCGGCGACGCCGATCTGGTGTTCACGTGGAACGGCACCACCTCGGGGGTGCGCGTGCCCGATGCCGATTTCATCGCCGCCAAACGCGCCGGCCTCACCATCTGCGACGCCACCAGCGCGTGCTTCGCTCAGGCGCTCGACTGGGCCAAGCTCGATGTGACGACCTTCTCCTGGCAGAAGGCGCTGGGCGGGGAGGGCGCCCACGGCATGCTAATCCTGTCGCCCCGGGCGGTGGAGCGGCTGGAGACCCACACGCCGGCCTGGCCGATGCCCAAGCTGTTCCGCATGACGAAGGCGGGAAAGCTCAACGTCGAGATTTTCGAGGGCGCGACCATCAACACCCCGTCCATGCTGTGCGTGGAGGACTTCCTTGACGCCCTGCGCTGGGCCGCTTCGGCGGGCGGCCTGGCCGAGCTTCGGGCGCGGGCGGACGCCAACCTCGCCGTCCTGGAGACCTGGGTCGCCAAGACTTCCTGGGTGGACTTCCTGGCCGAGGCCGCCGCCTGCCGGTCCAACACCTCGGTGTGCCTGAAGGTGGTCGACCCGGCCGTGACCGGACTGGCCGCCGAGGGGCAGGGCGCGTTCGCCAAGCGGCTTGCTCAGATCCTGGACAAGGAAGGGGTGGCGCTCGACATCGGCGGCTATCGCGACGCCCCGCCCGGCCTGCGCATCTGGTGCGGGGCCACGGTGGAGCGGGACGATGTCGAAGCCTTGACGCCCTGGCTCGACTGGGCCTTCGCCGAGACCTCGGCCGAACTCACGCCGGCCTGAAGTCGCTAGCCTCCAACAAATTCCGCGCGGCGACCTCGCCTGCGCAAACCCACGCATCAAGGACCTATTCCATGACTCCCCGTGTGCTTATCGCCGATTCCCTTTCCCCGGCCGCCGTCGACATCTTTCGCCAGCGCGGTGTGGACGCGGACGTCAAGGTCGGCCTCAGCAAGCAGGACCTGCTTGGCGTCATCGGCGACTATGACGGCCTCGCGCTCAGATCGGCGACCAAGGCGGACGAGGAGGTGATCGCGGCGGCCAGGCGGCTCAAGGTCATCGGCCGCGCAGGGATCGGCGTCGACAATGTCGACATCCCCGCCGCCACCGCCGCCGGGGTTGTGGTGATGAACACGCCGTTCGGCAACTCGATCACCACCGCCGAGCATGCCATCGCCATGATCTTCGCCCTGGCCCGCCAACTGCCGGCCGCGGACGTCTCCACCCAGGCCGGCAAGTGGGAAAAGAACCGGTTCATGGGCGTGGAACTCTACGCCAAAACCCTGGGCCTCATCGGCGCCGGCAACATCGGTTCGATCGTCGCCGATCGGGCCAACGGCCTGAAGATGCGGGTGATCGCCTATGATCCGTTCCTGGCCCCCGAACGGGCGGTGGAGATCGGCGTGGAAAAGGTCGAGCTGGCCGAGTTACTGGCTCGCGCCGACATCATCAGCCTGCACACTCCGCTCACCGACAAGACGCGCAATATCCTCTCCGCCGAGGCCCTGGCGGCGACCAAACAAGGCGTCATGATCGTCAATTGCGCCCGCGGCGGCCTGGTGGACGAACAGGCGCTGCGCAAGGGCCTGGATGACGGTCACATCGGCGGGGCGGCGTTCGACGTGTTCGTCGACGAGCCGGCCAAGGACAATGTGCTGTTCGGCGCCCGCGGTTTCGTCGCCACGCCGCACCTGGGCGCCTCGACCAGCGAGGCCCAGGAGAACGTCGCGCTGCAGGTGGCTGAACAGATGAGCGACTATCTGCTGACGGGGGCGGTCACCAACGCCCTCAACAGCCCCTCGATCACCGCCGAGGAAGCGCCCCGGCTGAAGCCCTATGTGGCGCTCGCCGAGCGGCTGGGGGCGTTCGCCGGCCAGATGGTCGACGTGGGCCTCAAAGGCGTGGATGTGGCCTTTGAAGGCGATGTGGCCGCCCTCAATGTGCGACCGCTCGCGGCCGCGGCTCTGGCCGGGGTGATGCGGCCGATGCTGGCGGAGATCAACATGGTCTCGGCCCCGGCCGTGGCCCGTGAGCGCGGCGTCACCGTTTCCGAGTCCCGCCAGGACAGCTCACCGATCTATGAAAGCCTGATGCGTGTGACGGTGCAGACCGAGATGGGCCGCCGCTCCTTCGCCGGGACTGTGGTCGCCGGCGCGCCGCGTATCGTCGAGGTCAAGGGCATGGAGCTGGAAAGCGCCTTCGCCCCGGCCATGCTCTATGTGAACAACCTCGACAAGCCGGGCTTCATCGGCGCGCTCGGCGCGCTGCTGGGAGAGGCCGGGGTCAACATCGCCACCTTCAACCTGGGACGGGTGGCTGCTGGCGACGACGCCATCGCCCTGGTGGGTGTCGATCAGGCGCCGGACGAGACCTTGATCGCCCGTATCCGCGCCCTGCCGCACGTGAAGGAGGCGCGGGCCCTGCGATTCTGAGGGTCAAAATCTGACGCGTGAGGGGGAACGAAGTGACGGCCTTCGACAGAGTCGTCAGACAACGGCGAGCGCCAGGCCGAGGCCGGCCAGGACGGTGTCGCGGTCCTGCGGGGCGAACCCAGCGAGGAGGGCGGCGCCCTCGGCGCGGAGGTCGACGCCGGCGAGGGCCGCCCGCGCCTCCTCGCGCCGACCCAGATGGCCGAGCGCGGCGGCGGTCAGCGACGCGGCGAAGGGCCGCAGATCGGGCATTAGCTCGCCGGCTTCTTGCGCCAGAGGGGCAACCTTTTCGAACCGGTGCAGAAACAAGTTGGCGAAGGCCATCCCCATGAGGACGATCTGGCGCCACACCGACCGAGGGTCGAGCCGTAAGCCGGCCTCGAACCCGGCCAACGCCGCGGCGGCCTCGCCCGCGTAGAGATCCACCCAGGCGCAATTGACCTGGACGGTCAACGATCCGGGATGCCGCGCCAGGGCGCGCTTGGCGGAGGCCAGCGCCCCGGCCCTGTCCACCCCCAACTGCATGCTCGCCATGGCCACAGTGGCGATGACCTCGGGGTCGTCGCCCCGCGCGCTCAACGCCCGCGCCCGGTGATCGAGCGCGACCCGGCGATCCTCTTCGGGATCGTCGCTCCACCCGAACACGAGTCCATTGGCGCGGGCGAAGGCGGAGATCGACAGGGCTTCGGCGTAGCCCGGGTCGCGGGCGATCGCCTCGTCGAACAGCGCCATGGCCTCGGCATGGCCGGCCTTGCTGAAGGCCCCCCACGCTCTCATGCCCTTCAGGAAGAGGTCGTAGGCGGTGAGATCCTGTGTGGGACGGGCGCCGGCGCGGCGCGTCTCGATGGCGATGATAGTCGGCTCGATCTGGCCGGCGACTGCATTCGCCACCCGGTCCTGCAGCGCGAACACGTCCTCGAGGGTGTCGTCGAACCGCTCGGCCCAGACCTCCCGGGCGCCCTCGAGCGCATCGATGAGGTGCGCAGCGATCCGCACGCGGTCGCCGGCGTTGCGGACGCTGCCCTGGAGCAGAAAACGGACACCGAGCTCGCGGGCAATCTGCGGCAATCGACCGGCCGCGTCGCGATAGGTGAGGCTGGAGCCGCTGGCGATCACGAACAGGGTTCGAAAGCGCGACAGGGCGGTGACGATCTCCTCCACCATGCCGTCGCAGAAATAAACCTGGTCCTTGGCCGGGCTGAGGTCCGCGAACGGCAGCACGGCGATCGAGGGCTTGCCCGGGAGAGGCAGTGGCTGCGCCACCGCCACCGGCGTGGCCGCTGTCGATGGGGGCGGTTGGCCGGCGCCGACGAGTTCGGCCACGCTGGCGGAGACCTTCATCCAGCCGGGGTGGTTCACATCGCCGGCCCAGCCGGAGAAGTCCGCGCATTGGATGCGGTTGAACGGCATCGGCAGCTGCGCGGCGTCGAGGCTGAGCTGCACCAGCGTGTGGGCCTCGCGGGCAAGGTCGGCCTCGGCGCGCACCCATTGGCTCTTCACCGCCTCGGCCGACCAGACCACCACCACGGCCTTGGCGGCCCGCAGCCGCTCCTCGATCACCTCGGAATAGTCCCGGTGCGCCGGCAGCTCGTCATCTCGCCAGACGTGATAGCCGAGGCCGCGCAGGGCCTCGGCGACCTGCATCGCCTCGCGCTCGGTGGAGCGGGCGTAGGAAATGAACACGTCTGACATGCCGCTGGCGCGCGCCTCGCTTATGGCGCGACCCTAGCGGGGCTCAGTCATTCGGGGCAAGCCGCACCAAGCAGAGTAACAATTGAAGTGTCCCGCTTCCAGGCAGGCCCAATGTCCTTTGCACCCTAACGCGACTTTCGGAACGTCTGCTATGCGACCGGGTGGTTGGATATCGCGGGCCGCCAAGCTCGCGAGCCCTTAAGAGAGTCTGAACTAGACGGCTTTCGCCTTGGCCCGCAGCGACAGGCAATAGCCAAGCGTTACGGCTATGCCCGTTAAGACTGCGCCGCTGCCGCCCCATATCGCCACCGGAATCGGCGCAAACGCCCACAGTCCGGCATAGACGAGCCCGCTTAGCACCATGGCCCAGGCCGCGATCCGCCTGGCCCGGCTGGCGCAGGCGCCGGGGACCGGGGACTTGGGCATCCGGTTGCCGTACCAGGCCATCCAGAGCCCGCCAAAGCCGGTGACCAGGCGTGTGACTGTGTCGCGGTCGATATAGCCTAGATTGCGCGCGTAGGTCGCGCCGAGCGCCAGGGCGAGCATGACGCCGGCCCAGACGAGACCGGCCATCAGTTCCTTTTTCATCGTGCAGTCTCCTCCTTGGGCTCCGGCGCCTCCGCGCCCAGGCCGAACGAATCGATGAAGCCGAGCAGCGCTTCTTCGAGCACCGAGAGCTTCAGATGATAGATGACGGACTTGCCGGCCTTCTCGGCGTGCACCAGATCGGCCTCCTTCAGCACCGCGAAGTGCGCCGACATGGTCGGCTTTGAGACGTCGAACTGGTCGCTGAGCGCGCCCGCGCTTATGGGCGCATTACGCAGGAGCTGCAGCACGCGGCGGCGGGTCGGATCAGAAAGGGCCTTGAAGACCTGGCTCATAATTAGATGATTAGCTAATCATCTAATTATCGTCAACCCCGCTGATCGGCGGTCTGCGACGTTCGGAATGTCCGGTCGTCGGAAGGGACAGTCCGTCAGATTCTATCCACTCGTCGTACTCACCCGTCGTAGAAAAACGCCGGGTGCAGGCCGATCAGACGCTTCTCGCGCTCGCTCTGGGCGCGGGCGGCGGCCTCGGGCGCCACCTGGCTGAACTCATCGGTGGGATAGATGCGCTGGGCGATATCGCGGCGGCCATAGTGACACTGAAGGAAGAAGCGGCCGAGCTCGGGCTGGGCGGGGGTGCCACGATGCCAGATGTCGGAGACGAACAGGATGGCGTCGCCCGCCTTGGCCGGCAGGAGGACGGGGCCGCGGCCCTGGTAGGCCAGGTCCATCCCCAGCTCGTCGGCGTCGCGCGGCGGCAGGCGGCCGGACCGGTGCGAACCGGGGATCACCGCGGTCGGGCCCGCCTCCAGTGGGCAGTCGATCAGGAACAGGTGCAGGCCGATGGCAAACACCGGATAGGGGATATCGTCCGGCCACGGAACGTCCTCGGGCCTGGGGATATGTGGGCCGGCGTCCATGTGCCAGCGCCCGCCCTGGTGGCCGGCCGGATTGCGCCAGGCGGAGTTGGCGATGATGTGGCAGTCTTCGCCCAGCAACGGCTCGATCGTATCGAGGATCGCTCGCGAGCCCACCGCCTGTTGAGACAGGGGCGAGCGGTTGAACATGGCGTAACGCCACTCCCCACGCACGTCGCGCTCCCGGTCGGGGGCGGAGTTGTCGTAGACGGCGGCGATTTCGTCGCGCAGGGCCGCTGTCGCCCGAGGGTCGAGCACATCGGGGAGGTGCGCGTAGCCCTCCCGTTCGAGCTGGGCCGCCGTCTCAGGCGCGGGCGCCCTGCGCAGGATGAGATTGCCGTGGCGCCGGGTGATCATGAGCCAGGAGTATGGAGCTTCCGGGGACACGATCAAGCGCGCGATCCCAGTCAGTCCGGCGGTCAACGACACGTTCACAGGGGTCGCGTGCGTCGATTGGCTCGCCGATTCGCTGTTTGTGCTCGCCGAGCCGCCGCTGGGCCATTGGTACGACACCGCAGGCGAGCTTCGCGTGGGGTTCCGGCGGTTCGAATCGAGCGGCTGGTCAAGCTCGCGTTCGCCCAAATCCGGCAGGCGACGACGACGACGCCCTCTGTGCTGATCCGGCAGCTGGAGAATGAGGCTGAGGCGATCCTCGAGAACGCGACCGGACTCTGCGCCCTGGATGGCCCCGACCTGGAGGTCGCGTACCAGCGCGCGAGCGCGGCGCTCTACTCTCACGCAAATTTCGCATAAGAGTGCTCGCTTCAATCCCAGGAGCGTGGGCTCCGGGATCGCCGTGAGAGCCGGAATTCTCGAAGGGTCCCTCAGGCTCACGCCGCAGCAGCCGACTCCTGGGTCACCTCCGCGACATCGAACGGATGCGAGACCAGGGCGAGGTGCGAGCCCCCCGGGGATCACGAGGACCTGACGGGCGCCAGCCCGTTCGGCCATGAACGCCATCGCCGCTGGCGCTATCGCACGATCCTTCGAGCCATATAATCCCGGTGCGCGAACCTAACAGGCCGCTGGATCGACTTGCCATGCCAATCCTTGTCACGAGCGCGTCGGGCGCAAACGGGAACGGATACGGCGCGCTGCTCGCATTCGACGACGACGGAAAGCCGCTCGGCCCCTTCAGCGACGACGACCGGATTATCGATCCGCGCGGCTTGGCGCCCGACCCGCAACAGGGCCTGCTCTTTCTCAACAGCGCCGAACGCGTGCTGGCGCTCGACTCGGTCGGCAAGGTGGTGGGCGACACCGGTGTGATCGCCGGGCTGAACCCGGGCGGCGGGATCTTTGGCCCGGACGGCCGGTACTACGTCAGCCTACGCGACGCTCGGACGCTCCTGGCGCTGCCGCCCAATCTAAAGAGCGTGGGCGAACACGTCCTGCCGCCCGGGGTCGTGCCGTTTCCGCGAGGATTTGGGTTCAATGCCGAAGGCACGCTGTTCCTCTCCTCAGGTGTCGGACCTGACGGCAAAGGCGACGAGACGGTCGTCGCCTTTTCGAGTGATCGCACGCGCGCCGTTCGGCTGGTCGAGGACCCGGAGCTCAGTCCGCTCGATCTTACGGTGGCGCCGAACGGCAACGTGGTGGTGTCGAGTGAGCGCCCGTTCGGAGCGCTCAACGCGGTCACGACGATCCGCGAATACGATCCTGAAAGCGGGCGGCTTGTGCGCGTGTTCTCCGCCTCACGCCTTGCGTCGTTTCGAAGGCCGCGCGGGCTGCGCTTTGGCGCCGACGGTCATCTCTACTGCGCCACTCAGGATGAGGTTGTCGCGTTCGACTTCACGACTGGTCGTTGTCTTGGCGCCGTCGTTCGATTGGCCCGACTATATGGGCAAGCCCTCGCTTTTTTTCCGCCGTAGCCCGCCGTGGACGCGCGAAGAGTGAGACCAAAGCCGCTCTAATTCCGACGGTCTGAATCTCCAGTGAAGCACTTGCGATCGATATGACCATAGGTCCGGTGCGTCCTTAAGACACATCGCTGCACCGCCGGCCCCGGGATACTGGTTTGCGGTGGGGTCTGGGCCGTGTCGATGCGTCGTGCATCCAACAGTTTGCAAACGGGAGAGACCCGTAGCGCTCAGTCAAGGCCGGATCAGATACCACCGTGCCAAGCCCCGTAGCGTTGGGCCCAGTGTGCCGAGCGCCGGCAAGGGCGCCTGAGTCCGCCGCTGGTCCAGACCTCCTGCGTGACGGCGTAGCCCCCCTGTCCGAGCGCACGACTGTCGTAGACCCGGACCTGGCGGCGTTGGCCGAACGTCAACTCGGGTTGGACGCCCTCCTGGAAGACATGGCTGCAGGCTTCGCCATGTGCGAAGCCATCTGGGATTCCGAGGGGCGGCTTTCTGACTACACGATCCTCGAGATGAACTCGGTCTTCAAGCGAATGCTCAGGATCGGTCCGGAAGCGGTGGGGACAAAGCTGAGCGACGGTCCCGGAGACCACTCAAGGTGGCTGCAGCTATGCGAGGGCGTCTTCAAGACTGGCCAGCCCGCCAGCGCCGAACATCACACTCCCTCTCTCGGCCTTTGGCACGAAATCCGCATCACCCGGGTCACCGGGCAAAAGATTGCGCAGCTGGTCTTCGACATCACCGACGCCCACATCGCCAAGGAAAAACTGCGCGAGAGCGAGTCCCGGCTGCAATCGATCTTGGACACCATCCCAGACGCCATGGTGGTGACAGACGAGGAAGGGCTCGTTCAGTCCTTCAGCCCGGCGGCCGTAAACCTGTTCCAGTGGTCGAAAGAGGACGTGGTCGGTCAGAGCTTTCTGATGTTGGTGGCTTCGTCCGATCGCGAGGATCTCGATTCGGACATGGAGCGCTACGCCGACACCGGCCAGAGTCGCACCATCGGACTTCCCCGCATTATCACTGGCCTGCGCAAGGACGGTTCGACATTTCCGCTGGAGTTGTTCGTCGGCGAGACCAAGGCCAACGGCCTCAGGTTGTTCACCGGCTTCGCGCGAGATCTGACCGAACGGCTGGCGGCCGAGGCCCGCCTCCAGGCGTTGCAGTCCGAGCTGGCGCACGTCTCGCGGCTGGCGGACATGGGGGAGATGGCGGCGAGCCTGGCCCATGAACTAAATCAGCCCCTGGCGGCGATCTCCAACTATCTCAGAGGCGGCCGGCGTCTGCTGGACGCGGAGAATCGAGACAGTCGCGCCCGCCCGTCGATCGAGAAGGCCGCCGATCAGGCCTTGCGGGCCGGCGAGATCATCCGTCGCATGCGGAACTTCATCGCCAGCGGCGAAAGCGATCGAAGTGAAACGAGCCTGAGCGGTCTTCTGAAAGAAGCCTTCGCACTTGGACTGGTCGGCGCCCGCGAACGCGGCATAGCCACGCACATCGAGCTGAGTCCTGCTGCTGACCCCGTGGCGGTGGATCGGGTCCAGGTTCAACAGGTGGTGCTGAACCTTTTGCGCAACGCCATGGACGCCATGAAAGACTCTGCCCGGTGCGAACTCCGCTTGACGACCAGCGCCGCCGACGACGGCATGGTCATGGTGTCGGTCGCCGATACCGGACCCGGGATCAGCCCCAAGATCGCTGACCGGCTGTTCCAGCCCTTCGTCACCACCAAGGGCGCCCAGGGCATGGGCGTGGGCCTTTCAATCAGCCGCGGGATCATTGAAGCCCATGGCGGACGCCTGTGGGCGGAGCCAAACCCGTCAGGCGGGACGGTCTTTCGCTTCACCCTGCCCAGAGTCACACGCAGGGTCGATTAACGCTGCTCCCCGAAACCCGCGCCACACTCCTACTCTGCCGAATGCCATCCATGGGTTCTCACCCAAAGGACACTGGCCCAAGCCAGACCGATCCCATCTTGCCGATCGTCCGCGCCCACGCATCCACGATCCGGCGCCTGGGCGCGTGGCGCGTCCGGCCGTCCATGATCCAGCGCCGGGTGTCGGCCGGGTCGATGACCGCGTCGATCTCCAGGCTGGCGGCCTCACTGATCGCCTTGCCGCGCCGGTAGAGGGCGCCCAGGAGCTTATCGAACAGGGCCTGTTTCGCCGCCGGATCAGTCTCGGCCTCCAGCTCGCGGCGGGATCAAGCGGACTCGACTACCACTCCAGGAGTTCGAGCCCGGGTACGTCGCGGAAGTCATCGCCATTGCAGGTGACGAGCGTGGCGCGATGGACGAGCGCATGGGCGGCGATCATGCGGTCGATGACCTTGCGCCTGGAGTACCCAACGGCCTCGACTATGTTCCTGTAGGCGTTCGCGGCCACATCGTCGAACGGGACGACTGAAATCGATTCAAGCAGCCTCTCCAGGCGCATCCGTCGCAATGCCGCGTCGGCCCGGACGGCGTGAACTCCGCCTTCCAGTTCAACGCGACTGATGACCGACAGCAACACATCGGTTTGCAGCCTCTCCACCTTGGCGGTGATCTCCTCGTCACCGTCGCTGAGATGGATGGCGATGTTCGTGTCGAGCATGAAACCCACGCCTAAAGACCATCCCGTTCCGGCATCTCAATCTCGTCGCGGACACCTATGGAGCTTGGCCGAGGCAGTTCCCTCAGCCGCCGGATCATCTCAGCGATCGACTGACGCTTGGGATAGACGGTCATGACGTCGCCGGAACGCACGATGGTGACCTCGACGCCGGGGCCATACGCCACCTCGCGCGGCAGGCGCAGGGCTTCACTGTTGCCGCTCTGGAATGTGCGGCTGGTGACGGTGGGCATAGTCCAAACTCCAATGTAATCACCTGTATATACGCATTGCTTGCGGGTATTCAATCACCAAGCATCCACGAACCGGCGCCTGGGCGCGTGGCGCGTCCGGCAGGACCGCAAGCCGTCCATGATCCATCGCCGGGTGTCGGCCGGGTCGATGACCGCGTCGATCTCCAGGCTGGCGGCCACACTGATCGCCTTGCCGCGCCGGTAGAGGGCGCCCAGGAGCTTATCGAACAGGGCCTGTTTCGCCGCCGGATCGGTCTCGGCCTCCAGCTCGCGGCGATAGCCCAGCCGCACCGAGCCCTCCAGGCCCATGCCGCCGAATTCTCCGGTCGGCCAGGCGGCGCAGAACACTGGCGCCAGGGTCGATCCGCCGGCCATGGCCTGGCCGCCCAGCCCGTAGGCCTTGCGCAGCACGACCGCGAACATCGGCGTTCCCAGACGCGCGGCGTTGATAAACAGGCGCGAGGTCTTGCGCACGGCGGCCTGGGCCTCGCTGTCGGGGCCGACCATGAATCCCGGGGTGTCGATCAGCGAGAGGACCGGCAGGTCGAAAGCGTCGCACAGCTGGAACAGTCGCGAGCCCTTGTCGGCCCCGTCGCAGTCCACCGCACCGCCCAGATGCCGAGGATCATTGGCGATCAGGCCCATGGGCCGGCCCTCGATGCGCAGGAAGCCGGTGATCACGCCGGGCGCGAAGCGCGGGCGAAGCTCCAGGAACGAGCCCGCGTCGGCCAAGGTATCGATGACCGTGCGCACGTCATAGACCCGCAGTCGGTTCTCCGGGACGGCGCGGCGCAGCAGCCGCTGATCAGCCATCGTCCACTCGGCCACAGTTCCCTGGAAGTAGGACAGGGCCTGTTTGGCCAGGCGCGTGGCGTCGGCCTCGTCATCGGCCAGGATGTCGACGACGCCATTGACCGTCTGCACCTCCATCGGCCCGATATCCTCCGGCGCGAACACGCCCAGGCCCCCGCCCTCGATCATGGCTGGGCCGCCCATGCCGATGTTGCAGTCGCCGGTGCAGATCAAAATCTCGCTCAAGCCGGCGAAGGAAGCGTTGCCGGCGAAGCAGCGGCCCGAGACGACGGCGATCTTGGGCACGATGCCGGCGAGTTGGGCGAAGGACTTGAAACTGGGCGTGGCCAGCCCCGATGCGCCGACGCCGTCGGTATCGCCCGGCCGCCCTCCGCCGCCCTCCGCGAACCACACCACGGGCAGCTCCTGGCTTTCGACGATCTCGAGCAGGCGGTCGGTCTTGAGATGATTCATATGGCCCTGGGTCCCGGCGAGGACCGTGAAGTCGTAGGCGAGCGCCGCGCACCGGGCCTGCTCAGGCGAAAACAGGTCGCCGTTGACCCGGCCCAGGCCGCAGACCAGGCCGTCGGCCGGGCTCATGCGCAGGAGCTCTTCCTCCGAGCGGCGCCTTCGCTGCGCGGCCAGGGCGAAGGCCCCGTATTCGAGGAAACTGCCTGGATCGAGGAGGTCGTCGATGTTCTCCCGGGCGGTGCGCTGGTTTCGCGCCCGCCGGCGGGCGACGGCTTCGGGGCGGGCCTCATCCCGGGTGGTTCGCCAGCGCGCCTCGACCTCGGCCAGGTCCGGGCGAATGAAGTCGAGGTCGACCTCCTGCGTCGCGTCCTCGTGCTCGCCTTCGACGTGCTCGGGGGCGATGAACAGGATCGCCTGGCCCTTGGACAGCACCTCGCCCTTGGCGGCGGCGATGGCGGCCACCCGTCCGGCCACAGGGGCGGCGACGACATGCTCCATCTTCATGGCTTCCAGGACGGCCAGGGTCTGACCCTGACGAACCACCTCGCCGGCAGCGACATCGATGGATCCCACCGTGGCCTGGAGGGTGGCGGTGACCGCCTCGGTCCCTTCCGGGGCCGTGACTGAGGCCGCCGCCGGCTTGGGTGGTGCAAGCGGGGAGGGCATGCTCCGTGTCGGCAGGTCGGCGGCCGCGGCGACCAGCTCACCGGCGTGTTCATCAATGAAGCGGGTGGTGGCCTCGCCGGCCAGCACTTCGGGGCGGCCAAGGAGCGCGCGCAGCAGGCTGGCGTTGGTCTCCACGCCCGCGATGCGGAATTCAGCCAGGGCCCGAGCGGTTCGGGCCGCCGCCTGGGCGAAGGTCGGAGCGGCCCCAATGACCTTAGCCAGCAGGGAGTCGTAGTGTGGGCTGGTGACGTATCCGGCCCAGCCGTAGCCGTCCACGCGCACCCCGGGCCCCGAAGGCGGCTCATAGGCCTCCAGGCGCCCGCCGGTCGGCGTCAGCGCGCCATCGGCGCTCAAGGTCTCGAGGTTGACCCGCGCCTCGACCGCGAAGCCACGCGTCGGCGGCGTCGCGGTCAGCCCCACGGCGGCCAGGGTCTGGCCCGCTGCCAGGCGAATTTGGATCTGGACCAGGTCGACGCCGGTGACCTCTTCGGTGATCGTGTGCTCAACCTGCAGGCGGGCGTTGGCCTCGATGAAGGCGAAATCGCCGCCCTCGGCGTCGAGGAGGAATTCGATCGTCCCCAGGGTTCGATAGCGGACCGCTGCGGCCAGGGTGACGGCGGCGTCGAACAGGCGCTCACGCAGTCCGGCGTCCAGGCCCGGCGCCGGGGCGATCTCGATGATCTTCTGGTGGCGGCGCTGCAGGGAGCAGTCGCGCTCGCCAACGGCTAGGACGCCGGTCTTGTCGCCCGCCACCTGCACCTCGATGTGGCGGGCGCGCTCGATCAGGCGCTCGGCGTAGAGCCCCTCGTTTCCGAACGCCGCCAGGGCCTCGCGTCCGGCGCTGGCGAAGGCCTCGGCGATCTCCTCGCGCCGGCGCACGATCCTGTGGCCCCGTCCGCCGCCGCCGGCCACAGCCTTGATGATCATGGCGCGGCCGCGCGGGAGGGCTTTGAAAAAGGCCTCGACGTCGGCCAGGCGCGCGGGTCCGGCCACGCCGTCGATCACCGGCACGCCATGTTTGGCGGCGATAGCGCGCGCCTTGGCCTTGTCGCCCAGGGCTTCCAGGGCTTCCGGCGAGGGACCGATGAAGATGAGGCCGGCCGTGTGGCAGGCGCGGGCGAAGGCGGCGTTCTCGGACAGGAAGCCGTAGCCGGGATGCACCGCGTCGCAACTGGCGGTTTTGGCGGCGGCGACGATAGCGGCGATGTCGAGATAAGCGGCGGCCCCGGAGCCGGCGAGGGGAACGGCCTGGTCCGCCGCCTTGAGGTGCAGGGAGGCGGCGTCGTCCTCGGCGAATACGGTGGCAGCGCGCAGGCCAAGCTCGGCGGCGGCGCGGGCGATGCGGATGGCGATCTCACCGCGATTGGCGATCAGGATGTGCGTGACGGGCATTCGCCTCCCCAGGTCCGCTGGTGTTTCCACCATAGGGACGAATGACGGCGCGCCAACCGCCTTGACTCTCGATCGCGCAGGACTAGAACAAAAAGAGAACAAAAAGGATGGTTGGTTGATGTCGCGCCAGGCGCGTCTCATGGCGGTGCGGGAAAAGCTCGCCGCCCTCGAGGGGGCGGCGGGGCGCGGCGTGGCGCCCTTCGGCGATCCGCGCATCGACTCCTGCCTGCCCGGCGGAGGCCTGGCGTTCGGCCGCTGGCACGAAGCGGTGGGGGAGGGGATGGAGATCGAGACCGCCGCCGCCGCCGGCGCCTTCATCGCCGCCCTGGCCGCGCCGCTGGCCGCCCGGGGAGCGGTGGTGTGGGTGATGCGGCGCCGCGATCTCTATGCGCCGGGCCTGGCCGGTCTCGGCTTCCCGGCCGAACGTCTGATCCAGGTGCGCGCGCCGAGCGAAGCGGCGGCCCTGGCCGCCCTGGAGGATGCCCTCGGCGCCGCCGGCGTCATCGCCGCCATCGGCGAGGTGGAGGACATGGACCTGACTGCCGGACGCCGGCTGCAGCTGGCCTGCGAGCGGCACGGCGCCATCGGCTTCGTCATCCGCCGGCGGTTGTTCGGAGGCGGCGGAGCGGCGTCGGACCTGGCGGGGGCGGCAGCCACGCGCTGGCGGATCGCTTCGGCCCCTAGCCAACCGGCGCCGGGCGAGCCGGGCCTGGGTCCGCCCCGCTGGCGGGTGGAGCTGGAGCGCTGCCGGGGTGGACGAACGGGGACCTGGATCATGGAGAAAAGCGATGGCGCGCTACCTTTGCGTGTGGTCGCCGAGCTGGGCGATCGCCAACTGGATACGCCGCAATCCCTCCGCCTCGCGGGGTGAGGCTTTCGCCCTCATCGCCACCGAGCGCGGCGTGCGCCGGCTGGCCGCGGTGGACAGGGGCGCGGCGGCTCTGGATCTCGTCCCCGGCCAGAAGGTCACGGACGCCGCCGCGCTTGTCCCCGATCTGGTCACCGCCGAAGCCGATCCGGCCGCGGACGAACGCGCCCTCACCGCCCTGGCCGACTGGTGCGCCCGGTTCTCTCCCGCCGTGGCCATGGATCCTCCCGACGGCCTCATCCTGGACACCACCGGCGTCGATCACCTGTGGGGCGCCGAGGCGGCGATGATCGACGATCTGGCGGTCCGCCTGGCCGGAAATGGGATTGCGATCCGCGCCGCCATCGCCAGCTCGCCCGGCGCGGCCTGGGCCCTGGCTCATTTCGGTCCTGACCGCGCCATTTCCCCGCCGGGGACGCAGGCCGCGCGGCTTTCATCCCTGCCACCGGCCGCGCTTCGGCTGTCGCCGGCGGACGCCGCCCAGATCGGCCGCCTGGGCCTGCGCTCCATCGGCGCCCTGACCGCCTTGCCGAGGGCTGAGTTCGGCCGCCGGTTCGGGCCGGAGGTGATGCGTCGCCTGGACCAGGCCCTCGGGGTCGGCGGCGAGGCCCTCGTCTTTCGCCGTCCGCCCAGTCCCTGGTTCGCGCGCCTGGCCTTCGCCGAGCCGATCAGCGCGCCGGAAGACCTGGCCAGGGTCAGCGGCGATATCGCCAGGCGGCTCACCGCGCGGCTGGAGGCGGAGGGGCGCGGCGCGCGACGCTTCGACCTCGCTTTCCATCGCCTCGACGGCGTGGAGGAGCGCCGTTCCATCGGCCTGGCCCTGCCGGGGCGCGATGCGGACGCCGTCGCCCGATTGTTCCTCCCCTTGCTGGAGACCGTGGACCCGGGCTTCGGGATCGAGGTCGTCACCATGGCGGCGCGGGAAGTGGAAGCGCTGGGTTCGCGCCAGCGGAACCTCTCTCCTCATGAGGAGGCCGGAGAGGAGGGCCTCGCGCCGTTCATCGATCGTCTGGTCAATCGCCTGGGCGATGGGGTGGTGTGGCGCGACGAAGCCTTTGCCTCGCATGCGCCGGAGCGGGCCACGCGGCGCCGTCCGCCGCTCTCAGTCGCGCCATCGCTCGGCTGGGACGCGGAGCGGCCTCGCCCGCTGCGTCTTTTCCGCCGGCCCGAGCCCATCGAAGTGGTGGCGCCGGTGCCGGACGATCCGCCGATACTGTTCCATTGGCGCGGCAAGACCCGTCGCGTGCGCCGCGCCGAGGGTCCCGAGCGGCTTGGTCAGGAATGGTGGCGACGCCCGTTCGATGCGGCCGATCCGTCGGCGGCGCGCGACTATTACCAGGTGGAGGACGAGAGCGGAGCGCGCTTCTGGGTGTTCCGCGCCGGCCTTTATGACGCCCACGATCCCCCGAAATGGTGGCTGCACGGCCTGTTCGGATGATCCACAGATGACGAAGAAGATTTATCCACAGATGACACAGATGGACGCAGATGAACTCAGACCGTGGCGACCCTCAGACCTATGCGATCATTGGCGCCGCAATGGCTGCTCACGGTGGGGGCTTTCTCGAGGCCGTCTATTGCGAGGCTCTGGCGATAGAACTCGAGGAACGGGCGGTCCCATTCGGCGCGAAGGCCTATTAAAATCTCATACCGAGATCAGGTTCTCTCGGCGATGTATCGAGCCGATTTCTTATGCTTTGAGGATGTGATCGTGGAGGTGAAGGCGCTGGCGCGCCTATCCTCGATCGAGGAAGCCCAGATCATTAATTATCTCAAGGCGTCGCGGGTCGAGCGCGGTCTCTTGTTGAATTTCGGCGCTTCGCGCCTGGAATGCAGGCGCTTCCTCTTCTCCCCGATCCATCTGTGTTCACCTGTGTCATCTGTGGATTTTGGATGACCGGCGATGAGCTACGCCGAGCTTCAGACCACCACCAATTACAGCTTCCTGCGTGGCGCCTCGCACCCGGGTGAGCTGGTGCTGGCGGCCAAAGCGCTGGGCTTGGCGGCCATCGGCATCGCCGACCGCAATAGCCTGGCCGGGGTGGTGCGCGCCTGGGCCAAGGGGCGGGAGATCGGCCAAAGGGTCCTGGCCGGCGCGCGGCTCGATTTTGCCGATACGACGCCGAGCGTCGTCTGTTATCCCACCGACCGCGAGGCCTGGGGACGCCTGACGCGCTTGCTGACCCTAGGCCAGCGCCGCGTCGCCAAGGGCGAATGCCATCTGACCGGCGCCGATCTCGCCGCTCATGGCGAGGGCCAGCTGATCCTCATTGTCCCCCCGCCACGTCTGGACGAAGCCTTCGAGGCTGAACTCGCCCGCCTGGCCGGAACCTTCGCCACCTGGCTCCTGGCGTCCAGGCCCTATGGCGCGCGCGACCTCAAACGCATCCACCGCCTGAGCGAACTCGCCGAGCGATGCGGCGCCCCGCTCATCGCCGCCAACGACGTGCTTTATCACGGGCCTGAGCGGCGGGCCCTGCAGGACGTCCTCACCTGCGTGCGCGAGAAATGCGCCGTCGCCGAAGCTGGCCTCGCTCTCGAGGCCAACGCCGAGCGGCATCTGAAGTCTCCCGCCGAGATGGCGCGCCTGTTCGCGAAGTGGCCGCAGGCGGTGGAGCGGACCGTCGAGGTCGCCAGGCGCATCCGCTTCGATCTCGCCGAGCTGAAATACGAATATCCGGACGAGCCCGTGCCGCCTGGCAAGACCGCCATCGCCCACCTGACCGACCTGGCCTGGCGCGGCGCGACCTGGCGCTATCCGGGAAGGATCCCGGACAAGGTCGACAGGCTTCTGCGCCACGAACTGGCCCTGATCGAGGAGCTCGACTACCCCAATTATTTCCTCACCGTGCACGACATCGTCGCCTGGGCGCGCGCCCAGGGCATCCTCTGCCAGGGACGCGGCTCGGCCGCCAATTCGGTGGTGTGCTTCTGTCTCGGCGTGACGGCGGTGGACCCCACCGAACCCGACCACGACATGCTGTTCGCCCGCTTCATCTCCAAGGAGCGCGACGAGCCGCCCGACATCGACGTCGATTTCGAGCACGAGCGGCGTGAGGAGGTGATGCAGTATGTCTACGGCCGCTATAGCCGCGAGCGGGCGGCGATCTGCGCCACCGTGATCCACTACCGCCCGCGCAGCGC
>OUNO010004862.1_pt2 | contig 26463 bp, 23 predicted proteins | sample 1779811 | NCBI WGS metagenome assembly OUNO01 (sample SAMEA3914804, study PRJEB12502) | metagenome | biome: forest; material: soil | place: Canada | collected 2010-06-25 | depth 0.3 m
ATCCAGCGCCGGCTGCAGATCGGCTACAACCGCGCCGCCTCGCTCATCGAGCGCATGGAAAAGGAAGGCGTGGTCAGCGCGGCCAATCACGCCGGCAAACGCGACATCCTGGCGGGGCCGCCGCCGGTCTGATAGGGCCGGCCGATGGTTCCCGCATTCCGGCTTCCTCGCCGCCGGTTCTTCGCCCTAGCCCTGGCTGCGCTCGCCGCTCCCGCCCTGGCCGCGGAGCCTGCCGGGCTTTCCGCGGACGACCAGGCTCTGGTGGAACGCGCCCGGACCTATCTGCTCGGGCTTTCCAGCGCCATGGGTCGCTTCACCCAGACCGACCCGCACGGCCACGTCACCACCGGGACCTTCTATCTGCGCCGGCCGGGCCGGGCCCGGTTCGAATACGATCCTCCATCGGGTCTGGTGGTGGCCTCCAACGGCTTTCGCGTCGCCGTGCTCAACCGGCGCCTGGGAACGCTGGACGCCTACCCGCTCGGCGCCACGCCGCTCGGCGTCCTGCTCTCGCGCGATATCCGTATCGACAAGAACGTGGAGGTCGGGGCCGTGAAGCGCCGGCCGGGCGGGTTCGAGGTCGTCGCCCGGCAAGCCTCCAAGCGCAACGAGGGCGAGATATCCCTCGACTTCGACGACGCGCCGATGGTCCTCGCCGGCTGGGCGATCACCGACGCCCAGGGCGGCGTCACCCGGGTCAGACTGGCCGACTTCGGGCTCAGCAAGGCCATGCCCAACTGGTATTTCGAACTGGCCCCGTCGGGCGCCGGGAGGAGTGCGCCTGACTCGGTGAAGACGCCCGACGCGCCAAAGACGCCGAGCCCGTAATGCGCCTGAGGATCGCCACCTGGAACGTCAATTCCGTGCGCCTGCGCGCCGAGCAGGCGGCCAAATTCGTCGCTGAACAGGCCCCGGACGTGCTGTGCCTGCAGGAGATCAAATGCCAGGCCGGGGAGTTTCCCACCCAGGCGTTCGCCGACGCCGGCCTGCCGCACATCGTCATCAATGGCCAGAAGGGCTGGCATGGCGTCGCCATCGCTTCGCGCCTGCCCATCGAAGCCGTCGCCCCGCTCGGCCTGTGCCGCGAGGGCCACGCCCGCTGCGTGTCGGCCAAGATCGCCGGGATCGAGATCCACAATCTCTATATTCCCGCCGGCGGCGATGTTCCGGATCGGGCCGCCAACGCCAAGTTCGACCACAAGCTGGATTTCTATGAGCGGCTCACCGTAGAGATGGCCACACGCTCGCCGACGGACCCGCTGGTCCTGGCCGGAGACCTCAACGTCGCGCCCGGCGAAAACGACGTGTGGAACCACAGGTACATGTCCCGGGTGGTCAGCCACACCCCGCCGGAGATCGAGGCCATGGCCGCGCTCAAGGCGAGCCTGAGATTCTTCGACCCGGTGCGCCAAGCCATCCCGGAGCCGGCCAAGCTATTTTCCTGGTGGAGCTACCGCGCCGCCGATTTCCGACTTTCGAACCGGGGCCTGAGGCTGGACCACATCTGGCTGACTCCGGGGCTGGGCGGGGCCGCGGCGCGCATCCACGATGACGTCCGCCAATGGGAGCGACCCAGCGACCACGCCCCGGTGAGCGTGGATCTGGCGATCTGAGCTTTCCAGCTTGAGCAGGGATCGCCTGTCGCCCAGCAACGTTTCCCTCGGGGGACGATCAAGCTGGCTGCTCGCCGGACCGGCGGCGCAAGGAGGAAAGTCGATGAAAAATAAACTGTTGGGCGTGTCCGCCATCGCCGCTGTCGCAGGGTTGGTCGGCGGCGCTCCGGCGAATGCGGCCGTCGAGCCGGTTCGTATGCAAGCGCAGTCATTCGCTGAACTGCTGCAGCCCATTCCGAACGCGACCGAACGACTGCAGATCTCCGATATGCAGGCCGCCCGCGAGGAGCCGCGCCTCATCGAGGCCCAGTACGTCAACCACCACCATCACCATCACCATCACCACAACCGTCGGTGGTATTTGCAGAACGGCTACTATTGGCATGGCGGCGCCTGGGTCCTGCGGCCCCGGAACAACCACCATCACCACCATCACCACCACAACAACAACCCGAACAACCCGCCGCCGCCCCATCCGTACTAACCGGGGCTAATCGGCTCGGCGGTGGGTACTCGCCCGGGGGGGGGGCCGGGTGATTGACACCAAAATCCGCTCCTTTGCCGCGCGGGGCTGTAGCGCACGGCAAAGGGGAAGGCTCCAGCGACCATGCCCCGATCAGCGTGGATTTGGCGCGCTTTGGCGTCGCATCGGATCGCTCGGCCCGCCGGCGCGTTAGCGACTACGAGTTCGCCTCGGGCTCATTGGAGCAAAGTCGATGAACAAGCAGATGGGAATGACCGCCGCCGCGATTGCGAGCCTGGTCGGCGCCGCCGCCGTGGCGCCCGCCGATGGAGCTGTGCGCATGCAGGCGCAGTCATACGCAGAGCTGCTCCAGCCGATTCCAAATGCGACCGAGCAACTGAAGATCGCCGATTTGCAGGCCGGGCCGGCCGATGCGCGCCTGATTGAGGCGCAATACATCAACTCCCATCACCATCATCATTATCGGCGCCATCGGCGCACTCAGCACCATCATCACCACCACAACAACCCGCCGAACCCGTACTAGGACGTGAGTTCATAAGGGTGCGACGGACACCGGGTCTTCAGGCGTCCGCTACACCCTCCCCGCCGTCGTGGCCGGGCGCCTCCTTCCCCTTGATGGGGAGGGAGGATGAGCTTGGTCAGGCTTGACGGTCCCTGGCCTTCGCCACGCGCAATAGATGGCGATAGGTGCCGTCAAACACGGTGCTTGTGGACGACAGCCATCGGGTGGATCCGGAAAGAGTATCGCGGCTGGCGTGAATGCGCCGCGCCTGCAGTTCGCGTTCGGCGCCCTCCTCCTCGTCCATCGGCTCAATGGTCAGGTCGGGTTCGGTGGGGATGACAATGGCCTGGGCGAAGGGCTCGCCCTGCCGGAACACGTGAACCCCGCCCCGGGGCGGCGCCTTGAAGATGACGAAGAAGATCATCGGCCACCACTCGGTGCGGACGAGCGCCGGCACGGCGATCGGCGTGGTGTCGGTCGCATCGGTATAGAAGCGCGGATGCGGCTCGGTGCGGATCGACCAGCCGGGCGGGACCTTCAGGTCGAGCAGGATCTGGTAGGAGTAGTAGGCCTCGCCGAAGGGGCGGAAGGGTGGCCAGTTCAGGCCGTCGAGCCGGTCCGGCCCCCAGTCCGCCTCGAGCTTCACCTTGCCACGCACGGTGCGCACGCGCAGCTCTTGCTCGAACGGATAGATCATCTCCAGGCCGTATCGGGCCCCTTCCGAGAACGGCGCGCAGTGCCAGACCTGCTCATGGGAGCCGTCCACGCGCGGCTGCGGCTCGCCGCCCCAGCCGGGAACGGGCATTTCGGTGCGACGGGGCGGAGGACAGGGTCCTACGATTCGGTATTTCAGCAGGGGCATCTTAAGCTCCACCTTAGGCGTTAGCCCCAGGGACAACGCGGAAACCCCCCGTCCGCTCCGAGAGTTTCACCCCCAGCCAGGAGGCGGCCATGACGACATCAGGCGACAGAGGGTTCGGGCTCGACACCCGGCGCTACAACACCGCGGCGGTCACGCTGCACTGGCTCATTGCGCTGGTGATCGTCATCCAGCTTTGCCTCGGCTGGTACATGAACGAGGTCCTGCCCGACCACTCGCCGGCTCAGGCCCAGATCGAGCACCTGCACATTTCGCTCGGCCTGACCATCCTGCTCCTGGTCCTGATTCGGATCGCCATCAGGCTCGCGTGGCGGCCGCCCCCCCTTCCGGCCGACCTGCCCAGGTTGGACCGGGCCCTGGCCGTCTTCACCCATAGTCTGTTCTACGTGCTGATGCTGATCCTGCCTCTGACCGGCTGGGCTCTGGTGTCGGCCGGCAGTCATCCCATCTCCTGGTGGGGAATTCCCTGGCCGCACCTGCCGGGAATGCACGCCTTCGCCGGCGCCCAGCACAAGGCGGCGCGTCACACTCTCACAGCGGTGCACACCAACTATTTGATCTGGATCGTGCTCGCCACTCTGGCGCTTCATGTCGGCGGCGCCCTGAAGGGTCAGTTCCAGGGGCATCCGGTGCTTTGGCGAATGATCCCGGGCCAGAGACCGCGGTAACGCGTACGCTCCTCCCCCTCGACGAGAGAGGTGGCCCGAAGGACCGGAGGGGTGATCTTACTTGGCTCTTAGTCCTCAGGCGCGCCTGTAGAGCCGCGCAGGCCGGTGTGCGCCTCGCACCAGTTCGCCGGTCTCGAGGATCGCCCCGGAGGCGAGCGCGGCCTTGCTGAAATTCCGCTTGTCGGACGCGATGCCCGTCACTGCGTCATACGCCGCCTGAAGTTGGCTGAGCGTGAAGCGCGCCGGCACCAGGCCGAGGAGGATCTCGAAAGCCTTCGCTCGTTCACGGAGGGCGGCGAGCGCCGCGGCCGCGATTTCGTCGTGATCGAAAGCCAATGCCGGCAGCGTCCGAACCGGCCACCAGCGCGCATCTTCCGCGTCTGTGTCCGCACGCGGGGCCAGTTGATCAGACGGCAATAGCGCGAGGTAGGCGACGGAGATTACCCTCTCGTTCGGTCGGGGATCGCGCCCGGGCGCGCTGAAATTGTCGAAGTGGTGAACATCCGCGGCGCCAACCGCCACACCGGTCTCTTCCCGGAGTTCGCGCCTCGCGCAGGCGTCCAGATTTTCGTCAGGCCCTAAGAAACCCCCGGGCAACGCCCATCGGCCCGCGAAGGGCTCGAGCCCGCGTTTGATGAGGAGCAGATTCAGCTCAGCGGCGCGCAGGGTGAACAGCGCCACATCGGTCGCGACCGCCGGATGGGGATAATCGTAGGAGTAGGGCATCTTTGTGTCTTGACAACACTAACTAATCGGTTATTGTCAGTTCAACAGGAACCCGACTGGCTGTCAATTGCGACCATACTGAGGCAAATTCATTGACTAAACGGCTCAGTCGGCGCTCCATCCACCCAACCTTTGAGGGGCTACATCCATGACCGCGCGTGTCTCGACTAATAACAAGATCGCCATCGCCGTTTCCGGCCTCGTCCTGGTTGGCGGCGGCGCCTACCTCTTTACCAAACAATTTCCACCCAGCGGCGGGACGGCCGCCGGCACCATCACTGCGGCCCAGCGCTACCGCTCGGCCCAGGTCGGTGAGGCCGATGTCCAGCTCGGCGACAACGCCGTGCCCCGGCTGATGCAGACCGACGCCTTCCAGCTGATGGTCAAGAATCCGTCGTTCCGGGCCCTCGCCCGCGATCCGGCGTTCAGCGCTTTGGCCCAGAACTCGCAAGCCCTAGCGGCGATGTCGCAGAACGCCCAGGCGTTCCAGAACCTGTCCAGCAATCGGCAGCAGTTTCAGGCTCTGGTTGCCATGAGCAACGCGATGAACGCCCAGTCGGCCGCGGCCACACGAAGCAATTCAGCGGCCTTCGCCGCCTTGGCCGCCGCCAATTCCAGCGCCTTCTCGCGCTTCGCATCCAACTCGACGGCCTTCGCCGCAATGGCCAGTCACGCCCAGGCCTTCGCGGCCATGGCGAACCACGCCCAGGCCTTCGCCGCCATGGCGAACAACGCCCAGGCGTTCTCACGCTACGCCAACAACTTCCCGGCCTTCGCCGCCGCCGCCGCCAACGCGCCGAGCAATTCGGCCATGTCGGCCAACGCCGCTGCGTTCCAGTCGCTGGCGGCCGACTCGCGGGCCATGTCGGCGCTCGCCGCCGACTCGGCGGCGTTCGCGGCTCTGGCGGCCAACAGCCAGGCCTTCTCGTCCCTGGCCTCCTCGCTGTCCGCCGCCCAGGCCTCGAACTCGGCGCTGGCGGCGAACAGCTCGGCCTTGTCGGCGCTGTCGGCCAACAGCCAGGCGTTCGCCATGATGGCCAGCCAACCGGCGGCTTTCGCGGCCATGGCCAGCCACGCTCAGGCGTTCGCGGCCATGTCGAGTCACGCTCAGGCTTTCGCCGCCATGGCGGCCAACGCCCAGGCCTTCGCGCGCTACGCCAACAACTTCCCGGCCTTCGCCGCGGCCGCCGCCAATGCGCCGAGCAACTCGGCCATGGCGGCCAACGCCGCTGCGTTCCAGTCCTTGGCGGCCGACTCGAGGGCCATGGCGGCGCTCTCCGCCAACAGTCAGGCGTTCGCGGCCATGGCGGCCAATAGCCAGGCTTTCGCGGCGCTGGCCTCCAACAGCCGCGCTTTCGCCGCGCTCGCCTCCAACAGCCAGGCGTTCGCCGCCCTGGCGGCCAACAGCTCGGCCTTGTCGGCCATGGCGGCCAACACAGCCTCGTTCGCGTCCCTCGCGCACGCGGCCGAGGCCTTCCAGGCCCTGTCTGCGGCATCGGCGGCCTCGCACGCCCAGTACGCCAACGCCCAGGGCGCGGCGGCGCTGGCGGCCAACAGCCAGGCCTTCGCGTCCATCGCTGCCAACAGCCAGGCGTTCGCCGCCCTGGCGGCCAACAGCTCGGCCATGGCGGCGCTGTCGGCCAACTCCCCGGCGTTCGCGGCCATGAACGCCAATTCGCAGGCGTTCTCGGCGCTGGTCTCGAACGCGGCGTTCGCGTCCATGGCCGGTAGCTCGAGTTTCCAAGCCGCGGTGGCTCAGAACTGATGGGCTAGACCCTGATGCGTTTGCACGGAATAGATGCGAACGTGAATCAGGGTCTGCATTTAATCTGTTAATCATCCCCGTTCAGACGATTCCGTCTGAACGGGGATTGCTCTAGGGTGACCTCGGCCCCCTAAAAAGCAGGGGCCGTGCTGGGGGGTTGTCGATGGTTCTGGCTTTGCCGGCGGCGCCGCCGGCTATTGAGGCGCCCGCGCCACCCACACCGGCGCAGGCGCCGCCGATCGTCCTGGCCCAGCTCGAGCCGCCCCTGGGCTCACTGCAGGTCCGGCAGCCTCCGACCTCGGAACCGGGCGAGAAGGTCGAGAAGCCGACGGCGAAGCCGCCAGGGACTCACCCTGCCTGGCTGAAGCCGGAGATCGATCTCGACCTGACCCGCACCACCGATCTCAACCTGCTCTACTTCGCGCCGGCCGAGACCTATCTGACGCCCTACGTCGGCCGCAGCCTGGAAAACGCCATCGCGTCCCAGAAGCGCATCTTCGGCTGGACCCCGTGGGAGCGGACCACGGTGCTGCTGAAGGACTTCGCCGACTACGGCAACGCCGGGGCGCGGGTGACGCCGAACAACACCCTGCTGCTGGAGATCTCACCGCTCAGCCAGATCTATGAGACCCTGAGCGCCGGCGAGCGCTTTTTCACCCTGGCGAACCACGAAACGACGCACCTAGTGACCATGGATGCGTGGAATTCGGCCGACGCCCGCTGGCGGCGGATCTTCCACGGCAAGCCCTTCCCGATCGCCGAGCACCCGGAGACCATCCTGTACAACTTCCAAGCCGCGCCCAGGGTGACCTCGCCGCGCTGGTACCTGGAAGGCAGCGCCGTGTTCATGGAAACCTGGATGGCCGGCGGCTATGGCCGCGCCCAGGGCGCCTACGACGAGATGGTGTTCCGGGCCATGGTCCGCGACAACACCCACTTCTATTCGCCGCTGGGGTTGCAGGCCGAAGGCGACCAGGTCGACTTCCAGGTGGGGGTCAACGACTACCTCTACGGCACCCGGTTCATGAGCTACCTGGCCGAGACGCGCTCGCCGGAGAAGCTGATCAAGTGGTGGCGGCGCGACGAGGGCAGCAAGGCCTATTACGCCGCCCAGTTCAGGCAGGTGTTCGGCGAGCCGCTCGACAAGGTCTGGAACGAGTGGATCGCCTGGGAGCACGACTTCCAGCGGGCCAACCTGGCCTCCGTGCAGGCCTATCCGGCCACCCCGACCCACCGCCTGACGCCCTTCGGCCTGGGTTCGATCTCACGCTCTTTCTACGACCCGGCCACCGACAGCCTTGTCGGCGGGTTCCGTTACCCCGGAGTGATCGCCCACATGGGTGAGTTGTCGCTGGCCAGCGGCAAGATCCGCCACCTCGCCGACATCCAGGGGCCGGTTCTCTATCGGGTGACCTCGACCGCCTACGACCCCAAGACCCGGACCGCCTGGTTCACGGCCGACAACTTCAACGCCCGCCGCAACCTCATCCAGCTCGACGTGGCCAGCGGCCACACCAAGACCCTGCTCACCCACGAGCGGATCGGGGACGTCGTCTTCAACCCCGCCGACCGCTCGCTCTGGGGGTTGCGCCACGACGAGGGACTGGTGACCCTCGTGCGCATCCCGGCGCCCTATACGAGCTGGAGTCAGGTCCACACCTTCAAGTACGGCGAGGTGCCGTTCGACCTCGACATTTCGCCGGACGGGAGCCTGCTGTCGGCCTCGGTGGGCGAGGTGGACGGCGACCAGTCGGTGCGCGTCTGGCGCCTCGCGGAGCTCGGCCAGGACGAGCCCAAGAGCGTCGCCGAGCTGCGCCTGGGCCAGGCGACGCCGGAAGGCTTCGTGTTCTCGCCGGATGGCCGTTATCTCTACGGCAGCGCCTATTACACCGGCGTCTCCAACATCTATCGCTTCGAGCTGGCCACCCAGAAGGTCGAGGCGGTCAGCAACGCCGTCACCGGCCTCTTCCGCCCGATCCCGCGCGCCGACGGCTCGCTGATCGCCTTCGAATACACCGGCCAGGGGTTCGTCCCGGTCAGTCTCGATCCGAAGCCGCTGTCGGACCTGGGTTCGATCAAGTTCCTGGGGGCGCAGGTCGCCGAGGACCATCCGATCGTGAAGACCTGGGCCGTCGGCTCACCGACCAAGGTGCCGCTCGACTCGATGATCACCCAGCAAGGCAAGTACGATCCGCTGCACCAGATGCGCTGGGATTCGAGCTATCCGATGGTGGAAGGCTACAAGGGCCACGCGGCGTACGGCTGGAACGTGCTCATCGAAGACCCGCTGCAGTTCGACCAGCTCGACGTCAGCCTGGCCTACTCGCCGGCCGGCGACCTACCCGACTCCGAGAAATGGCATGTCCGTATCGACTACCATAACCTGAAGTGGCGCTTCACCTATTGGCACAACGAGGCCGGCTTCTATGACCTGTTCGGGCCGACGGACAACAGCCGCAAGGGTGACGCCTTCATCGTCGGCTACAAGGACCCGCTGATCTTCGACCCGCCGAAACAGCTGACCTTCGACGCCGAGGTGGCGGGCTACATCGGCCTCGACACCCTTCCGGGGGCTCAGAACGTCCAGACCGGCAACATCCACGACATCGCCTCGGCCAAAGCCGGCTTCACCTACGAGAACACCGACAAATCCCTGGGGGCCCTCGACTATGAGAAGGGCGTACGGGCTATGGCCTACGTGGGCAACGACTACGCCAACGGCCAGACCTTTCCGAAGGTGTGGGCCGGCTTCGACATCGGCAGGCCGTTGCCGATCAAGCATTCCTCGATCTGGCTCTACACGGCCGTCGGCGCGGCAAGTGGAGGTGCGGACAATCCCCTGACGCCATTCTACATGGGCGCCTTCGGAAACAACTACGTCGATATCGGCGAGGTGAAGCGTTACCGCGACTACGACAGCTTCCCAGGCTTCGGCATTGACGCCATCGCCGCGCGCCGGTTCGCCAAGGGCCTCGTCGAGCTGAACCTGCCGCCGGTCTGGCTGGGCGGGATCGGCGCCTCGAGCCTCTACCTGAGCTCGGCCAGGCCCGCGCTTTTCGCCGGCGCCATGGAGATCGACCCGCCGAGCGGGCCGGCGCGCACTCTCGAGAGCGTTGGCGGCCAGATCGACTTTAACCTCACGGTCGCCCTGCGCCTTCCCATGGTCCTCTCAGTAGGCTACGCCGCTGGGCTGGAATCAGGCCAGAAGACCGGGGGCGAGGCCATGATCTCGCTCAAGATCCTCTGATTGAAAGGCGGGATCATGCGGCCTTTTGAGAGCAGGGAAGGCGCCGGGTGGAGCTGATCCTTGTCAAGGCTCTGGTCGCCTTCGCGCCCGTCCTGATCTTTCTGGCGGCGTTCATGTGGCTGGACGCGTTCAAGCTCGTCTCCCTGCGCGCGCTCGGCTTGCTCCTGGTCGGCGGGGGCGTGCTCGCCATCGTCAGTTATGGGATCAACGGCCGCTTCATCGACGCGATGCCGATCGGTTTTTCGTTCTTCAGCCGCTTCGTCTCCCCGCCCATCGAGGAGGTGCTCAAGGCCTCCCTGATCTTTGCGCTCTTCGCCCGCAACCGGATCGGATTCGTGATCGACGCCGCCATCGTGGGCGTCGCCGTCGGCGCGGGGTTTTCGGTGGTGGAGAACCTCATCTATCTGGGCGTCTTCACCCAGGCGAGCGTGGGCGTGTGGGTGGTGCGCGGTTTCGGAACGGCCGTGATGCACGCCGGCTGCTCGGCCCTGTTCGCCGTGGTCGGACAACACCTCACCCAGCGCTACATGCGGATCGAGGCCCACCGGCACCGGTTCGAGACGCTTCTCTTCCTGCCCGGCCTGGCCATGGCCATCGTGGCCCACAGCCTCTTCAACCAGTTCGCCGGCCAGCCGGTCATGGCCATGGTGATGACGCTGTTCCTGGTCCCGCTGCTGCTCTTCATGATTTTCAGCCGCAGCGAGCATGGCGCGCACAAGTGGCTGCTGACCGACTACGAGAGCCACCAGCACATGCTGGACGATATCCGCGAGGGCAAGCTCGCCGACAGCCCGGCCGGCCGCTTCGTGCTGGCGCTTTCCGAACAGTTCCCGGCCGGCGTCGGAGCCGACATGTTCCGCTATATCCAGGTCCACATTTGGCTGGTGGCCAAGGCCGAGGAGGACCTGATGGACCTGGAGGAGGGGCGGCCGGAGGACCTGGGCCAGGACGTGCGCGAGCGGCTGGCGGAACTGCATGCGCTGGAGCGTCGGATCGGCAAAACGGGTCTTCTGGCGCTGAACCCGCACCTGCATTTCACCCGCAACGACCTCTGGGAAATCCACGAGCTCGAAGTGCACGCCGAGCGGCGCGCGCGCATGGAAAAACTCCGCCGCAAAGCTTAGCGGCCCTGCGCGATCCTCGGAGGCGCCGCCGCCGGGCCGGTCGGCCCGGACTGCCCACAGCCTTGACGGTGAGACGTGACGCAGAAGTCAGGCCATGCCCCCGTGACCTGCCAGATGTGCAAAAGTCCGCGTCTGGCCGCCAGCACCATGAAGCGCGGGTCATTTCGGAACCGCGAGAGACCGGCGCGGAACAGAAGCCAATCGTTGTCCTCATCCATATCACCCGTAGCGCCTAGCGCCAGGCGATAGGCCGCATCCGTCTGCCCAAGTTCGGCGATGCTGAGCGCTGCTGGAAGCCGATCCTGACGCGGGTCGGCGGAGAGTGCGGCAAGCAGGCGAGCTATCGCCGCGGCGATGTTTTTCGCGTTCGGATCGCGGCGCAGTCGCAGCCATTGGCTGGCCTCCTCCGCTTCCTTTGCATCTCGAAGACCCGGGCGGTCCGGAGCGTCGAGCATCGCCTCGGCTCGCTTCGGATCACCGACCCACCGTTCGACGTTAAACGCCTGCTGCCAGATCACCCAATTTCGGGGCCAGATTTGCAACGCCCTGTCGATCAGCGGCTCGGCCTCGTCCAGCTGACCGTTGAAGGCGAGCGCCAAGAACAGGGTGGCGGTCTTCACGGGATTCAGAGGATCCGAGGCCATGGATCGCCGAAAATAGGTGACGGCTTCGCCGGATCGGCCGACGCGCTGCAGCTCCTCGGCCATGGCGTTGTTCAGTTCTGACCCGTCAGGTTCGACCTTCAATCCCGCCGCGATCGTATCGACCCGCCGCTGCCAGTTGGCGATTCCGGGCATGACCTGGGCCAACGCGTAGTAGGCGAGGCCCGTCTGGGGATCGATTGCCAGCGCGCGCCGGGCGTTGGCGGCGGCTTCGCGATAGGCGGCGGCTTGCCGCGTCGGGTCGGAGGCGCCGGCGGTGAGAGCCTGGGTTGTCGCCAGATCGGCCCAGGCGCGGGCAAAGCCGGGCTCCAGGACGGTAACTTGCCGCAGTGGCTGAAGCGCTTCGTCGAGCCTGTACTGCTCAATGAGGTCGCACGCCTTCAGATATAGCCGATCGGCTTCGTCGCCTATCCGTGCAGCGCCGCCATGCCGCGTGCTGAGCGCACAGTTGATCACAGCGTCGGCCTTGGTGGCAATCTGCTCGCGCACGACATCGGGATGACCCGAGTCGCCAGCGAAGTCATTGGCCCACAGGATCGCGCCGCCGCGTGCGCGGGCGAGTTGCACATGCGCCTGCAGGCGGTCGCCGAGAGTCGCGACGTTGCCCGAAACGATGAGATCGGCATCGGCCGCGTGCACACCCGGCTCGCCGATCTGATCGATGATGATCCGGGCCGGGTTGGCCACCAGGGCATGGGTCAAGTCGCCCGAGAGACCAAGGCTGACGGCCTGGGCGGGCGCATCCCCCCCGGCCGCCCGCAATGGTTCCACGGCCAGAACCCGATGCGGCGCGGTGGGCCGCAGCCACCACGCCACGGCCAGGCTGGTCGATAGCAACAGGACGGCCACCGCGGCCAACAAGCGGATGCGGCTTCGCTGTGCTGGCGGCTTTGGCGCGGCGAGGATCGGGTCGGGTTGGCGCGCCTGTCGCCGGTGAGCCGCGGCGACCGCATGGGAGGGATCGGCCGCCTCCAGGAACTCGAGGAGGCTGCGGCCTTCCAAGGTCCGGCCGCTGTCGAGCGCGCGTCTCGCGGCCGCGCTCACGGCCTCGCAAAGCTCCGCCTGCTTCTCCTGTCGAACGCCGGCCAACCACGCGTCGATCGTCGGAGAAATTCCATCCAAGTCGGCGAGCAGGGGTGGCGGGTTCGGCCCGAGCGCCAAGGCCAGGGTATCGAAGTCGTCGCTCCGCGCGGCAGCAATCAGCCTGTCGAAGTCGCTGTCAAGAACCGCCGGATTCGCTCGCACCGTCGTTCGGCTGGCATAGATCAGTGGCTGCTGACCCAGGGTAAGTGTTCGCGCCTCATACAGTGCCTGCCTAAGGCTGGCGCGTCCCTGTTCCGCCTCGCGGTCCGTCCACGCGAATTGGATCAACGCGCTGCGCGACAGGGCTTCCCCGCGGGCCAAGAGGATCCAGGCCAACAGCGCGCGCGTCTTGCGCAAGGCTGGCAGGACATTGTGGCCTTCCGCGTCCTCCAGGGCGAAGGCGCCGACGAAGCGAGCGTGGAACCGCACTATGTTGGATCTGTCCGAAGGAAGGCGAGTCGTTCCGGCAGCGTTCCGACGTAACCGGCTCTGCGGCAAGAGGGGCGGCTAAAGATTCCTCGTGTGCAATTGACGTTCCTTGACGCCCAATTGACGACCGGTTTCCGCCGAACTCCAGCAAGCTTATCTCGGTCACGCGCCAACCTCTAGGTGAACATAGGGAGCGCGCGGCCTGAGATCATCGGGGTGCTGCTTTCCGTGACGTGCGTCATCTCTGATCCCATCTGGACGCGCCACCCGGCGTGCTCCTGCCAAGACCCTTTGACCGTGAATACAACTAGCTCAAGGACCAGAAGATGCTGATGAAGACTTTCCTCATGACCGCCGCCGGCGTAGGGGCCTTCTCCCTGGCAAGCGCCGTCGCCGCCCAGCCCGCCGCGAACTGGAACGGCCCCTATGTCGGCGTCCTCGCCGGGGCTCAGTTCGGCAACGCCGGCTTCGCCTTGCCCGGAGACACGGGCGACGTCTTACAGAGCAACAGCGCCAACAAGACCGCCTTCACCTGGGGCGGCATGGTCGGTTTCAACGTCACCACAGGCGGCGTGGTGTTGGGTGTGGAGGGCGACCTCATGGACGCCGACAACACCAAGACCGTAGTTGCCTGCACCACCCCAGACGGCTGTTTCACCTCGGCCCATGACTCCTTCACCACCTTCAACAACTTGAAGCAGACCCTGAACGGCCGGGTGCGTGCGCGCGTCGGCATCGCCAGGGGCGACAACCTGTTCTACGTCGCGGGCGGCTACAGCGTGGCCAAGACCCGGCTCGACCTGGTCGGCGACTGCTTCGATCCGGCCAATCCTCCCGTCCCGCTCGTCTTCACATTCAGCCGATCGAAGACGCTCTCCGGATTCAATATCGGCGCGGGCGTCGAGCACGCCATTGGATCGCATCTGCGGATCCGCGCCGAGTTCATTTACGACGACTACGGCGACCAGACGTACGCCGGCGACGGCAGCGGCGAATGGAACGACCGCCTGATTTCCGTGCACGACTCCAACCTGCGCCTCGGGGTGAGCTATCAATTCTAAATCTCCGAGGCGAGCGCGGACGGCGGGCAGCGCCAAGGAGCTAGGCGCCGATTATAGTCACGCCGACCACACAGGCGCCGCGCCCGGGCGGGCGCCGTCGCTCAGTCAGAACCTGGATGCGCGCCCTCGAAGTCAGCTCTGTGCAGATCATGAGCGGCCGGTAGGCTTGTCATGCCATCCCAGGAGCTTCGCTGCTTCCTTCTTGCAGTCATAGGGGAGGTTGGGCTGGCCGCAGAAGTCGGCCCAGACGCCCGTCCGGCGCCAGTAGTCCGGAAGCTGGAACTTCGCGGCCAGGGCGATGAATCGTTGGTCGCGACGCAGGACTTCCGTAGTGGGTTCGAAAAGGAAATCCGGGTTGTCGGACGCAGTGGGCGAGTAGCGGGCGGCGACGGAAAAGGCGTCGTCGACAAAGCCCATGAGAGCGAGACTCCGGATCGCCCATTGCGGTGACCCACCGCCAGTCGCGACGCGTTTTTCGCGAAGCGCTTGAAGGGCTGAGGCGTCGTGCAATTTCAGCGCTGTCAGCACCGCACGCCATTGTCCGGTCTGCTCGGCGGACATCGACGGACGGTCACCGGCTCGCTCAAGGAAATCGAGGGCCTCAGCCCAGCGGTGCTGAGCGACCATGCTCCTGAACTGGAGGGTCCAAATTGTCGAGCTTGCAGGCCAAAGCCGGGCAAAATGGGCGAGTTGGGCATCCGCCTGCTGCGTTTGGCCCGTCCAAATCAGGCCCATCGAGACCATGTCGGACCAGTCAACGCTGAGCGGGTTTACGGCGGCGGCGCGCTCGTACAGCGCTGTCGCCTCGTTGAGGCGGCCGAGGTCGGTCATGACGTTGCCGAGAAATCCATTGGCGTGCGCCCACGCGGGATCGATAGAAAGGGCCTGGCGGAAGTAGCGCTCCCGCTGGGCGTAATCGGATTGGGGCGCAAGCAGGCCCAAGGCCACGTAAGCGTCAGGGTCTCTGGCGTCCAGTTGAAGCGCCAGATGGGCCTCGTGGTCGGCTTCCTGGCGGAGGGGGCCGGATGAGGTGTCCGAGGGGTCCGGCGCCAGAAATGCGAGATGCTTGGCGAGAACGGAATGCGCGGGCGCGAAATTCGGCGCGCGGCGGGCGACGTCCCGCATCGCGTCGAGCATCTCCAAGGCTGACTTGTTGTCGGTCAAACCATGGTCGCTAACCTCAGCCAAGTCGCAGGCGCGCAGGAAGCCTTGCAGCACGGCCGGATCCGAGAGGCCGCCGGTGGGCCGCAAAGCCTGCGCCGAACAGTTCAAAACCGCGACCGTCCGCGCCCCCACCTGGGCCTGAAGCGCATCTGGCTGACTGCCAGGGCCGGAGATCTCGGCGCTCCACAAGGTCACGTGCTCCGACGGCTCTTCCAGATGCATTCTGACGGTGAACCGATTGCCGTCGGCGTGCACCGTTCCGTTGAACAACAGACCAACGTTCAAGGCTTTTAGCCGGGCGGCCAGATCGGATCCGTGCAGCGTCTCGGCGTCGGATCGAGAGAGGATCTGCAATCGATCCTGGGCCAGCACGTTCTCAAGGCTGTCGGAAAGGGTGGCTGCGAAGTCCTGGAGCGCGGGCGAGCGACCAATCACGTCGAAAGGCTGCACGGCAATACGCTCGCTACGCGGTGGTCCGCGCAACTGCTGTGAGCCGAACCAGAGCCCGAGCGCCAGCAGCAGACCCAGCGCCGTGACACCGATGAAGAGCGATCGCGGCGGTCGGCCGCTTCGAGCGCCAACCGGTTTTTCCGGCGACCGTTGCGCCACGATGGGCAACTCGGAGAGGGGGGTGGCGGCGTCTCCGGCCTCCGGGACCCGGCCCGCCAGGAATGCGACGCTGGCGAGCACCTTCGACCACTGCGGATGGGACGGTTCGCCGTCCCAGCGGTCCAGGCGCGCCGTCTGGAACTGGTTGAAGGGAAGCGGGATCGCACAGTCCCCGATCGAGGCCTGAACCAGCTTGTTCAGATTTCGCGCCAGGTCAGCTTCGGCTCGAACCCACTGGGAATTGATTGCGGGCTCAGACCAGATCACCAGGACCGCTTTCGCCGCCCGCACCTCCTTCTCGATAGATTGCGCGAAGGTGTTGTGCGGCAAGAGTTTGCTGTCCCACCAGACATCATAGCCCGCCGCCCTCAACCCCTCGGCGACGCGGCCCGCGAAAGCCTCGCTTTCACGCGCATAGGAGACAAAGACGTCGGACAAGCTCTCTCCGCCCCCTCAACATACCGAGTGAAGCCGGGTAGCATCATTTTGCTTCGGACTCATCAGCGCGGGCGTCGAGTACGCCGTGGGCTCGCACCCGCTCGTGACCGCTCGGCCGCCTCAGTATCAACACGCCCCTTCGCCATAACCGCCGCCAGCCAAGGGAGCTTGCGATGACGGAAGTGCATTACGGCGTCGTCCAGCAGGATGGCGCCTGGACCATCATCGGAGAGAACCTCCGTTTCGGGGCGTACAAGACGAAAGCTGGGGCCGAACGGGCCGCCCGCCGTCTTGCGAACAAGTCTTCCGGTCTACCCGTCCAGCTTCATGTGCAGGACGAGACGGGCGAACTGCAGCCGCCTGATCGCCTGAACTGACTTGTCGAGATAGCGCTCGCAACTTGCGCGAACGCCTGGGCGCCGGTGGTTTCAACGCCAGAAAGACGGAACTCCACAACTGGGCGGCGTTTGCTTCATCGGAGCCGCTCGTCGCGTCTCCGTACGGGGCGACACGATAGCGTCCGCCGGAGTAGGTCCACGACCACAATTCGGCATTGGTCATGGATTTTGTGGCTTCGATCGCAAGCCAGAGCTGCGCCTGGCCGGAGCGCAGCCGTGCGCGAACATCCGCCGGCAGATCTGTACGGGCCAATTGCCGCTGAAGGCCGGCGGCGAGGACCGCCTGTTGCCAGGACCAGACCACCTCCCCGTGATAGGCTCGCCTCGAAAACAGAGGCTTCTCGTCAGGGGCGGCGAAGGCCGGATTGGCGACCAGCAACCCGACGTCAGTCATCAGACCCGCGGGGAAGGGGCGCATCAAGGCTTCGACCTCGTGGTCCAACGTACTCGCGTCCGGCTGGCCGAAAAGCAGGGCGAAGCCTTCGTCGGAATTGACGACGCCGACGGGCGCACCGTCCGCCTTCAGAGACAAGGCGTGGAATCGGACACCGCCTGGCCCGAGAGACGCCAACGCCGGTCTGGCGGAGACACCCTGTTCGCGGGCGTAGGCGACAACATCCTGGCGGGCCACGCCCCCCGGTATCGCCACCTCGAAATAACCCGGCGCCTTCGTGAGCCAAATCCGGGCTACTCGCCCCGCGCCATTGAACCGCTTGCGGTCCTCAGCCGTCTCGTAGGGTTCCAGCAGCCCGGTCGCGGCCAGGCGGCTGATGGCCGACAGGGCGGCGGGGGCGAAGACCGCGTTGACGTCATAGGGATATCTCCCCCCGCCCAGACCGGTTTGGCTATCGCGCCACTGGCCCGTCGCGCGTCCGGGCTTGATGCTGAGGAGGTGCGAGGCCGTCGGCTCATCGGCGAAGGCGCTTGTTTGCGCCAAGACCAGCCTTAGGTTGCGGACTAGCGCCGCACCTGCGGTCTCCGACTCCGCGCCCGCACGACCGCTCCGTCCTGCCAGAAAGGCCGGAGCGTGGGCAGGGCCGCGAGGATCGTCCAGCAGCCATGCGGCGACCACGGGTGCGAGCATATAGGTGCCGTCGATCATGCCGTAGTCGAACATCGGCGCATCGCTTGCGGGCGCGCCTGCGCTCATTCTGCTGAGAACCGCATATTCGCCGATGGCTTCCTCGTGGGCGACTTCACCGTCCGGCGATAGCCGCGCGAGCACCGAACGCAGCCCCGAGTCGATGGCGGCCGGCTGCAGGGCCGGCATCAACAACCCTACCGACATCAGGGTGTCGCGGCCAAAGTAAGTGTCGAAGCGCCACGAGCCGGCCAGAAACTTCTCCCAATAACTCAGGAAGCGCAGAGTGTTTCGCGCGGCCGTATCTTGCCCGGCGTTAGCACTGAGCAGGGCGTCATCGGCAAGGGGCGTCAGGGGTTGCTCGCCGCTGACCGCAACGATGCGTAGGCGGATCACGCCGTCGGCGGCGGCGACCATGCGGCGATCTTGCAGCGATCCATGGATGACCGTGACCTCAAGTTTGTACCCCGGCGCGCCGTCGAGCCGGTCGCGCGCCCAGCTCAGCGTTGTTCGGTCCAGCGAGGGATCGACGAGCACGGCCCCTGGCACGCCTGCAAGATCCGGCATCCGCCGCAGGATCCTGACCGACGATAGCACAGCGCGCGTCGGGGCCAGACTTGCCGTCCTGATCTTGGCGTCAAACGTGATTCCGTAATGCGGGGGTCCCGTCCTGATCGTAGCACCAGGTGGGCCGCGACCGGGCCCTGGCGCACGAATCTGTTCAGGTTCAGCCCCTGCTTGACGTCGAAGTGCAGCGCCCCTTGATCTGCCCGGCTGTCAGACGTCGCGGCCGCACAAGACGAACTCCAGACCGCAGCGCAAACGAGCGCCGCCGCGGGCCAGGAGGTTGCGCTACGACCATGGGCCGGGCCGTTGGCTCGGCCGCGTTGGACGAGGAGGGGCTCGACTGACGGCCGGTCGGAAACCCTGGAGCGGGCGAGGCGGCGACACAGCATAGTCAAGTTTTCAGGACCCGGCCGTTCTAAACTGGATGCGACAGCGCAGCCCGAGCATAGCCGGGGAAGTTGCGGGGAGAGCTTTAATCGTGTTGCAGTAGTCGCCGCTATGTAGGAATCGCGCTCGTTCCTTGAACAAAGGATACGAAAAGTGTTGTGGAAACCGAAGAAATCCGCCTGGGTGGCGGCCACCGTCATGACCCTCCTGGGTTTTGTCCTGGCTGCGAGCGCCGCCGAGGTCAGCCCTCCGGACGCTCCACCCCTCGGACCGAGCGCTGCCCAGGGAAGCGCCGTCGGCCTGAGGCATTTTCAGATTAGCGAGTGGAGCTTCGCGCTCGATGTCCCCGTTGGAACACGTTTCCGCCGGTTTCAGCCAATAGCCCCTATGAGGTGGTCCGCTTCCAATCCTTGGAGAACGGCAACCCCCTCTTGATCGTCTTCCGATTTCCGTATGACCCTGCGCAGGACATGACGGCGGTGATTGAGGGGGCAGAAAAAAGCCTTGCTAAGAACGGTTTCTCGCACTTCGTCACCGGCGAGATGAAGGTCGGGTCGCGGACAATCCAAACGCTCAACTTTGACAAAGCCCAGGGCGATGGGACCTGGAGCTGCCGCTACTACTACTTTCCCGAAGGGACCGTCAGGTACACCCTGGCTTTGGGCACAACCAACCCGAAGGTGATATTTCCCATATTTGATCGCATGGCGCAGACCTTTGCCTTCGAAGGATCGAGTCGATTTTGAGCGAAATCCCATAGCGCGGGCCGCCGTCCACTCGAACCCGCGTGGAGCCACAACCAAGTTGCAACCGACTTGCGACCCCACGCCCGGCGAGCCAGCCCGCCGACCCCTTTCGGGGCCGCGTAGCCTTTTGTTTTACTTAATAAAATCCTGGAGCGGGCGAGGCGATTCGAACGCCCGACCCCAACCTTGGCAAGGTTGTGCTCTACCCCTGAGCTACGCCCGCACTCCGTCGGGGCGAGAACGCCCCGAGATCAGGAAGGCGGCTTATGACAGACCGACGCCGCCGTTGGCAAGAACCGTCAGCGGCCCAGTCTAAGGCTCTTCATGCGCCGCTTGTTGACGTGGGTCTTGGGCGCGGGCGCGTCGCCCGGCATCTCTCCCTTGAAGTAATAGCGCTGCCAGGCTTCCTTGACCGCACCGGGGTCGCGCTTGAAAAGCCGGGCGTTAAAATCGTCGCGCCGTTCGCGCCAGGCTTCGTATTGGCCATGGAGTTCGGCGTCGCCCGTGAGAGTCTTCTGGATGAGATCGAAGGACTCCAGCGGCTTGTCCTGGACGAGGGTGACGAAACAAAACGGCTCGCCCTTGGCGAATTTCACCCGCCCCGGCCGGGTGAAGATCCAGTTCATGGTGAAGGGAAACGGCAGCCAGTCGGTCTCCACCAGGCCCTGCAACGGCTGGATGCCATCCTTAACGTGGTTGGGCGGACCGCCGGCCCACATCGACCAGCCGTCGGGCGTGCGGAACAGATAGCCAGGATGGAAGGTCACCACGCCGTGCGAGAAATGGCTCTTCACGAAATCGCTGAATTCGGGGAACGGATGGTCTGGGTGGAACTTGATGTCGCTCTGTTCGGGGCCGCCGTTCCACTCGACGGCGAAGCCCACGGGGCAGAGGATCTCCCACCCGGTGGTGTTGGCCATAGTGAGCGGCAGGCAGCGATAGGGATGACGATCGAAGAAGGCGTCCATCCACGCCCGCTGCGGGCGGCCGGGCACGATGTCCGGCGGCCGGCTGGCGGTGGGAAAGCATTCCAGTTCCATGGCGCTCCCTTAGCGCGGACGTGGGCGGGGTCCAACCATGGGCGCGGCGGCCAGTGACCCCGGCGGAGCTGTTCGTCTTTTTCGACGGCCACGGGATCGATCACGTCACTCTGGAGCATGCGGCGGTGTTCCGCGTCGGCGAGGGAGACGCGGCCCTGGACGCCCTGCCAGGCGGCCATAGCAAGAACCTGTTTTTGGAGGACGCCAAGGGCGCCCTGTGGCTAGTCTCCGCCCTCCAGACCACGCGCATCGACCTGAAAGCCCTGCCGGCGACGATCGGCTCGGGGCGCCTGTCGTTCGGCAAGCCGGAGCGGCTGCAAGCCAGCCTGGGCGTTGCGCCCGGTTCGGTCACTGCCTTCGCGCTCATCAACGATCCTGGGCGACGGGTGAGCTTCGTCCTCGACCAGGCGCTGGGCGAGGCCGATCCGGTCAATTTCCACCCCCTGGAAAACACCGCCACCACCACGATGAGCCAGGCCGGCTTTCGGCGCTTCTTGGCCGCGATCGGCGTCGAACCCCGGATCGTGGATTTTGCCCGCTTGGCAGCCTGAAGTTGCGGCCAGGCGCGCTTGCGACCATCTTAAGGCGCAACGCTCATAACGGAACCGCCCATGTCCCTGATCGGAGAGGCCGCCCAGGCCAAGCCCGCCGTCGACGCCATCAAAGAAGGCTCCGACGCCGGCTTCATGGCCGACGTCATCGAGGCGTCGCGCGTCCAGCCGGTGATCGTCGATTTCTGGGCCACCTGGTGCGGGCCGTGCAAGCAACTGACGCCATCCCTGGAGAAGGCGGTCAAGGCCGCCGGCGGAGCGGTCAAGCTGGTCAAGATCGACGTGGACAAGAACCCGGTGTTCGCCGGCCAGCTCCGGGTCCAGTCCATCCCCACGGTGTTCGCCTTCGATGGCGGCAAGCCGATCGATGGCTTCACCGGCGCCCTGCCAGAAAGCCAGGTCAAGGCCTTCGTGGACAAGCTGATCAAGGCTCCAGCGGTTTCGGAAATCGACGAGCTGATCGCCCAGGCGCGCGAGTCCCTGGATCTGGGCGACGTCGGCGGCGCGGCCCAGGGCTTCGCCCAGGCGCTCCAGATCGCACCAGACAACCTCGACGCCATCGGCGGTCTGGCCCGCTGCTACCTGGCCGGCGGGGACACCGAACGGGCCGCCGAGGTCGCCGCCATGTCGCCGGAAGGGGCCAAGAACCCCGACCTTGACAGCGTGCGTGCGGCGCTGGCTCTGGCGGCGGCCGCGCCGACGGACGCCGGCGAGGCCGAGCGGCGGCTGGCGGCCGATCCCGGCGACCATGCGGCCAGGGCCGACCTGGCCGCGTCGCTCGCCGCCAAGGGCAAGCTGGCGGCCGCGGCCGATCAGTTGCTCGACCTGATCGCCCGGGACCGCGACTGGAACGAAGGCGCCGCGCGTGCCCAGCTGTTGAAGGTGTTCGAGGCCGCCGGCCAGGGCTCGGACATCACGCGCCAGGGGCGCCGCCGCCTGTCGTCGATCCTGTTTTCTTAAGGCAAAAGGGACGGGCGCGGAGCCCAAGTTGGTGAGCTATAGAAAACTGTCCGATCTGCCGGAGGTGATCCCGGTGTTTCCCCTGGACGGGGCCGTGTTGCTGCCCGGGGGGGTGTTGCCGCTGCGCATCTTCGAGCCGCGCTATCTCAACATGATCGACGACGCCATGGCCGGGGAGCGGATGATCGGCATGGTCCAGACCAACGCTGGGGCCAATCGCATGCGGCCCAAGCTGGCCAGGGTCGGCTGCGCCGGACGGATCACCAGCTATGCCGAGACGGGCGATGGCAAGTACCTGATCGCGCTTACCGGCGTCATCCGGTTCGAAACCGGAGAGGAGCTGCCGCTGCTGACGCCCTATCGCCAGGTGCGGGCGCTCTACGGCTGTTTCGCCGACGACCTGGCCCAGGACGATGACGCCGAGGAGTTCGATCGAGCGCCGTTCATGACGTTGCTCCGGCGCTACCTCGACCACAAGGGCCTTGGCGTGGAGTGGGACGCCGTGGCCAGCGCGCCAGGGCCGGCTCTGGTCACCAGCCTGTGCATGGCCCTGCCCTTCGAGCCGGCCGAGAAGCAGGCCCTGTTGGAAGCGCCGGGCGCGGACGAACGGCGCGCGACCCTGGAGGCTCTGCTGGCGATCGACGCCGCCGGCGGCGACGAAGATGACGATGACACGCCGCCCTCGCTCCAGTAACGGGGGGCCATGATCAGTCCCGCGCCCGAGGTCGATCCGCGCCTCCTGGAAATCCTCGTCTGCCCGGTGACCCACGGGCGGCTGGAATACGACCGCGAGCGTGGCGAGCTGATCAGCCGTGGGGCGAACCTCGCCTATCCCATTCGCGACGGCGTGCCGATCATGCTGCCGGAGGAAGCGCGTAGCCTCGACGACGCGGCCCCCCCTCCTCCCCCTTGATGGAGCAGGTGTCGCCCCCGGGTCCGGTCATCTAGAGCAAGTTTGAAACGGAATCGGCCCGCTCGCCGACTCTAACGTACAGAGCCTGATTCAGCCTTTGCATCTGTTCCGCGCAAAGCCGCCAGGCTCTGAAAGGCGGATAGACGCCGGACTGCCCATAAGCCCGCAGGAGGCCTCAGGTGTTCTCAGGTGGGTGGTGGCGCCAACCCCGCGAAGGCCACCAGGCGGCCTCGCTAGGGCCCGTAACGACGTCCAGAAGCGGATAATAGAAACCAGGCGTGGTCGCCCGTAGCGCCCGCGGGCCCCCTGGCTCAGGCCGGGTGGGGGGCAACGGCCGCGCGCTGGCGGCCTTTCACTCGCACCACTTCACCTTCTCCCCCTCCCCGAAATCGGGGGAGGATCAAGTCGCTTCGCCAAGCGGCCGACGCAACTTCGCAAGGCGGCAAACGTTGTGGAGATACTCGGTCTGTCCCGGGCGTCAATTTACGTCTGTTTGTGACCGTGACTTCCCGGTTTTGGCTTTCAACCTGCGAGCCTCCGGTTACCCAAGGCTCCCGATGCCTGCCCGAAAACATAACTCCGAAGATGCGGCGCTGAGCCTGATCCTGGCGGTCGTCTCCTCGTCTCCCGCGCCACTGCTGTTGCTTGACGGCCAACTCAGGGTCGTCGCGACAAGCCTGTCGTTCTGCGACGCGTTCGAAGCCAATCCGGCCGGCCTGGCGGGCCAATCGCTCTGGGAGCTGGGAAGTGGCGAGTGGGACATCCCCCAACTGCGAGCCTTGATGACTGAGACGGCCTCTCGCGATGCGTTGACCGGTCCCTGCGAGATAAATTTCAAGCATCCCCAAAGTCCTATCCGCCGCCTGATCGTCCAAGCCAGGCGACTGATCTATCTGGACCTCGCGCAGACGCGCATCCTGGTCGCGGTGACCGACGTCACCGAGGCCAGGGCCGATGCGGCCTTGAAAGAGGCCGCCTTGCGTCAAAACAGCGTGTTGCTGCAGGAAGTCCGCCACCGTGTCGCCAACAGCCTGCAGATCATCGCCAGCCTATTGCTGAAGACTGCGCGGCAGATCGAGTCGGAACAGACGCGCGGCCATCTCAAGGACGCCCACCAGCGGGTGATGTCCGTGGCCGCCCTGGAACGACTGCTCTCCACCTCCAAGGACGGCGACGTCGAAGTGCACGCCTACTTCACCACCGTTTGCGAAAGCATCACGGCCTCAATGATTGGTGAACTCGACCAAATCTCGCTGACCGTCGAAGGCGGCGGAGGGGTGGTGGACGCCGGAGTCTCCGCCAGCCTAGGCCTGATCGTCACCGAGCTGGTGATCAATGCCCTCAAGCACGCTTTTCCGGACGACCGGCCCGGAACGATCACGGTCGATTACAATTTCCACGGTCCTAACTGGATCCTGTGTGTGCGCGACGACGGCGTCGGGATGCCTCCAGCCGGCGTGGCGGTTCGAACGGGCCTGGGGATGACCATCGTACAAGCCCTGGCCGCTCAGTTGAACGCAGTGATCGAGGTCGCTCCGAAACGCCCTGGGACTCAAGTATCCATCCGCCATACTCAGATCGCCCTGGTGCAAGACGAGCCCGAGACGGCCAAGGGGTCCCTTGCGACAGCCCCACCCCACGCCAGTGCGAACAGCGGATGATGACCGGAGGAACGAACATGGACGCACCACTTGCCGGTAGGATGAACAAGACGCTGATGATCGTCGAGGACGAAGTACTCGTCGCGATGACCCTTAGGGACGAACTGGAAGAGGCGGGTTACTGCGTCCTCGACCTCACGGAACGCCACGCCGAGGCGTTGGAGGTCGCCGAGGCGAGCAAACCCGATCTCGCGCTGGTCAATATTCGGCTGGCCGGACGCGACGACGGCATCGAACTTGCCGAGCATTTGAAGGCGTTGGGCATCCCGGTATTGCTGATCAGTGGGCAGACCAGCCGCGCCCGGTCGGCTCAGACGGTCGCGATAGCGTCCCTGCCCAAGCCTTACGACGCCGCCGATATGGTGCTCGCCGTGGCCTATCTCATGGCGCGCTCGGAGGGCGACACTTCCCTGCCCAAGCCGGAAAGGCTCGAAGTCTTCAACGACGACGAAGCCTTGGATTTCGCGCCGGCCGCCTAGGCCGCGGGGCGCGTCGCCCGACCCATTCGCGACGGCGTGACGATCGGCCTAAAGCGCCTGGCCGCGAAGCAGCCGCGGCAGGTCGCCGAGCGCGCCACCGGCATCGGTCATGAACAGCCGCCGGGCCGGTCCCAGGCGATTGACCACCGCCATGCCGGCTCCGCGCGCGTTGCGCACCAGAGCATTGTCGTTGGTGAACAAGCGATTGAAGGCGTCGGTGGCCACGGCCACGGCGATGTTGTCCAGCCGACGCCAACGCTCGTAGCGGTCCAACACTGTGAGCGCGCCGATATCCTCGCCGAGCCGGGCGGCCTCGACCGCGACCTGCGCCAGGGCGGCGCAGTCCTTGAGGCCCATGTTGAGGCCCTGGCCCGCGATGGGATGGATGGCGTGGCCGGAGTCTCCGGCCAGGGCCACGCGCGGCGCGGTCAGGCGCTCGGCCATCTGCAGCGACAGGGGGTAGGTGAAACGCGGACCCTCCAGCGTGGCCCGGCCCAGGAACGGGCCGAACCGGCGGGCGAGATGGGCCTCGAACGCCTCAGAGGCGCAGGCCTTGAGCGCCGCCGCGCGCGCCGGCGTCTCGGTCCATACCAGGCTCACCCGCCGACCCGGCAACGGCAAGATGGCGAACGGCCCGCCGGGCAGGAAGTGTTCATAGGCGACGCCCTGGTGGTCGCGCTCGACCGCCACAGTGGCTACCACCGCCGTATGCGGATAGCTCCAGCCGAAGGTGTCGATGCCGGCCGCCCGGCGGACCAGGGATCCGCGTCCGTCGGCGCCGACCACCAGGGGCGCGCCGAGCGTGCCGCCGTCCTCCAGCCTGACGCTCGCCGCCGCGGTCGTCACCTCCACCGCCGCGACCTTGGCCGGAGCCAGGACTGTGATCCCGGCCTCGGCGACGGCCTGGGCCAGACCGGCCCGGATGTGGCGGTTTTCCAGCATGTAGCCCAGAGGCTCGCCCTCGAAACGCTCGGCGATCTCGGCCGAATCGAAGCGCAGGAAGGCGGGCGAGGGCCGGCGGGAGGAGACGCCCGGCGCGCGGCCGTCTGTGACCAGGATCTGTTCGATGCGTTGGGCGTACGATTCGAGGAACGGGGCCGCGCCCACCGCCCGCCACTGGCGGAAGGCGGCGAAGGAGATCGCGCTCGCCCGGCCGTCGAAGGTCGGCGCGCATTGGGTTTCGAACGGCAGCGGGTCGATGAGGATGGGCGTCAGGCCGCCC
>OUNO010000876.1_pt3 | contig 26385 bp, 29 predicted proteins | sample 1779811 | NCBI WGS metagenome assembly OUNO01 (sample SAMEA3914804, study PRJEB12502) | metagenome | biome: forest; material: soil | place: Canada | collected 2010-06-25 | depth 0.3 m
GCCGTCGGCGCCGAGGAGGCGACCATCGGAGCGCCCTTCTACATCATGGAGCGCATCCACGGCGAGGTCATCGTGTCGAGCGTGCCCGAGGACCTCGACACGCCCGAGGAACGCCGCCGCATCGGCGAGGAGCTGATCGACGCCCTCGTCGAGATCCACGCCGTCGACTGGCGCGCGGCAGGCCTGGAGGACTTCGGCAAGCCGACCGGCTACCTGGAGCGCCAGCTGCGCCGCTTCACCGGCCTGTGGGAGCTCAACAAGACCCGCGAGATCCCGGCCGTCGAGACCGTCGGCGCATGGCTGGCCGAGCACATGCCGAGCTCGGGCGAGGCGACCATCGTCCACGGCGACTTCCGCCTCGGCAACACGATCTTCGCCGCCGCCGCACCGGCTCGCCTGGAGGCCGTCCTGGACTGGGAGATGGCCACGATCGGCGACCCGCTCGCCGACATCGGCTACCTCTGCATGATGTGGACCCAGGCCGGCGACCCGACGGGCGGCCTGCGCGAGCACCTCGGCAAGGTGACCCGCTCGGAGGGCTTCCCCACCCGGGAGGAGCTCATCGCCCGCTACGAGGAGGGATCGGGCCGGTCCATGAGCGACGTCCGCTGGTACACGACCCTGGCGCTGTGGAAGAGCGTCGTGTTCATGGAGGGCAACTACAAGCGGGCCATCGCCGGCACGACCGACGACCCCTACCTGAAGCAGTTCGGCGAGGGCGTCCTCGAGCTGGCCGGCCAGGCCGAAGAGGTCTCGCGTGGCGGCTGAGCCCTACGAGACGACCGCCGCCCGGCGCGGCCTGCTGATCGACTGGGGCGGCGTCCTGACGAGCAACCTGTTCGTGTCCTTCCACGCCTACTGCCTGGAGTCGGGTATCGATCCCAAGACGCTGCTCGGGCGCTTCCGCGACGATCCCGCCGCCCGCGAGCTGCTGATCGCACTGGAGAAGGGCGAGCTGGAGGAGCTCGAGTTCGAGCTCAAGTTCGCGGCACTGCTCGAAGTCCAGCCCGACGGCCTGATCGACGGCCTCTTCAAGGGCGTCGAGCCCGACACGGCCATGGTCGAGGCTGTCCGGCGCGCCCGCATGGCCGGCATCCGCACGGCGCTCGTGTCGAACTCCTGGGGAATCCACCGCTACCCCCACGACATGTTCTCCGAGCTCTTCGACGGCGTCGTCATCTCCGGCGAGGAGGGCATCCGCAAGCCCTCGAAACGGATGTACGAACTGGGCGCCGAGCGCGCCGGCATCGCAGCCGGGATGTGCGTCTACGTCGACGACCTCGCGTTCAACCTGACGCCCGCCGAGGAGCTCGGCATGGCCGTCGTCCACCACACCAGCGCCGACGAGACGATCCCCGAGCTCGAACGCCTCCTCGGCGTGGCCCTGCGAGACGCCGCCGCCCGCTAGCGGAGCCGCGACACCGTAGCCGGCACGCAAGCGTTATGCCGAGCTAGCGTTGGTTGTAGACGGTCGTACCTGTGGGTTGTGCCGGTGGGTGTCCGAGAGCCCGTGGGATCTTCCCGCTGTCTTCGAGCGCCTCGACTTCGCTCTGAGTCGCGCAGTCTTCGGTTGCCGCATCGCTCGGCACGCGTGCGCTCACAGTGATGGGACCCGATGGGGATCTCCATTCAAGATGACAACCGGATCCATCGCTCCATCAGGAACGATTCCCGCAAGCTCGATGGTGTTTCCGTTCGGGAGCGTGGGCGAGCAATCATCGCTCTCGGTGGCGTTTCCGCCAAGAATCGCCTTGGCCGAGAAGCAGCCGCTCTCGGTCTTGCGCCCGCGAAGTTGCGAGCGGGTCAAACGTCGTCGGCGCTACGCCGCCGAGCGCTACTCCGATCAGCGTGAGACCGATCGAGACCGTGCGCTTAGAGAAGATGCTTCCAAACCGGTTCATGACACGCCTCCTTTGTCCACTTGCTTAGGTCCGCCCCGGTTACACACAGTGCACGGCTTCGACGTACGCGTTCCCGTAGATGGGCTGCTGAAACGAATTGTCGTTTCCTACATGACCGGACAGCCTCCGCGCTTCGGCGTAGTAACACATCAGATCCCAACCGCCACCCTCCGGAGGGATGCGCGCCGCAGTGTTCGAGAGTGCTGTGTTGAAGTCCTTGAACTATTCCTCAGCGACGAGAGATACGGCCGACACGACATTCTTGATCGACCCCGTATTGTAATTCTAGTACTCGGAAGTATGCCATCTACCGGGCGTCACCGTAGAGCGCGCTCTCGCGTTTTACAAGCGCGGTTTCCTACTAGGACAAGCGCTACGTCTCCCACCTCAGGGGCAGATTGCGCGGCCCCTACTGGGCCCCAGTCGTGGCTCGGGCGCCGCTACCGGCCCCCGCCGCTCGCGATCCGGAGACCACCCGCTAGGGGCAACTACGCGCTACGCGGAAGGCGAACGCACGCTAGCTTTGTCGTGGTTTCGAGTATTTGCCGGGCTCGACAATGACCCGTGAGGAGCGCCACCGGGGGCGCCGGCAGGCCAAGCGAGGCGCGGGCGCAGGAAGCGAAGTGTGCACGCGCACACGTGCTGGCCGATCGGAGGTCCCGTCGATCTCCAATCGGTGAGGACAAAGCCTCGCGCCGCGCCCGCGGTCGCCTCAGCAGCTCAGGCGCGTTTGCCGCGGCCGTACATCAGCTTGAACACGCCGGCCAGCAGTTTCGAGGTCCGTGACTTGTACGGGTACATGAACAGTTCCTTCTTCATGCCCAGCCGCGTGACGACGATGGCCTGCTGGGAGCAGTACTTGCGGATGCCGCCGGCCCCGTGGCGGGAGCCGAGGCCCGACGCCTTGGCGCCACCCATCGGCAGCTCGAGGACGGTGTAGTTGATCATCGCGTCGTTGACGTTGGCCGCTCCCGCTTCGAGGCGTCGCGCGACGGCCTCGCCGCGGGCGGTGTCGCGCGAGAAGACAGACGCGCCGAGCCCGTAGGGCGAGTCGTTGGCCAGGCGGACGGCCTCGTCGGCGTCGCGAACCTTCATGATCGGCAGGGTCGGTCCGAACGTCTCCTCGGTCATGCACTTCATCGTGTGATCGACGTCGACGAGGACCGTCGGCTCGAAGAAGCGGCCCACTCCGGCAACCTCGTTTCCGCCGGTCAGGACGCGGGCGCCCTTGGCGACGGCGTCGGCGACGTGGTCCTTGATCGTGTCCATCTGCGGCGGGAAGGTGATCGCTCCGACCTCGACCGAGCCGAAGCCCTCCGGCTTGCCGACGCGCAGGGCGCGGACCTTCTCCGACACCTTGGCCACGAACTCGTCGTAGACCGGCTCCTCGACGTAGACCCGCTCGATCGAGATGCACGTCTGGCCGGCGTTCTGCATCGAGTAGTAGGTCGCGAAGTTGGCGGCCCGCTCGAGGTCGGCGTCGGCGAGGACGACCATCGGGTCCTTGCCGCCGAGCTCCAGCGAAGCCGGGATCAGCCGCCTGGCCGCCCCTTCGGCGACCTTGATGCCGGTCTTGGTCGAGCCGGTGAACATGATCATGTCGACGTGCTCGACGAGCGCAGCGCCGGTCGCGCCGCGGCCGGTCGCGATCTGCATGACGCCCTCGGGCAGCCCGCACTCGCGCAGGCCCTCGGCCATCAGCAGGGAGGTCAGGGGCGTGATCTCGGACGGCTTGAGGATGACGCTGTTGCCGGCCATCAGGGCAGGGATGCAGTCGCCGAAGGAGTTCGTCAGCGGGTAGTTCCACGGCCCGATGACACCGATCAGGCCGAGCGGCCGGTAGCGCAGGATGAGCTTCTTGCCCTTGACCAGGATCTGGCTCGACTTGACCGACTCGTCGGCCAGGTAGCGCGGGCCCATCTTGGCCCAGAAGCCGAACGCGTTGCCCGCGTAGCCGATCTCGGCCAGCTGCGCGTCCTCGTAGGTCTTGCCCGTCTCCGAGACGATCGTCTCGACGACGCGCCCCGCGTTGTCCATCAGCCACTTCTGTGCCCGCGAGAGCACTCGTGCGCGACCCTCGAAGCCATACGCCTCCCACTCGGGCTGGGCCGCCCGGGCGCGCCTGGCCATGTCGGCGACCGCGTCGGGCCCGAGGTCGGGCACGGTCGCGACGATCTCGCCTGTCGCGGGGTTCTCGACAGGTATGGCCGTGTCGGCCTCCGCCACACCGTTGTCGCTCTGGGGTAGGTGCTGCTCGACGGTCGCCATTGACTCTCTCCCCTGCTAGTTCGCTCTTACCGACAGAGGCTACACCTCTCAGGCAGGGGCCTACTCCGACAGATCGATGGTGGCGATGCCGATCGGCTCCGACGGCTGGTCGCCGCCGCCGGTCGGCGTGGCCTCGAGCTTGTCGACGACGTCCATGCCCTCTGTGACCTGGCCGAAGACGGTGTGCTTGCCGTCGAGCCACGGGCATGCCTCGGCGGTGACGATGAAGAACTGCGAGCCGTTGGTGTTGGGGCCGGCGTTGGCCATGGCCAGGGCTCCTCGGATGATCTTGTGGGGGTTGATCTCGTCCTCGAACGTGTAGCCGGGCCCGCCCGTGCCGGTGCCCTGGGGGCAGCCGCCCTGGATCATGAAGTCCTTGATGACGCGGTGGAAGGCCAGCCCGTCGTAGAAGCCGTCCTTGGTCAGCTTGCGAAAGTTCTCGACCGTCTTGGGCGCGTCGCCGTCGAACAGCTCGAAGACGATGGGGCCCTCTGTGGTTTGCATCGTGGCGGTTGACATCGGCCTAGCCTACCCGCTGCAGGCTCAGCTCCCGGCCCCGGATGCTGTGGCCGTCGAGGGCGTCGATGATGCGGTCGGCCTCGCCCGAGGGCACAGACAGGAAGGAGAAGCGATCGAGCACGAGGACGTCGCGGACGGCCTCGCCGTCTAGGTCCGTCGAGGAGGTGACGGCACCGACGATGTCGGCCACGCGCAGGCCCGCAGCCTTGCCGCCGCCGAGGACCAGCTTGACGTAGGAGTCCTCGGCGTCGCGCCTGGAGATCTGCGGCTTGGAGTGCCGGCGCGGACGCTCGCGCACCGGCGTCGGCGGCGCGACGACCCCCTGCTCCCACTGGGCGATCGGCGCGCCGATGTGGCGTTCGATGGCCTCGAGCTCGCGCTTCTGACGGTCCTCGACGAACGTGATCGCCCGGCCCGAGCGCCCGACCCGGCCGGTCCGGCCGATGCGGTGGACGTAGGTGTCGGGCGAGGTCGGCACGTCGTAGTTGATGACGTGGGTCACCGTCGAGATGTCCAGCCCGCGGGCGGCCACGTCGGTGGCGACGAGGATCGGCACGCGGCCGCCCTTGAACGCCAGCATGACGCCGTCGCGCGAGCCCTGCGACATGTCGCCGTGCAGCGCCCTGACGTTCATGCCGCGGTCCTTGAGCGTCCGGAACAGCTGGTCGGCGCGGATCTTCGTCCGCACGAACACGATCGCCTGGTCGGGCGCCTCGGCCCGGAGGACCTCGACGAGCTTGTCGGCCTTGGCCTTCGTCTCGACCGGCAGCTGGAACTGAGCGACCGTGTCGATCGTCAGCGTCGCGGCCTCGACCTGGATGATCGTCGGGTCGTACATGTAGCGGTCGGCCAGCTTGCGGATCGGCGGCGGCATCGTCGCCGAGAAGAGCGCCGTCTGGCGGCTCGACGGCGTCAGCGAGAGGATTTTCTCGACGTCCTCGAGGAAGCCCAGGTCGAGCATCTCGTCGGCCTCGTCGAGGACGAGGAAGCGGCAGTCGTGCAGGACGAGCGAGTGGCGTGAGATGAGGTCCAGGACGCGACCGACGGTGCCGACGACGACGTGGCCACCGGCCCGCAGCTGGGCCTGCTGGGTGCGGATCGGCGCCCCGCCGAAGACGGCGACGACGTCGATGCCGGAGTGGGCGCCGTAGGTCCGCAGGGCCTGTGTTACCTGGATGCAGAGCTCCCGCGTCGGCGTCAGCACGAGCGCCTGGACGGAGGACTCCTCGGCGTCGATGTACTCCATGATCGGCAGGCCGAAGGCAGCCGTCTTGCCGGTCCCCGTCTGAGCCTGGCCGATCACGTCCCGGCCCTCGAGCAACGACGGGATGGCCTGCTCCTGGATCGGGCTCGGCGACTCGTAGCCGACGTCGCTGAGCGCTCGGAGGGTGGACTCGGAAAGTCCGAGTTCGGCGAATGACTTGGCCATGAGTGTCGAGATGAGCTTAGGCGGACGGGTCGAGCAGCAGCTTGCCGGTGCTCCGGCGCTCGCGCAGATCGATCTGCGCCTGGGCTGCCTCACCGAGAGGATAGGTGTGACCGACGATCGCCCGCAGCTCGCCCCGGGCGGCGCGGGCGAAGAGGTCCGACAGGGCGTCGGCGAACATGCCCGGCCGGCTCAGGCAGTGGAACAGGTAGAAGCCAACGACGGCCCGCGAGTGGCGCAGCAGCGAGCCGCTCGACACGTCGTTGGGCCGGCTCGTCGCGATGCCGTAGGCGACGATCCGGCCGAACTCGGCCAGCGCCCGGTAGGAAGCGTCGAAGACCTCGCCGCCGGACATCTCGAAGACGACGTCGACAGGCCGGCCGCCGTTGGCCTCGATCAGGCGCTCGGTCAGGCCCTCGGCCGCGGGGTCCACGGCGACGTCGGCGCCCAGCTCGAGCGCCAGGCGGCGCTTGTCCTCGCTCGACGCCGTCGCGATCACCCGCCCGGCCCCCGCCAACGGCCGCCCAAGCTGGACGGCCAGCGAGCCCACGCCGCCGGCCGCGCCGTGGACGACCACGCTCTCCCCCGGCGCCACCCGCCCGGAGGTCCGGTACAGGTGCCAGGCGGTCGTGCCCTGGACGATCATCGCCAGCGCCGTGCCGTCGTCGAGCCCGTCGGGGATCGGGAAGGCGTGCTCCTCGGCCGCGACGGTGTACTCGGCGTAGCCGCCCGTGCCGGTCAGCGCGACGACCCGCTCGCCCGTGTCCTCGCGGACGCCCGCCACCTCGCCGCCGGGGATCAGCGGCAGCGTGGCCTTCTGGACGTAGGTGTTCGTCCGGGTGTGGGTGTCGGCGAAGTTCAGCCCCGCCCTGGACACGCGGATGAGGATCTCGCCCGGCCCGGGCACCGGCGGGTCGAGCTCGGCCAGTTCGAGCACCTCCGGGCCGCCGAACTCCGTCATCTGAATGGCCCGCATTGGCCCGAGGCTAGCGGAGTGCCGCGGCCGCCCGGTGCCGACGCACGCCACGGCGCCGGCGACGGTGCCTGCGGCGAGCGGGTCCCGGCACCGGGCCGGCGGCGTGCTCTAAGGTGCCCGCCGATGCCAATCACCGTCGTCGGATCGATCGCCTATGACACCGTCAGGACGCCGTTCGGCTCCCGCGAGCGCATGCTCGGCGGCGCCGCAGTCCACTTCGCCCTGGCGGCGTCGTTCTTCGACGACGTCCGCGTCGTGGGACCCGTCGGCGAGGACTTCGGCGAGGAGCAGCTCGAGGTCATGCGCCGCCGCGGCGTCGACGTGTCGGACATCGAGCGGGTCGCCGGTGGGAAGACCTTCTTCTGGGCCGGCGAGTACGGCTGGGACCTCAACTCGCGCGAGACGCTCGACACCCAGCTCGGCGTGTTCGAGGGCTTCGAGCCGAAGCTGTCGGAGCGCTCGCGCTCCAGCGAGGTCCTGTTCCTGGCCAACATCCAGCCCGACCTCCAGCGCGAGGTTCGCGCCCAGCTGCCCGACGCGCGCTTCGTCGCGCTCGACTCGATGAACCTGTGGATCGACATCGCCCGCGACTCGCTCGTCGGCGCCATCGCCAACGTCGACTGCGTCATCCTCAACGATGCCGAGCTGCGCCAGCTGACCGGCAAGCCGAACCTTCTCAGCGCCGCCCGTGAGGTCCTCTCCTGGGCGCCTGGCGACGGGGACGGCTCGTCACGGGGGCCGAGCGTCATCGTGGCCAAGCAGGGCGAGTACGGTGCCGCCCTCGTCACGCGCGAGAGCTTCTTCGCCCTGCCGGCCTACCCGCTCGAGTCGGTCATCGACCCGACCGGCGCCGGCGACACCTTCGCGGGCGGCCTTATCGGCTACATCGCCGCGCACCCCGACGAGGAGCTCTCCGACGAGCTCCTGCGCCGGGCCATGGCCCACGCGACGGTCCTCGCGTCGTTCAACGTCGAGGAGTTCGGCACCGAGCGGATCGAGCGCCTGACGAGCAGCGAGATCCAGGCCAGGATCCTCGAGCTGCACGCGATGACGCAGTTCAGCGGCGTCCGGCTCGCCCTGCGCGACTGAGCGCGCCGAGCCGCTAGGACGCGTCGGGCCAGGCCAGCTCGCTGGCCACGCCGTCGCCGTCGGGCGGCTTGGGTCCTCCGATGGCGAGGATCTCCAGGCCGTCATCGCCGGCTTCGAATGCACGGACGACCTCAGGCGCCACGCGGACAACGTCCCAGCGGCGCAGGTCCTGGACGGTCCCGTCGAGCAGGACGCGGCCGGAGCCGGCGACGACGACGTAGGCCTCCTCCTGCTCGCGGTGGCTGTGGGCGGTGCGGCTGCGGGTACCGGCGGCATAGCGCCACAGGCTCACGCCGAGGTCGCGTGAGCCGAGGTGCTTGCGCCCGAAGCGACCCTCGATGCCCGGCGCCCGGTCGCCGACCGAGTTCTCGATGTCCATCAGGTTGATCGTCGTGTGGCTCGACATCGCTGTCTCCTAGCTGTCGTGGGCTTGAATTTCAGCCTAGCTGCGCCGGCGACCGTCGCCGCCGCGGCAGATACGGCCCGCGTAGGAGCATCCGCGCCGCGACTCTGCGGCCGCGGCTAAGCCGCAGCCGGTCAGCGGGCTTGTACGGATGTGCGAGCGGGTATACGATCGGTCCGCGTGACGACTTGGACGTTCATCTGGCTCATGTTCCTGCTGAAGATCCCAATCGTGGGGCTCTTCTTGATCGTCCGCTGGGCGGTCGGCCAGACGCCCGAGGCGGCGGGCGAGGAGGACGGCGGCATCGGGCCGCGGCCACGGCCGCTCAGCCCGTACCACCCGCGGTCGCGGCTACCGCGCTCGCCGCGCAGGGGACCGCACGGCGACCCCTCGCCGGCCGGTCCGGCGCGGGTGCGCAGCGTCGTCTCGCGCCGGCGCCTGCCCTGCGGTTGAGCGCCCCGAGCGCCTGCACCCCGGCAGACGCGACAGCTTTGCGCATAATCGATCCAAGCGCATGCGAAACCGCGGATAGGAGAACGACATGAGCACCGAGCGAACGACCATCGCCGGCGCCGCCGAGGCCGGCGGGCAAGCCGACAGCGACGGGGGGCCGGACGCCGGAAATGGCGTCGGGCCGGCCCAGGACACGCTCACGGTCACCGACAACCGCACGGGCAAGCGCTATGAGCTGCCCGTCGCGGACGGCACCGTCCGGGCGATGGACCTGCGCCAGATCAAGACCGGAGAGGACGACTTCGGCCTGATGGCCTACGACCCGGCCTACACGAACACCGCGTCCTGCCGCAGCTCGATCACCTACATCGACGGCGACGCCGGCATCCTGCAGCACCGCGGCTACTCGATCGAGCAGCTCTGCGAGCACTCCAGCTACCTCGAGGTGGCCTACCTGCTCATCAACGGCGCCCTCCCCACCGCCGCCCAGCTCGAGGCCTGGGTCCAGGAGATCACGATCCACACGTTCGTGCACGAGAACGTCAAGGGCTTCATGCAGGGCTTCCGCTACGACGCCAACCCGATGGGGATGCTCGTCGCCTCGGTCGGCGCGCTGTCGACCTTCTATCCCGACGCCAACCAGATCCACGACGAGGACATCCGCGCCATCCAGATCATCCGCCTGCTCGCCAAGATGCCGACGCTGGCGGCCTTCGCCTTCAGGCACAACATGGGCCAGCCCTACGTCTACCCCGACAACGACCTCAACTACGCCGGCAACTTCCTCAGCATGATGTACAAGATGACCGAGCTCAAGTACGAGCCGGATCCGCGCCTCGAGCGTGCCCTCGACGTCCTCTTCATCCTCCACGCCGACCACGAGCAGAACGCCTCGACGAGCGCCGTCCGGTCCGTCGGCTCGACCCAGGTCGACCCCTACTCGGCCGTCGCCGGCGGCGTGGCCGCGCTCTACGGGCCGCTCCACGGCGGCGCCAACGAGGCGGCCCTGAAGATGCTTCAACGGATCGGCTCGAGCGAGAACATCCCGTCCTTCCTGGAGGGCGTCAAGGCCGGCGAGGAGCGCCTGATGGGCTTCGGGCACCGCGTCTACAAGAACTACGATCCGCGCGCCAGGATCATCCACAAATACCTCGACGACGTCTTCGAGGTCCGCGGCAAGAGCCCGTTGCTCGACATCGCAACCGAGCTCGAGAAGCGCGCGCTGGACGACGAGTACTTCACCTCGCGCAAGCTCTACCCCAACGTCGACTTCTACTCGGGCCTGATCTACGAGGCGCTCGGCCTGCCCGTGGCGATGTTCCCCGTCATGTTCGCCATCGGCCGGACGAGCGGCTGGATCGCCCAGTGGCTCGAGATGGTCCAGGATCCCGAGCAGAAGATCGCCCGGCCGCGCCAGATCTACACGGGCGAGCGCGACCGCGACTACGTGCCGATCGACCAGCGCCGCTGACGCCCTCACGGGCGTCGGTCTTGGTAGTAGGTTTCGCCAATGGCCGTTGACATCGACGCGCTGCGCCGGGTGCGCTTCCTCGCACCGCTCAAGGATCGCGACCTGCGCAGGCTCGCGAGCTCGATGAGCGAGCGCACGGCGAGCGCAGGCGAGGACCTCGTGACGCAGGGCAGCGGCGCGATCGCCTTCTTCGTCCTGCTCGAGGGCCATGCCAGCGTGATCGTCGACGGGCACCAGAGGCGTACGCTCGGCCCCGGCGACCACTTCGGCGAGATCGCGCTCGTGCTGCCCGACACGCCCCGCACCGCCACCGTGCGGGCGATCGACGACGTCCATCTGGGAGCGCTCGCGACCTGGAACTTCAAAGGCTTCGTCGCCGATCACCCCGAGGTCGCCTGGCCTCTGCTCGTCACCCTCGCCCAGCAGATCGCAAGCACGCCGGGCGCCTAGCCGCCAAAGCGGCGGCCGACCCCTCGGATAGCCTGCCACCGGCTCCTCCGGGTCGCGATCAACCGATGTCACACGCCCAGTCAACGCCACCACACCCAGGCCTCGAGCAGGCGGAGTTCTGGTCGGTCTTCGATCAGACACGGATCCCTATGGTGCTCGTCGATCGCAACCGCCGTTACCTCAAGGTGAACGACGCAGGGGTCGAGGTTTTCAAGCGAACGCGCGAGGAGATCCTCTCGGGGCGCGTGGACTGGGGCGTGAGAGGTGGGGCCGCGAGGGCGGACGAGCAGTGGGAGGCGCTCATACTCACCAACGACCTCTACGGCGCCGACGTCATCACGCACACCAACGGAGAGCAGATGCACATCAGCTACGCCGCCCACGCGATGACGATGGACGACCGCTGGGTGGCGCTTGTCGTGACGCTCTCGGCACGCCTGGGCGACGACGACATCGAGCTCATCGGGGGGACGCCGACGTCGAGCACCGGCCGGCTCGTCGGCGCGGGCGCCGCGCTGACCAACCGCGAACGCCAGGTCATCCGGCTGCTGACGCTCGGCTCGACCACGCGGCAGATAGCCGCCGATCTCCAACTCTCGCCCGACACGATCCGCGCCCACGTGCGCAACGCGATGGCCAAGACCGGAGCCCACACGCGTGCGCAGCTCGTCGCGCTGGCGCTCGGCGCTGGCTTGATCGACGACTAGCGTCGCTCACAGCACGAGCGTGGCACCATGGCGGCGCAGCCAGTCCCGGTCCTCGCGGTAGTCGGGCCAGTGGCGCTCGAGCAGCGACCAGAAGCGGGGCGAGTGGTCGAGGACCGCGAGGTGGCAGACCTCGTGCCAGACGACGTAGTCGAGCACGCGCTCGGGCGCCAGCAGCAGGCGCCAGTTGAAGCTCATCCGCCCCGCCGACGAGCAGGACGCCCAGCGCGTGCGCTGGGCGCGGATGGCCAGTCCCGTGTAGGGGGTGCCGGCGAGCGCGCTCGCGTGGTCCAGCCGAGGCGCGATCTCGGCGCGGGCCGCTCGGCGGTAGAAGCGCTCGAGGGCCGGTCGGGCGTCGCCGTCGGGCACGAGCAGCCGCTCGCCGCGACGGTGAACGCGCGTGCGGCCCGGCTCTGGGACGAGCTCGAGCGGCGTCCCGAGATACGGCACCGTGCCGGCTCGCGCCGCGACGCTCGCCAGCGCCTCGCGCGCCTCGCGGAGGCGGCGCTCGATCCACGGGCGCAGCTCGCTCACTGCCGCCGCCGCGGCGCGCTCCGGCGCGCGGACCGGCAGGACGACCTCGACGCCGGTGCTGGCGTGGACGTTGACGCGCACCCGCCGCGCCCTGTCCGAGCGCCGCACCGTGTAGGCGATCTCGCCGTGAGTGGATCCTCGAGCCATCGCCCTCGGGAGGGTACGTGTCCGTCCGGCCGTCGGGCCGGCCGTCGGCCGCGGCCGACTTGGCCATACGCTTGCCCGCGATGGACGAGACCGAGCACGACGAGCGGCTGACATTCGACGAGGAGCTGCTGCTGTGGTTGGGCGACGAGCCACCCGACGTGCGGGCGGCCGACGCCGAGCGCATTCGCGACATCGCCGCCGAGTTCGGCCGCGGCTTCGACGCACTCGCCGGGGTCGAGCGGGCGGTCACGATCTTCGGCTCGGCTCGCACGCCTCGCGAGCACCCCGACTACGCGCTCGCCCGGGCGGTCGGCGCGCGCCTGGGCAGGGCCGGCTACGCGGTCATCACCGGCGGCGGCCCGGGGCTCATGGAGGCGGCCAATCGCGGCGCCCGCGACTCCGGCGCCGTGTCGATCGGCTGCAACATCGAGCTGCCGCGCGAGCAGCGGCTGAACGACTATGTCGACATCGGCCTGCGCTTTCGCCACTTCTTCGCGCGCAAGGTCATGTTCGTGCGCTACGCATGCGCCTTTGTCATCTGCCCCGGCGGCTTCGGCACGCTCGACGAGCTGTTCGAGTCGCTGACGTTGATCCAGACAGCGACGATCCGCCACTTCCCGGTCGTCCTCGTGGGCGGCTCGGAGGAGTGGGGCGGCCTGCTGGCCTGGCTGCGCCGCCGGGCGCTCGCCGCCGGGCGGATCGACGCGGCCGACCTCGACGTCATGCGCATCGCCGGCGACCCGGACGAGGTGCTCGAGATCGTCGATGCGGCCCACGCGCTGCAGCGCGCATTCGCGACCGGCCGGCCCCGGCGGACGGACCCTGGGCGGGCATAATGGCGGCGATGGTCAGCCGATCCAGGGTCATGCTGCCGCGCGCCGTCCGCACGCCCTACCAGGTCTACGTCAACGGCGTGCCCCAGCAGCTCGGCGTCGACTTCAGCGTCCACGACGGCGCGCTCGTGTTCGAGCGCGAGCTGCGCAAGGACAAGATCAGCGGGTGGCGCTGGCTGCTCGGCGCCTGGGGCGTCGGCACCTACCGCCAGAACGACTCGGTCGACGTCCGCTACGAGGCCGCCGACGGCTCGCCGCGCGTGGCCGAGGGCCTGGAGATCGAACCGGGGTAGACGGCCTTCTCCCACGGCCGGACGAGCTTCAGGGCGCTGAGGATGGCGCGCGTGGCGGGCGAGCGGTTGAGGGTGTAGAAGTGGATGCCCGGAGCGCCGGCCGCCAACAACTCGGCGCATTGCAGCGTCGCGTAGGCGACGCCGAAGTCGAGCACCGCCTCGCGATCCTCGCCGCGCGCGTGGAGTTCTTGGAGCAGGGCGTCTGGGATGGCCGAGCCGCACATCTTGGCCATCCGCTCGATCTGGCCGACCTGGGTGATGGGCATGATGCCGGCGATGATCGGCACCTGCACGCCGGCCGCGCGGGCGCGGTCGACGAAGTCGAAGTAGAAGGCGTTGTCGAAGAACAGCTGCGTGATCAGGAAGTCGACGCCGGCGGCGACCTTCGCGGCCAGGTGCTCGAGGTCCTCCTCGGGGCTCCTCGCGTGGATGTGAGTCTCGGGGAAGCACGCCGCGCCGATCGCGAACGGGTACTCGCCGGCGATCAGCTCGACGAGTTCGCTGGAGTACTCCAGGCCCCCCTCGGTCTTCCTCCACACGTCCTCGCCGGCGGGCGGGTCGCCGCGCAGGGCGAGGACGTTGTCGATGCCGGCGTCGCTCATCTCATCGAGCGTCGCGCGCAGCTCGTCGGTCGTCGCGCCGACGCAGGTGAAGTGGGCCATGGCCTCGAGGCCGTACTGCTCGCGGATCCGCTTGACGATCTCGATCGTCTTCTCCCGCGTCGAGCCGCCGGCGCCGTAGGTGACCGACACGAACGACGGGTTCAGCGTCTCCAGCTCGGTCAGGGCCGTGTAGAGGTTCTGCTCGCCTGCGGGCGTCTTGGGCGGGAAGAACTCGAACGAGAACACGGGCCCGTCGGTCGCGAGGATCTCATCGATGCGCATGCCCCTGATTATGCAGACCAGCGCTCTGGGTCACCGTCGATGCGCCTGATCTCGCCGATCGCCTCGAGGTGGGTCAGGCAGCCGAGGATCTCGTTCAGCAGTCGCTGCCCGTTCTCCACCGACAGGCCGTCGCCGTAGACGTGCGGCAGCAGCTCGAAGGCCGCCATCTCGGCGCCGTCGAGCGCGCTGCGCACGCTCGCCAGCCGTTCGCCGACGAGCTGGCGGTTGCCCTGGATGTGGGCGTGGACATCGGTGAACGTGCGGCCGTGGCCGGCGAGGCAGAGGCGGGCGCCGAGCCGCTCGACGACGTCGAGCGAGGTGAGGAATTCGCCGACCGGATCGGGGGAGTAGCCGAACTCGAAGTAGAGCGAGATGCGCCCCAGCAGGTGATCGCCGGAGATCAGCAGACGCCGCTCGGGCTGGAAGAGGCAGACGTGCGACGGCGAGTGACCGGGCGTCTCGTAGGCCACCCATTCGCCGAGATCGGTGCCCACGGTCACGCCCGACACGAGGTCGCGGTCGGGCACGATCGGCCCGGCGATGCCCGATTCGACCTTGCCGCGGGAGGCGACGTAGGCGCGCAGCGTCTCATCCGGCACGCCGCTCTGCCTGGCGACCTCCAGGCGCCGCGCGAGGACGGCATCGGGATCGTCGAGCATCCTCGTCATCAGCTCGTGGTTCGGGTGCATCCAGACCTCGCAGCCGACGCGCTCGACGATCGTCGCCGCCTCCCCGCAGTGGTCGGAGTGGGTGTGCGTGCAGACGATCAGCTGCGTGTCCTCGAGTCGCAGGTGGCACATCGCCAGGGCCCGTTCGAGGTTGGCGAGCGAGTCCGGGCCGTGCATGCCGGTGTCGAACAGGACGAAGCCGTCGCCGGCGGCGACAGCCCACGCGTTGCAGTGGGGGACGCCGGGCCACGGCAGCGGCAGGCGCAGCCGGAAGACCCCCGGGAGCACACGCTCGCCACGGCCGAGCTCGCGCTTGCCGATCACGTCGACCATCGGCCCGGAGACTAGACTACGGCTCCTCAAGGGCACACGGGAGGAGACGTCATGGCCGAGCAGAAGAGCACGAGCGACGCGCGCACGAAGGTCGAGGAGGTCGCCGCCAGCATGCAGCAGGTGGCGAGCGGGCGCAAACGGATCTCGGGGGCCAAGAAGGCCGAGGTCATCGCCAGGCGCTACTTCGGAGCGATCGACGCGCACGACCTCGACGCGGCCGTCGCCCTGTGGGCGCCCGGCGGGCGCGAGAACGTCCGCGGCCAGGTCGACGTGCTCGCCCCCGACGGCGTCCGCCAGTTCATCGGCGACCTCCTCGCGGCCGTGCCCGACCTGCGGATGACCGTCGTCTCGACGACGACCGAGGCCGAGCGCTGCGGGGTCCAGTGGCGACTGACCGGCACCTTCGCCGGGCCGGGGCGGTTCTCCGGGGTGGCGCCGACCGGCGACCGCATCGAGCTCGAGGGCTTTGACCTGCTGAGCGTCCGCGACGGGCTGATCGAGAGCAACGACGCCTTCACCGACAGCATGAGCTTCGCCCGCGAGATCGGCATGATGCCGCCCCAGGGCTCGGCGGCCGAGCGGGGGATGACCGGCGCGTTCAACGCCAAGACGCGCCTCAGCAGCGGCCTGCGCGGGGGAGAGGCAGGCCTCATCGCCGAGGGCGTCTGGTCGCTGCAGGGCCAGCCCGGCCGCTGCAACGTCTACTTCATCGAGGACGAGGGCGGCGTGACGATGTTCGACGCCGGCGCCCGCACGATGGCCAGGGCCGTCGCCGCCGCCGGCGCCAGGCTCGGCGGCATTCGCCGTGTCGTCCTCGGCCACGGCCACACCGACCACCGCGGCAGCGCGCCGGCGCTTGGCGTGTCCGTGTTCTGTCACGCCGACGAGGTACAGGACGCCGAGGGCAGCGGCGGCTTTCGCTACTGGCCGGAGGGGCTCGCGGGCCTGCCGGCGCCGCTGCGCCTCGCCCACGGCCTGATGCACCGCTACGCCTGGGACGGCGGCCCGGTCGAGATCGCCGGCACGCTCGCCGAGGGCGACGACGTCGCCGGCTTCACCGTCGTGCACCTGCCGGGCCACGCTCCGGGGCAGATCGGCCTGTGGCGCGAGTCAGACCGCGTGGCGCTCAGCAGCGACTGCTTCTACACCATCGACATGTGGGGCCGCGCCGGCGAGCCGAGGCTGCCGGGCGCCGTCTACAACCTCGACACCGAGCAGGCCCGTGCCAGCCTGCGCAAGCTCGCCGCGCTCGAGCCCGCCGCGGCTTGGCCCGGCCACGCCAAGCCCGTCACCGGCGACGTCCGCGGCCAGCTCGAACGGGCCGCCGACACGACCTGAGGTGGCCAAGCGGGGACGGCGCCGCGAGCGGCTCGCGGCGCCGCAGAGCGAGTACGCCGACGCCGAGGGCAACGTCCTGACCCTGCGCGGATCGCTGACCGTCGGCTCGCGCCGCGCCTACGCCGAGGCGTTGAGCGGCGCCGGCGCGCGCCCGGCGAGCAGCCGCGAGGACGACTGGCAGCGCGCCCAGGAGCTCCTGTTCGAGCGCCTTGCCGTCAGCTGGGTCATTGCCGACGCGCCGATCGTGCGCCAGCGCGAGCTGCTCGCGAGGCTGCGGGTCGCCTCGCCCGAGGAGCGCGCCTGGGTTCGCGATGTCATGCGCCGCCACGTCGCCGAGCACTTCCCCGACGTCACGGCGCCCTGAGCTCAGGCCGGATCGGCGAGCAGCTCCAGGCGCGGGCCGTGGGCGCCCGAAGCCGAGACGAACCTGGCCGTCGCCGGGCTGAGCACGAACTCGAGGATCTCGCCGCCCTCGCAGCGGACCTCGACGCGGCGGCCCTGCTCGTGGACGGCGAGCACCGTGGCCTGCTCGAAGCCGCCGCCGAAGTGCGCGACGCGCGCTCGGGCGCCCACCCTGGGCAGCGGTCGTGAGGGCTCGAGCACGCCTTCGATCCTAGTTCGCCGGCCCGAGATGCCTGTACCGGGCGGCCGACCGCTACCTTGGCCTGATGCGCCGGACGAAGATAGTCGCCACGATCGGCCCGGCCTCGCGTGAGCCGGAGGTGCTGCTGCGCCTGATCGAGGCCGGCATGGACGTCGCGCGCCTGAACTACTCCCACGGGACGCTCGACGAGCATGCCGAGACAGCCCGCCGCGTGCGCAAGGCCGCCGAGCGGGCCGGCCGGCCGGTGGCCATCCTGCAGGACCTGCCGGGGCCCAAGCTGCGCATCGGGCCGCTGCACGAGGACGTCGTCGAGCTGACGCCCGGCGAGCGGCTGACGTTCTCCTGTGGCGACGGCGAGCTCGCGGGCGACGCGCACCACATGAGCATCTCCTGGGCCGGCCTGCCCGATGCCGTCGAGCCGGGCTCGATCCTCTATCTCGCCGACGGCTCGGTTCGCCTGCGCGTGGTCGAGGTCCGCAGCGCCGCGGGCGAGATCGAGGTCGAGATCGAGGTCGGCGGTGCCGTCGCGTCGCGTCAGGGTCTGAACATCCCCGGCCCGGTCGCGTCGCTGCCGGCCGTGCCCGATGAGGACCTGCACCTGCTCCGCCACGGAGAGTCGATCGGCGTCGACATGGTCGCCCTGTCCTTCGTCCAGAAGCCCGAGGACGTCGAATTCGTCCGCGACCACACGCGCCTGCCGCTGATCGCCAAGATGGAGAAGCCCCAGGCCGTCGAACGGGCGGCCGAGATCGTCAGGGCGGCCGACTGCGTCATGGTCGCCCGCGGCGACCTCGGCATCGAGCTGCCGATCGCGCAGGTGCCGCTCGTGCAGAAGCAGCTGCTCGAGCTCGCCGGCTGGATGGCGCGACCGTCGATCACGGCGACCCAGATGCTCGACTCGATGGTCCACTCCTCGCGCCCGACCCGCGCCGAGGTCGCCGACGTGGCCAACGCCATCCTCGACGGCACCGACGCGGTCATGCTCTCGCAGGAGACGGCGGTCGGCGCCTACCCCGTCGAGGCCGTCGAGATGATGGCCGCCGTGGCCGTCCAGGCCGAGTCGATCGCGCCGTATGAGCGCTGGAACGAGTCGCGCGTCAGGCGGACCGAATTCGACCCCGCCCACACGATCGCCCACAACCTCTGCGACGCCGCCCGCGAGCTGCGCCTCGACGCCCTGGTCATCCCGACGCTGTCCGGCCGCTCTGCCCGCCTCGTCTCGGCCCACCGCCCGACCTCGCCCATCTACGCGCTCTCGCCGGGCAAGGAGACGGTCCGGCGCTGTGGGCTGATGTGGGGCGTCACGGCAGCGTCGATGCGGCGCCACGAGACGACCGAGGCGCTGATCGCCGACGCCGCCCGGCGCGTCGTCGAGCTCGGCTGGTGCAAGGCGGGCGATCGGGTCGGCATCACCGCCGGCCTGCCCTCCGGCCGGCCCGGCACCACGAGCCTCCTCCAGATCCAGGTCGTCTGAGCGCTCAGCCGGCGACGACGCCGCTGCGGCCGTAGAACTGAGCCTCCTCGCGGCCGAGCTCCGTGACGGGGTCGTCGTTGTACATCCACTCGCGGGCGATGCGGTGCCAGTTGACGCGGGCGCCCAGCTGCGAGAGGACGGCGAGCGTCAGCATCTCCATGCGCCTCCCGAAGAGGTGCTCGGGGCGCATGTCCTGGTGGCGCATCTGGCGGAAGTGGCTCGAGCGCGGATCCGAGCTCTCGATCATGACCTGGGTGGCGATCTCGGGCGTGAGCTTGACCGGTTCGTCGGCCGTCGTGTACCACCAGATGGCGTCGCGGATGAAGGCCAGCAGCTGGTCTGGGTCGACGCGGTCGGGTTCGGGCAGGAAGCCGGACTGCGCCAGCAGCCCGTGCAGCGCCGCCGCGTCGCCCTCGGCGACGGCCCGCTGACAGGCGAGCTCGAGCTCGACCGGCGCCGGATCGAGGCGCTTGAAGAGGCCGAAGTCCAGGAACGCGATGCGGCCGTCGTCGAGCAGCAGGAAGTTGCCCGGGTGGGGATCGCCGGAGAACTGGCGGTGACGGTAGAGACAGCCGAGGAAGAAACGGAAGACGATCTCGCCGATCCGGTCACGCTCGGCCTGCGAGCGACGCTTGAGCTCCTCGAACCCGACGCCGGAGACGAACTCGCTGACCATGACCCGCTCGCGCGAGAGCGAGCTGACGACCTCGGGCACGACGATGAACGGGTGGCCGGCGAAGATGCGGGCGAGCGAGCGCTGGTTCTGGGCCTCGAGCTCGTAGTCGAGCTCCTCGACGATGCGCTCCTTGATCTCTTCGGCGATCGCCTTCACATCCATCCCGGGCGTCATCCGCTTGAGCAGGCGCATGATCATGTCGAGGTTCTGCAGGTCGGCCCTGACGGCACTGGCGACACCCGGGTACTGGACCTTGACGGCCACCTCGCGGCCACTGTCCTTGAGCGTCGCGCGGTAGACCTGGCCGATCGACGCGGCCGCGATCGGCTCCTCGTCGAAGGTCGCGAAGACCTCTGGGATCGGGGCTTCGAGATCCTCCTCGATGACCCGCTTCATCTGCTTGAAGGACACCGTCGGAGCGGCGTCGCGCAGCTTGGCCAGCTCGCGCTGGAACTCCTCGCGGTGCTCCTCGGCGACGATGCCCATGTCGAGGAAGGACATGACTTGACCGAGCTTCATGGCGGCGCCCTTCATCGTGCCGAGGACCGACACGATCTGCTTGGCCGTCTCGAGCTGGCGGCGGGCCATCGCCTCCTCGGAGGCCTCCTCGCCGCGGGTCACGTTGGCGGCGCGTGTTCCGAACTGCTTGACGGCCTCACTGGCAGCCAGCGACGCGACGGTCGCCGTGCGGCGCACGCGCGACGTCGGGATCTTCTCGTTCTCGCGCGCCATACCCTGCATGCTACGACCAGGGACAAACCCGGCGCTCAGCCTCCGCGCTCCACCTTCGAGCCGGGGACGATGTCGTCAGACCCGTCGGGCCATCGCACCCACGCCTTGGTGCCGCCGTCGTAATCGGCGCCCAGCAGCACGAGCGTGGCCGGCTCGCCGAGGGCGGTGCAGCGCTCCGAGCCCTCCGGGTCAAGGCCTCGCCAGACCCTGATGAAGGCGTTGGACTCCCACTCGCGCCGCACCGACGTCGCGCCGGCGTGTCCCGGATAGATGACCGTTTCCGGCGGCAGCTCCATGAGCGTGCCCATGATCGAGTCGCGCAGGTCGGTGTAGGTCGTGTGTCCCGGCGCTCTGACGCCGCCGACGCTGTCCTTGAAGAGCGTGTCGCCGGTGAACACCATCCCGTGGGCAGCGCTGAAGCCGGCCGGCGCGCTGCTCGGCCTCGGCCGGCCCGTGACCCCCGGGGCGGGCGCCTCACCCTCGACGGCCCGCTCGCCGACGAGGAACGACAGCATCCCGGCCGTGTGGCCGGGGGTGTGCAGCGGGCGGACCTCGAGTCGGCCGAAGGACAGCGACTCGCCGGCCTCGACGGCCGACATCTCGGGCAGCTGCGGCGTCTCCCCCGCGGAGGCCTCGAGCAGCGCACGCTCGCTCGAGCTGATCAGCACGTCGAGCTCGGGCCAGCGCGCGCGCAGGGCCGGCACCTCGCTGACGTGGTCGTAGTGGTGGTGGGTCAGCAGGACGTGCGTCGGCGCCAGCCCGAGCCGGTCTGCGGCCTCGATCAGGGGCTCGACCGGCCCACCGGCGTCGATGAAGAACGCCGGACCGCCATGACCGTCGGCGACGAGGTAGGTGTTCGACACGAACTGCGGGTGGGTCGAGTGCTCGACGATCATCGCGTCATCGTTGCACGAACCCTCACAGCGAGTGGGGCGCCAGCGGAGCGCCCTGCGCGCCATGACGGGCCTGCACGAGAGCGCCGAGAGCGCGCAGATAGGACTCGCGGCCGACGTCCGAGCGCCACTCGAGCACCGGGACGGTCGCCGCGCACTCGTCGATCCTGACGCGCGCCTGCTCGAGCGTCGGGGCGGTGCTCGCCAGCGCCAGCGCGCGCGAGGTGCCGACGGTCCGGTAGGAGTTCGGGCCCGTCTCGACGGCCGAGGAGAAGTGGACGCGACAGCCGCGGGCCTCCAGCGCGGCGGGATCGAGGCTGAAGTCGTAGGCCGGGCCGGGGCGCAGCGCGTAGTCGGGCGAGACGAGATAGAGCACGAGCGAGGCCTCCTCGCGCAGGACGACGTCGCCGGCGCTGAGACGCCCGGCGGCGATCTGCTCCATGACCGTCGACCAACTGCCCTCGAACAGGCTCATGATGTTCATGCACTCCGGGTCCCCGAAGCGGGCGTTGAACTCGATGACCCTGACGCCGTCGGCCGTGGCGAAGAAGCCACTGTTCATGACACCCGTGAAGTGGCGGCCCTCGTCGGCCAGGCGGCCGATGACCGCCTCGATGATCGTGCAGGCGCTGCGGTAGTGCTCGTCGGTCATGAAGGGCAGCGTCGGCGTCGGCATCGACAGCGAGCCCATCCCGCCGGTGCCCGGTCCCTCGTCGCCGTCGTAGCGAAACGGATAGTCGTAGGTCGAGGGCGGGAAGAGGACCGTCCGCCCGTCGCTAATGGCCTGGATGGTGAACTCGGCGCCGAGGACCTTCTCCTCGATGTGGACCCCCTCCCCCGGGCGGCAGCGTTCGAGGACCTCGACGGCGTAGCGCCGGGCGTCGTCGTGGCTGTCGAGATGGGGACCCATGACCTTGACGCCCTTTCCACCGGTCAGCCCGGGCGGCTTGACCGCGACGGGCGTCGAGCCGAAGTAGGCCATCGCGTCGTCGATCTCACGCGCGTCGTGGGCCACCCGCAGCGCCGGCGCGGCATCGGGCGCGACCTCGGCGAGCAGCGAGCGGGCGAACGTCTTGTTCCACTCGATCTCGGCCCCCGCGCTCGTCGGCCCGACGGCCCGCGTGCCCTGCGCCAGGAGCGCGTCGACGACCCCGGCCCGTAGCGGCTCGTCGGCGCTCACCATCGCGATGTCGATGTCGCGGGCGCGGGCGAACGCCGCGACGGCGTCCGGGTCGCAGACGTCGCCGACCGCATGGCCGCCGCCGGACTCGGCCGCGTGCCTGACGATCGACGGGTTCTCGTGGCCGACGAAGGCGTGCAGCTCGCTGTCCTGCGCCATGCGCGAGGCGAGGGCGCTCTCACGTCCGCCGTGACCGACAATCAGGGTGCGCACGCCGCCAGTCTAGACTTCGCCCATGGCCCTCATCCACACGTGCTATCGGATCACCGACATCGACCGTTCGGTCGCCTTCTACCAGGCCCTCGGCTTCCAGGAGGTCGGCAGGCTCCCGATCGGCGATGAGGCCGTCAACGTCTTCATGAACCAGCCCGGCGACGGCGACATGCCGCGCCTGGAGCTGACCTACAACTTCGGCGTCGACTCCTACGAGATCGGCAGCGGCTACGGCCACATCGCGATCACCTCCGACGACCTCGACGGCACGCTCGCCGGGCTCGCAGACCAGGGCATCGAGCCCGAGAAGCCGCCCTACTCGGTCCGTGAGGGCGGCTCGCGGCTGTGCTTCGTCAGAGATCCGGACGGCTACCGAATCGAGCTGATCGAGCAGCCGTAGCACGCGGGTCGCGCCCCGGGCGTTTAGGACTCGACACGAGCCCTGACGTTCGAGTACGGTCGGGCTTCCACGAGCGCCAACGAAGGGGAAGCCATGAGCGAGCAGAACGTCGATTTGGTCAAGAGCGTCTATGGCGCGTTCGCACAAGGCGATGTGCCCGCCGTGCTCGGAGCGTTCGCTGAGGACATCGAATGGTTCGAGGCCGAGGGCATGCCGTACGGTGGCCTGCACCGCGGTCCAGACGCCGTCGCACAGAACGTCTTTGGCCCGATCACAGAGGACGTTGAGGGCTTCGGGGTCACACCTGAGGAAGTCATTGGATCGGGCGCAACCGTCGTGGCAGTCGTCCGCTACACGGGCACCGGCAAGGTGACCGGCAAGGCGCTGGACGAGCCGGTGGTCCACGTCTGGGAGATCAGCGATGGCAAGCTGGCGCGCTTCCGCCAGTTCATCGACACGGTCAAGTTCGCCGAAGTCGTCCCCGCGCGCGTAGCGGCTTCCTAGGGCGCGAGCCCCGGGGGCGCCTTCCGAACGCTCGCCCAAAGCAACTGAGAGGAACTCAACGATGGCTTACCTGATCACCCACTTCTGGCCCGGCGCGACCATGGACCAGTACGACGCGAGCATCGCAGTGGTGCACCCGCCCGCCGGGCTGCCGAAGGGACAGATCTACCACGCAGCCGGGCCAACCGACGGTGGGGTTCTCATCGCGGCCGTGTGGGAATCCAAGGACCAGTTCGATCGTTTCCTCAACGACAAGCTGATTGCGAGCATGCCGATCGCCGGAGGCTTCGAGGGGCAGCCCGAGGAACGCGCAGCCGAGATCGTGAATCTCGTCAGCGGGTAAGCGGCGGGGTCGCCCCTCACGGCGCTCGCCACACGAACAGTCCTCCGCTCTCCTCCCCGGCCAGGCCGAGATCGGTGATGGATTCTCGGACGCCGGGATAGTCGGGGTGACCGTAGTCGTGGAAGGCCACGACGGCGCCCGGCTCGAGCGCGGCCCTCCATGCGTGAAACGCCGCCGTCACCGCCTCGCGCTCGTGCAAGGAGTCGACGAAGAGCATCCCGACGGGCGCGTCATCCTGGCGCGGCCCGTGAGTGTCGGGCTCCTGGCGCAGCTCGATCCGTCGGCGGACACTCGGTCCGGCGAGGGTCAGATAAGCCTCGCGCTCCTGGCGCGCGCAGGGGTCGCAGGTGATGACCCGCCGCCCGGGATCGTCGATCGCCAATGCGATCGCCGTCCAGGCCGTGCCCGTGCCCAGCTCGACCACCGAGCTGCGACCACGGGCGAGGGCGAGCAACTCTGCCAATTCGGCCGGCCGAGCAGCCGAGGACAGGCTGAAGGAGTCTCCCGCGCGACCGGCGTGTCGGTGGGCGCGCCAGAAGAACCGGGCGACCGGCGAAGGGAGGGCCCGCAGCGACATCAGGACGCGGACCCGTTGGCGTCCGGTCCGAATGACGCCGCTCACGCCGTCACTCAGATCCGATCACCGCTGCCAGATCCCGATGACGTTTCCGGCCGGGTCGCGAAACGTCGCAACGGTCAGGCTGCCCTCCGGATACGGGGCGGTGACGACCTCACCGCCAAGTGCGGTGAGCTTCTCCACCGTGTCACCGACACTCTCGACGGAGATGTAGGGACGCACGCCGGCCTCGCCGGCCACCTGGCTGTCGCGCATGAAGTGCCCGATGACGAGCCCGGAGCGGTCCTCGAAGCCAGGTCTGTCGCTGCCGCCGTGGACACGCCACCCGAAGACGGCCGCATAGAACGCGGCGGCCTCGGCCGGGTCCTCGGCAGGGATCTGCAGATACGAGATCCCCCCGTCGCGAAATGCCGTCACGTCGTCGTCGGACACGGCGCGGATTCTCGCAGGACAGGGTGGCGAGGCCATCCCCGGGACTAGGATTCGCGGCGATGGAGACCTCGTTCGCCCGCTTTCGCACGGTCCGGCTCGCCCGCTTTCGCACGGCCGGGGGCCCGCCCTTGTAGCGGCTATCGCCGTCACCATCGCGCTCGCCGGCTGCGGGGGATCGCCGAAGGGGTCCAGCAGCAGCCCGGTCGGCTCGTCGCCGATCACGACTCAGCCCGGCGGCCAACTCGCCCATCCGCTCGGAGAACCGGAACGGGAAACGGCCCAGCGCCAGGCCGAACAGGAACGGGAAGAAGCATCAGAAGGAAGCGGCCGAAATGAAGAAGCAGGAAGCGCAAGAAAGAGCGCATGAAGAACAGCCTTGAGCGAGGGCGAACGGGCCGGTCTGGAGGCGGCCCGCCCGGAGCGCGCCCGCGCTACCCTCCGAGGAGCGATGGCGGATACCGGCAAGATCGCCAAGAACCTCGAGCGCTTTGCCCAGGCGGTCGCCTCGCACGACCGCGAGAATCCGACGCACACCGCCCACGGCATCGGCCTGGCCCATTTCGACATGGAGCGCCTCGGATTCGACGAGGGCGAGGAGATCCTCCCGGGCATCACCATCCACGCTGACAGCGGCGTGACGGGCAACTTCCGCGTGCTCTGCGACGGCGAGCACGACGAGGAGCTGGAGGAGGCCGAGGAGCAGATGGTCGAGGCGATCGCCGAGCGATCGATCCCGGCGGCGGCGCCCGCGTCCGTCCCCTTCGAAGCGCGCTAGCGGACCGCGCTCAGACGACCGGCGCGGGCACGCCGGCCCGGGAGGCGATCATGGCGACGAGGCGCTCGATCGTGGGACAGGCGAGCCCGTGCCGCGCGCCTGCACGCAGCACCGAGCCGGGAATGGCATCGAGCTCGGGCTCGCGCCCGGCGGCGATGTCGCGCTGCATCGAGCTGCCGAGCGTGTCGTGCGCGCGCTCGAGTTCGCCGAGCGCGACGGCGGCGTCGACGTCGTGTGCGCCCTCGGCCCGTCCGACAGCGCACGCCTCCTCGATCGAGCCGACGAGGTCGGCGCGGAGCTCCGGCGTCGAGCGGATCTCGCCGAGGAGCTTGTCGTAGGCGCTCGTCGTGCACGCCAGGGCGTTTAGTCGCACGAGCTTCGACCACATGACCTGCGCCTCGGAGTCACCAGTCCGGACGGGCACCTCAGCCGCCGCCAGGGCATCGGCCAGGGCCTGCATCGCCGGCCTCAGCGCCGGATCGGCGCTGGCCATGTCGACGAGCAGGAAGGGGCTCGTATGGACGACGACGCCGGGCTCGGGGCGGTCGGCCTCGACGCGGATCGAGCCGGCCAGCACGCGGTCCGGGAAACGCTCGCGCAGAACGGTGAGGTGGTCGAGGCCGTTGAGCTGCGGCAACACGACGGCAGGCTCGGTCGCGATCCGCGCGAGCGCCGGGCTCAGCCCGCTCGCCTTCGTCGCGACTATCAGCGCGTCGACGGGGTCCTCCAGTCGCGAGACGACCGGAGGCCGGGCGAGGAAGTCGCCGAGGACGACGCTGCTGATGCGGAGGCCGCGCTCGGCGATGACCGCGGCGGTCGGCTCGCGGGCGACGAGGACGACGTCGCTGCCCGCCCGCGCCAGGGCACCGGCGAGCAGGCCGCCGACGCCGCC
>OUNO011323081.1_pt1 | contig 26325 bp, 20 predicted proteins | sample 1779811 | NCBI WGS metagenome assembly OUNO01 (sample SAMEA3914804, study PRJEB12502) | metagenome | biome: forest; material: soil | place: Canada | collected 2010-06-25 | depth 0.3 m
CCCGCCCCGAACGCCTGATGCTCAGCCTCACGCCGCACATCAAAGCGATCCGGATCCTCAAACCGCGTCTCATCGCGATTGGAGGACACGTACCACATCACCACCTTCTCACCCTCCCGGATCCGCTGACCATGCAACTCCGTATCACACGTCGCCGTCCGCCGGAAATGAGCAAACGCCGGAAACATCCGCAACGACTCCTCAACCGCCCCCGCAACCAACCCCGGATCATCCAACAACAACCGCATCTGCTCAGAGTCTTCCATCAACGCCCGCATACCACTGCAATACGTCGCCTTCGTACTGTCATTACCCGCCGCCATCAACAGGAAGAACCCCATCACGATCTCGTGTTCCTCCAGACGCTCCCCATCAACCTCCGCATGCACCAACACACTCGTCAAATCATCCGTCGGACACTCCACCCGCTCCGCAATCAACCGCCGACACCGCTCAAAGATCTCAGGCACGTCTTTCTCGACTGCGCCCTCGACCCCGTCCGGGTTGATGTCGGGATCGCCGGCCGCCAGCGTCGAGTTCATGAGTTTCGCCCAGATGGCGTCTTCCTCCTCGGAGATGCCCATGAAGCTCCCGATCACCCGCGCCACCACCGGCTGCGCGACGTCCTCGACGAGATCGCACTCCGTCCGGCCCTCCAGCCGATCGAGCACCCCCACCACGATCGCCCGGATCGCATCCTCGTGCGCCGCGATCCGCTTCGGCGTGAACCCCTTCTGAAAGAGCGCCTTCACCCGATCATGCTTCGGCGGATCCATCCCGATGAACATCGCCTGCGCAAGCTCGAGCGGGAAGCCCCCGCCGGCGGCCAGCACGCCGCCGCGTTCTGAGGAGTAGGTCTTCCAGTCCCGGCTCACCTCGTGGACGTCATCGGCCGTCGTCACCGACCAGAAGCCCGCCTCGTCCGGAAATTCTTCAAAGCTCTCGGTCCAGTGGATCGGGCACTTGCCTCGCATCTCCCGGAAGAGCTCCAGCGGCGGGCCGTCGACCCACAGCTCGCGCTCGGTCAGTTCCACGCTCTCGATGTCCCGCCCGATCGTCGCCATCTCAGACCTCCGCGCTCGCCGTCCTGAATGCTGCGCCCGAGTGTAACTGGCTGGCTGGCCAGCACGCCTGTCAGGCGAAGCGCTCGAGCACGCGACCGATCGCCTGGGTGCCGAACTCGAGGCTCTCGGCCGGCAGCCGCTCGTCGGGGGCGTGGATCAGCTCCATGAACGCCATGTCCTCGGGCAGCTGCATAGGCAGGTAGCCGTAGGTCTGGATCCCTAGACGCGAGAAGAATCGCCCGTCGGTCACCGCCGGCAGCAGCAGCGGCACGGGCCTCGCAGACGGGTCGAGCTCGCGCAGCGCGTCGGCCAGCGTCGCGAAGAGGCCCAGATCGGGCTCGGCGGAGACGGGGTCGTAGCGGACGACCTCGAACTCGATCTCGACGCCGGTGAGGGCTCGCAGCTCGGCGAAGATGTCCTCGGGCGCAAAGCCTGGCAGCAGGCGGCAGTCGAGTTCGAGCGATACCTCGGCGGGAATGACGTTGATCTTCTCGCCACCGGACACCAGAGTCGCGCTTGCCGTGTTGTGGAGGAGGGAGTCGAACATCCGCGCCCTCTCGCCGAAGACGTCGAGGAGCCGATCCGTCATGCGGGGCTGGAGCAGCCCCCGCAGCGGCAGGCCGAGCGCGGCCGGGACCTCGGCGGCGATGGCATCGACCATGGAGCGCACGACGGGCGTCACATGGACCGGCAGGCGCCGGCTGTCGAGCCGGCCGAGCAACTGCCCGAGCTTGCCCATCGCTCCACCGCGGATCGGCAGCGACCCGTGGCCTGCCGGTCCGCGCATCGTGGCCCGCGTCCAGCAGACCTGCTTCTCGGCGACCATGATCGGGTAGAAGCGTCGACCCGCCAGCTGCATGGTGAAGCCTCCGAACTCGCCGATCGAGTAGCGGACGCCGGCGAACAGCTCGGGGTGCTCGCGAACCAGGAACTCGGCGCCGAGGTCGCTGCCGGCCTCCTCGTCTGACATCAGGCAGAGGATGACCTCCCCCGCCGGGCGCGCGCCGGCGGCCTTCGCCCGCATGAAGGCCGCGAGCATCATCGCCACACCCCCCTTCATGTCGAGCGCGCCGCGCCCCCACACGTAGCCGTCGGCAAGCTCGCCCGCGAACGGCTCGTGGCGCCAGCTCCCCGGCGCGGCGACGACGTCGAGGTGACCCTGCAGCAGCAGCGGAGCGCTCTCGCCGCGCCCCGCCAGCCGCGCGATCAGATTCGGCCGCTCGGCGTCGCGGGCGACTATGGCAACCTCGCAGCCGAGCTCCTCGAGCAGGCCCTTGATCCAGTAGATGCACTCGCGCTCGTTGCCCGGCGGGTTGCTGGTGTCGAATCGCAAGAGGCGCTGAAGCAGCTCGACGGGCCGGTCCTGGATGGCGTCGGGGCTCACGGCCACAGTCTCGCCGATCCGATCGCTGCGATACCGCGCGGTCCGCCAGAGGCTTTGCACCCCTGGATGGCAAAACGTCGAGGTGGTACTACTAGGACATGCCCCGCGCGATGTGGACCGGAGCCATCAGCTTCGGCATGGTCACCGTGCCCGTGAAGCTGTACAGCGCGCTGAACCGCAAGAACGTCCGCTTCCACCAGCTCGCGGGCAAGACAGGCGTGCGCCTCGCCCAGAAGCGCATCGACCCGTCGACGGGCGAGGAGGTGCCCTACGAGGACGTCGTCAAGGGCTATGAGATCGCGCCCGACCGCTACGTCGTCGTCGAGCCGGGCGAGCTCGAGACCCTGCAGCCGAAGAAGACCAGGACGATCGAGATCGAGGATTTCGTCGAGCTGTCACAGATCGATCCGGTCTTCTACGACCACCCCTACTACCTCGCGCCCGGGCCCGGCGGCGCCAAGCCCTACCGACTCCTGCTCGAGGCGATGCGCGAGACCGGCAAGGTCGCCATCGCGCGTGTCGTCATCCGCTCCAAGGAGCAGCTGGTGGCGCTACGGCCGATGGGCGACGCCCTCGGCATGGCCACGATGATCTTCGCCGATGAAATCCTGCCACCCGAGCGCCTCGATGAGATCGCCGAGGCCGCCGAGGTCAAGACGACCAAGCGCGAGCTGGACATCGCCAAGCAGCTGGTCGACTCGCTCGCCGGGGAGTTCAAGCCCGACAGCTACAGCGACAGCTACCGCGAGGAGGTGCTCGCGCTGATCGAGCGCAAGGCCCAGGGCAAGGAGATCGCCGTCCAGCCGGAGCCCGAGGAGGTGGCAACCCCGGCACCGGACCTGATGAGCGCGCTGAAGGCGAGCCTCGACGCCGTTCGCGCGCGTGAAGGCGACAGCGGCGCCGTTCCCACCCCCCGGGCAGCCGGCAATGGGGCGAGCGCGAGGAAGCCCACCGCGAAGAAACCCGCCGCCAAGAAGTCGTCGGCGAAGAAGCCGTCGGCGAAGAAGACCGCGTCCAAGACGGCGACCAAGCGCTAGGTGCCGGGCCGCCGCGCAGGCGGTGGATCCGCCGCGGGCGCACAGCGCCTGAAGCGCTATGGCGCCAAACGAGACTTCTCCTCCACCCCTGAGCCCGCGCCGTCCTCGCTCGCCACGTCCGGGCCGAGTCGCTTCGTCATACACGAGCACCACGCCAGGCGGCTGCACTGGGATCTGCGCCTGGAGCGAGACAGCGCACTGGTGTGCTGGGCTCTGCCCAAGGGGCTTCCCGATGCGCCGAAGGACAACCGCTTCGCCGCGGCGACCGAGGACCATCCGCTCGAGTACCTCGACTTCGAGGGCGTGATCCCGCCCGGCCAGTATGGGGCCGGCAAGATGGCGATCTGGGACCGCGGCACCTATGACTGCTTGAAGTGGGAGCCGCGCAAGATCGAGGTCGCTCTGAAGGGCGAGCGCCTCGACGCCCGCTACGCCCTCTTCGCGATCGGCGACGGCGAGGAGCCCAAGGATTGGATGATCCACAGGATGGACCCGCCCGCCGATCCGGCGGGCGAGGAGATGCCCGATCGGATCGTGCCGATGCTGGCGCGACCCGGAGCCCTGCCGGCGGACGACGAGCGTTGGGCATATGAGATCAAGTGGGACGGCGTCAGGGCGATCGCCTATTCGCGGCCCGGAGAGCTGCGCCTGCAGAGCCGGAACCTCAACGACATCACCGACAAGTACCCCGAGATCGCGCGGATTGATCGAGCGCTCGGCTCCCACACGGCGGTCCTCGACGGCGAGATCGTCGCCTTCGACGCAGCTGGACGCCCCAGCTTCTCGCTGCTCCAGCGTCGCATGCAGCTCTCCTCGCGCGCCCAGGCACAACGTGCCATGAAGGACACGCGCGTGACATATGTCGTGTTCGACCTGCTCTGGCTCGACGGACACTCGCTCATGGACCTTCCCTACGACGAGCGCCGCGAGCGCCTGGCCTCGCTGGGGCTCAGCGGCGAGGCGTGGCAGACGCCCGAGCACGTCGTCGGAGACGGCGCGGCGCTGCTGGCCGCGAGCGTCGAGCAGGACCTCGAGGGCATCGTGGCCAAGCGGCTCGACTCGCCCTACAGGCCCGGTCTGCGCTCGGCCGACTGGCTCAAGATCAAGACCGCCGGCCGGCAGGAGTTCGTCGTCGGCGGCTGGCTGCCCGGGCAGGGCAAGCGCACCCGGCGCATCGGCGCGCTGCTGCTGGGAGTCCACGACCCCGACGGCTCGCTGCGCTACGTCGGGCGCGTCGGCAGCGGCTTCAGCGAGGTCGAGCTCGACCGGCTGGCGACGCTGCTGGAGCCCCTGCGCCGCGCCGAGACGCCGTTCGCCACCGGCGAACGCCCGCCACGCGGCTCCGTCTTCACCGAGCCGGCCCTCATGGCGGAGGTGCAGTTCACCGAGTGGACCCACGGCGCCAGCCTGCGCCACCCCGTCTACAAGGGGCTGCGCACCGACAAGACGCCCGAGGGGGTCGTGCGCGAGCGGGTCGAAGACGACGGCACGAGCGCGCGCGACCTCGGCGAGGCCCTCGAGGTGCACGAGAAGACGTCCACCTCGGCCGAGGCGACTGTCGAAGGCCGCCTGCTCAAGCTCTCGAACCTCGGCAAGGTCCTGTACCCGTCGAGCGGCTTCGCCAAGCGCGACCTGATCGACTACTACGCGGCCGTCGCGCCGATCGCCCTCGGCCACCTGCGCGGGCGCCCTCTGACGGTCACGCGCTGGCCCGACGGCGTCTCCGGAAAGTCGTTCTTCCAGAAGCAGGCTCCCGCTCACCGGCCCGAGTGGGTGCGAACGGCCGGGCTTGCGACGCGGAGCAAGACGATCGACTACGTCCTCGCCGACGATCTGGCGACGCTCGTGTGGCTCGCCAACCTCGCCGCGATCGAGCTCCACACCCCGCTCGCGCTCGCCGAAGCAATCGATCGCCCGACGGCGCTCGTGTTCGACCTCGACCCGGGCGCACCGGCGACGGTCCTCGAGTGCTGCCACGTGGCACTGAGGCTCCAGGGCATGTTCGAGCATCTCGGCCTAGACAGCTTCGCCAAGACCTCGGGATCCAAGGGCCTGCAGGTCTACGTGCCGCTCAACTCTCCCGATGTGTCATACGCCCAGACCAAGCCCTTCGCCCGCACGGTCGCCGAGCTGCTCGAGCAGAGCGAGCCCGATCTGGTCGTCTCGCGCATGACCAAGGCCCGACGGGGAGGCAAGGTGCTGATCGACTGGAGCCAGAACGACGCGCGCAAGACAACCGTCTGCGCCTACTCGCTGCGCGCGAGCGAGCGCCCGACGGTCTCGACGCCGCTCGACTGGCAGGAGGTCCGCCGGGCGGCCGACGACGGCGATCCGTCGCGCCTGGCCTTCGAGGCCGGTGAGGTGCTGAGCCGGGTCTCCGAGCGCGGCGACCTGTTCGCGCCCGTCCTCTCGCTGATCCAAAAGCTGCCGGCCTGAGCACGCGCAGGGCGCGGCTCACGTGCCCGCCGCCCGTCAACGCCCGGCCCTACTCGAACTCGGGCTCGCGCCACCAGGGCATGATGTCGGGCAGGCCGCTGCTCACCTGGTCGGGGAACACCGCCGGGCGCTTCTCCAGGAAGGACGTGATGCCCTCGACCGCGTCGTCGGACTGCCCGCGCAGAACCATGCCCCGCGAGTCCGCCCGATGGGCGACCATCGGGTGCTCGGCGCCCAGCATTCGCCACATCAGCCGACGGGCGAGCGCGACCGACACCGGCGCGGTGTTCTCTGCGATCTCGCGCGCCAGCGAGCGGGCGGCGCCGAGAAGCTCGTCAGACGGGTGCAGGCTGCGCAGCAGTCCCCCTTCGAGGCCCTCCTGGGCGGAGAAGACACGGCCGGTCGAGACCCACTCCATCGCGCGGCTGATCCCGACCACCCGGGGCAGGAACCAACTCGAGCAGGCCTCGGGGATGATGCCGCGGCGCGCGAACACGAACCCGATGCGCGCGTCGTCGGCCGCCAGTCGGATGTCCATCGGCAGCGTCATCGTCGCGCCGACCCCGACGGCCGGCCCGTTGATCGCCGCGATGACCGGCTTCTCGGACTGGAACACGCGCAGCGTGAACTGCCCGCCGTTGTCGCGCTGCGGGCCGTCGAGCTCGCGCTTGGCGTAGTCGAACGTGTCGCCGCCGCTGCCGAGGTCGGCCCCCGCGCAGAATCCGCGTCCGGCGCCGGTCACGATCACGACCCGCACCTCGTCATCGGCGTCGGAGCGATCGAAGGCGGCCATCAGTTCGCTGCCCATCTGGCCGGTCCACGCGTTGAGGCGCTCGGGCCTGTTCAGCGTGATCGTCAGAACCCGGTCGGCGAGCTCGGTGATGATCTGGGGCGCGTCGCTCTTGATCTCTTCGAAGCCCATGCTCACACCCTAGAGATCGGCGCCCGTCAGCTGCCGCTCGTACGGGCCGCGGCCGGTCAGGCAGACCGCGCCACAGCGCGCCGCGAGGGCGAGCGCATCGGCGAGCGCCAGGCCTGTGCCGAGCCCGTAGGTCAACCCGGCCGCGAACGAGTCCCCGCAGCCGTAGGAGTCGACGATCGGTCCCGGGGGCGGCGTCGGCGCCCACCGCCCCGCCGCGCCCGAGCGCTCGCGGTAGCGCCCGCCCTGGGCACCCTCGGTCCAGACGACGACCCCGGCGCCCGCCTCGAGCTCGCGCGTCGCCGCCAGCTCGAGCTCGTCCTTGCCGCTGAGCACGAGCGCGTCGATGTCGACGTCGTGACCCTGCAGCGAGCGCGCCCGAGGACTCGCCACCAGCACCCGGCTGGCCGCGCGCGCCGACTCGAAGGCGCTCAGCCCGCCGGCCGTGAAGTACGTCGCGTCGATCGCTGCCAGCCGACGTCGGTCCTCGCGATCCTCGAGCGTCGGCTCGAGGCGTGCCCCGAAGGTCGTGATCGTGCGCTCGCCCGCGTCGTCGACGAGGGTCAGGGCTCGGCGCGTCGGGGCGGGCTGGATGCTCGCCCGTACCTCGACGCCGAGCTCGGCGAGACGCAGGACGGAGCGGCGCCCGTGTTCGTCGTCGCCGAGCGTCGTGAACAGCACGGCGCCCCCGGCGAGCCGCGCGAGCTGGACGGCGGCGACGGCCCCGCCCCCGGCTGGCTCCTCGAAGGAGTCGAAGGCGTGGGCGACATCCCCGGCGACGGGCACGTGGGCGACCCGCGCGAACTCGACCCACTCGACGTGGCCCACGACCGCCACGCTCGGCCGACTCGAGTGCATCGGCGCAGTCTCACACACCACCCCGCGGCACGGGCGCCGCATCGCGCCCGTCACAGTCGAGCTGCCGACAGACACCTTCCACTACCCGCGCGCCTGACGACACTAGGATGGCGAGACGATGTCAGCTCCTCTACTCGTCGACGAGCCGGCCGCCCACGTTCGCCGCCTCGCGCTCAACCGGCCGGAGCAGCTCAACGCGATGACCTCGGAGCTGTGCGAGGCGCTTCACGACGAGCTGCACTCGATCGCCGCCGACCGTGGCTGCCGGGCGGTGATCCTGACCGGGGCCGGCCGCGCGTTCTGCGCCGGGCTCGACCTGCACGGCTATGGCGCCGCGCCCGGCAACGACGGCAGCGACCCGTCGCGCGACCGGCTCGCCAACCAGGAGCGCATGTCGCGCCTGGTCCTCGCGCTGCGCGCCCTCCCCCAGCCCGTCATCGCCGCCGTCAACGGACCGGCGGCGGGCCTCGGGCTCGCTCTCACGCTCGGCTGCGACATCCGCTATGCGGCGCCCGAGGCGGTCTTCCGCGCGGCGTTCATCAACATCGGGGTGTCGAACTGCGACATGGGCACGAGCTGGCTGCTCCCGCGGCTGATCGGCGCGTCGCGCTCGCACGAGCTGATGCTCACCGGCCGCCGACTGGGAGCCGAGGAGGCGCTGCGGATCGGCCTGGTGGCCGATGTCGTCGGCGACGGCCTGCTGCTCGACCGGGCACTCGAGGCGGCCGAACAGATCGCTGCGCTCGCCCCCTGGGGCGTGCGACTGACCAAGCAGGGCATGTGGACGGCGTTGGAGATCCCCTCCGAGCAGGCGGCCGTCGAGTTCGAGGATCGCCAGCAGATCATGGCCACCTTCGGCGTCGCCGTGCCCGAGGCGGTGTCCGCGTTCCTCGAGAAGCGAACGGCCGAGTTCGCGGACTAGGGCAGTGAGCCGCGGCGCGGCTAGGGGGCCCTCACGAGGAAGCTGTGGCCCGCGGTGACCGTGTGGCGACGGTGGGTGCGGAGGTTCGTCACGGCGACCTTGTCGGTGGCCACGCGGATCAAGGTGCCTTCGCAGGTGTCCTCGGTCAGCCACCTGGTCCCGAGCACGGCGCCGCTGGCGTAGTTGCCCTTGGTCGAGTAGCTCCCGTGGCCTTCGGCCCACAGCTTGCGCACGACGTGTTTCTTCGACGTCCGTGCGGCGGCTGCGTGCAGGTGGCGGTGGCGAGCCCGGACGACGGGGCATGCCTTGAAGTCGCCGCCGACGAGCGTCGACGTCGCCGCTCCCCTGCGCGTCTGCGAGATTTGGAACCTGCCCGCGTAGAAGGTCATCGTCTGCGTGCCGCCTCCGTGGCGAGCCGTCGTCAGCGAGACCTTGCCGTGGGTGGCGTCGACGATCGTCCCGAACGGCACCTGGAGCAGGCCGGTGAGCAGGACGAACGTCTTGGACCCGGGCAGCTTGACGAGGATGCGCCCCGACTCCGGCGCCAGGTTGCCGCTCACGCCGAGCTTGGGCGGCGGGAGGACGATGACGATGTCCGACAGGACACCGGAGCTCCCCGTCGGCAGCACGCCCTGCTGCCCACCGGTCGTGGAGGTACCCGTCTGCTGTCCGGAGACCGGCGGCTGCGTCTCAAGGGAGGCGTCGTGGAACACCCAGGCGGCGCCCATGCCGGCGGCGTCATGGAAGCCGCCGAGGAGCGCGGTCGCTCCGTCTGTCGAGAGGGCGACGCTCGCGCCGAACCACCCTTTGCCGCTCTCTTCCAGTCCCGTCAGCTTCGCGCCCTGCTGACTCCAGGTCGAGCCGCTTCGCACGAACGACCAGGCGGCCCCGGTGCGGCCGTTGTCGCGTGGCCCTCCGATCACCGCCCGGCCGCCGTCACCCGACAGGGCGACGCCGTAGCCGAATTCGGCGACTTCACTCTCATCCGCCGCCGTCAGCTTCGAGCCCTGCGGCGTCCAGGCCGACCCCGAGCGGGCGAATGCCCACGCGGCACCGCGGCCGCCTTCGTCGCTGCGAGCGCCCACGAGCGCGGTGTGTCCATCGGCCGCCAGCGCGACGCTGGAGCCGAAGCGTCCTTCGCCGCTCTCCTGGCCGGCGACGATCTTGGCGCCCTGCTGTGCCCAGCCGGCGCCGGCGCGGACGAAGACCCAGGCGGCGCCGATGCGCGTTTCATCGCCCGGGCCACCGACCAGCATCGTGGCGCCGTCGCCCGACAGCGACACGGCCTGGCCGAACGCGCTCTCGCCGCTGCCTTCGCCCCCGGTCAGCCTTCCGCCCTGCTGGGTCCAGCCCGAGCCCGATCGGGTGAACACCCACGCCGCGCCGCGGTGTGCTTCGTTGACCGGGCCGCCGATCGCAACCGTGTTCCCTTCGCCCGACAGCGCGACGCTGACACCGACGCGAGCTTCGGTGGTCTCGTCGCCGGCCACGAGCTTCCGGCCCTGCTGCGACCACGTGCTCCCGGAGCGCGTGAAGATCCAGACCGCGCCGCGATTGGAGTTGTCCGCCGGCGCGCCGATCACGGCCGTGTTGCCGTCGCCGGAGAGCGCGACGCTGCGCCCAAAGCCGCATTCGGCTTCTTCGCCCGCCGTTTCCGTCCGGCAGGCTTCGCTGACGACCTGTTCACTCCCGTCGAGTTTCGGGCCCTGCTGCGTCCACGCCCCGCCTGAGCGCGTGAATATCCAGGCCGCCCCCTGCAGGCCCGCGTCTCGCCTCGCGCCGACCAGCGCCGTGCTGCCGTCGGCCGAGAGGGCGACGCTGAAGCCGAAGCGGTCGGTCCCGCCGGCGTCCGCGGGGGTGAGCTTCCCGCCCTGCTGGACGAGCGGGTCGATGCGCAGCGGATAGTGCGCACTGTGCGTGTCGACGAGCAGCTGGACGGTGGCGCCGGAGAGCTCGAGCCAGCTGGTCAGCGATCGCCCGCGGGCGTCGGTGACGGCGAGCTCGCCATAGCGCAGCGACGGCCCGCCCGGGCGCGAGAGGATGATGCTGCTGCGGTCCGCCGCGAGAGTCGCGGCGGCGTTGCCGCTCAGCGACATCGAGAGCGTCAGCGGCCCAGTCTTGCTCCTCGCGGGCGCAGCTGCGACGGTGAACCCCTGCTCGACTCCAAGGGGCCCGTTGACGTACCACTCCTCGACCCCCGGCCGCGTGTAGGAGACGCGGTTGCCGGCGGCGCGCGGCGCCACGGCGCCCGCCAGCGAACGCGCGCTGCCCTGAGCGATGGCGCGGAGGCCGAGGCCGAACCGCAGCGCACCCGAGCCGACGAGCATGCCCGAGCGGCCGAAGCTCACGCGCAGGCCCTGAGCCGGGCTCACCGCGGCGAAGCCCCCGGCGGCGGCGATGACGCGATACGCGGGATTGGCGGCCCCGAGCGCCGCGGAGACGGGCTCCTCGGCGCCCACGGGGAGTCCGCCCGGCCTCGTCGGCGCTCCCAGACGCGCGATCGGCGCGGTCCCGGCGCGCCCGCCGGAGGGAATCTGCGCGACGAGCAGCCCAAGCAGGAGCGACAGCACAGCGGCGGCGGCCAACGTGCGGACGCGTCCCCCGGGCACGATCGCCGTCAAACCTGCCGTAGCGGTCATCGAGCGATTCATCGCAGTGTCCTGCGCCAGGTCTGAGCCGGGCATGTCCGCAACCCCCGTCGCGTCTGAGTCATGTGCCGATGAAACCGACCGCGCGGACGTCCCCACCGAAGCGCGAAGAACCAACGGACTTCGGCAGGGAAGATAGCCTGCCGGCCACCAGCCGTCAACACGACCGCGCCCGTTTCATCCCGATCAACCCTCTTGCCGTTACCATCACGCCCTGCCGGGGCGGGCAGCACGACAGGAGAGAACCTGAATGGGTCGAGCGGGGTGGCGTCGGCGGAAGACCGCTCTCTTGGTCGCGGTCGCCCTTCTGTCCGCCGGCCTCGGCGTGCTCGCCTACTCCACTCACGCCCTGCGCCGCACCGAGCTCCAGACCATCGATGCCCGCTTCTCGATCCGCGGTACGCAGCACGCCCCGACGGACATCGCGCTCGTCGAGATCGACAACGCGACCCTGCAGGAACTCGAGCGCAAGGGCCTGCATGCCGAGTTCCCGTTTCCACGCGCCTACGACGCTCGCGTCATCGACCACCTCCGTCGCGCCGGCGCGCGCGTGATCGCGATCGACATCCAGTTCACCCAGCAGACCGATCCGGCAGACGACAACGCCCTGATCGAAGCCATCGGGCGGGCGCACGGGAAGGTCGTCCTGGGCACGACTGAAGTGGGCAGGAACGGCAGTACCGGGGTGCTCGGTGGCGGCAGTCTGCTCGCCGAACTCGGCGCCCGGGCGGCGAGCGCCCGGTTGGCCGTCGACAGCGACGGGACGGTCAGACGGTTCCCCTACGCCTACAGCGGCCTGAAGAGCTTCGGCGTGGTGACCGAGGAAGTCGGTCAGGGACGGACCGTGCCCGCCTCGAAGTTCGGCTCCGGCACGCTCCCCATCGACTTCGCCGGGCCGCCTGGCACGCTCGCCTCCTACTCGTACTCCAAGGTCCTCGCCGGCGAGTTTCCCCCCGGCGCCTTCGCCGGCAAGACCGTCATCGTCGGCGCGTCGGCCCCCGTCCTGCAGGATGTCCACGCCACGGCGACGACCAACGGAGGCCAGATGCCGGGCCCGGAAATCTGGGCCAACGCCGTCTCGACGCTGTCCCGGGGCGTGCCACTGAGCGATGCGCCGAGCTGGCTGAACATCCTGCTCATCACCCTCCTCGGCGTGCTCGCGCCGCTGGGGAGTCTGCGCCTCCAGCCGCTGCGCGCGCTGCTCGACTCGCTGGCGGCCGCAGTGGTCTTCACGATCGCCACGCAGCTCGTCTTCGACTCGGGCTGGATCCTCAGCTTCGTCTACCCGCTCATCGCCCTTGCCATCGCAACGCTCGGCACGCTGGCCGTTCTCTATCTGAGCGAGACGATCGAGCGCGAGCGCGTCCACGACCTGTTCGCGCGCTTCGTCCCTGCCGAGGTCGTCGACCAGGTCGTGGCCCGCACCGACGACAACCTCAGGTTGGGAGCGGTCGAGCGCGACTGCACCGTGCTGTTCTCAGACCTGCGCGGGTTCACGAGCTTCTCCGAGACGCTTCCCGCCGTGCGCGTCATCGAGGTCGTCAACTGCTACCTGAACGAGATGACCGAAGCCATCCACGCCTGCGGCGGAACCCTGATCGCTTACATGGGCGATGGCATCATGGCCGTGTTCGGAGCGCCGCTGGAGCAGGCCGACCACGCCGACCGAGCGTTCTCGGCCGCGTTGGAGATGGTGGGTCCACGCCTTCGACGCTTCAACGCGTGGCTCGCCGAGCAGGGCCACGAGCACGAGTTCGCCATGGGCGTGGGCGTCAACAGCGGGTCGGTCATGGCCGGAAACATCGGCTCCGAGCGGCGCGTCGAGTACACGGCCCTCGGCGACACGACCAACACGGCCTCGCGTCTGGAGGGGATGACCAAGGGGAGCGGGCACATGCTGTTCGTCGCCGACAGCACGCGCGAGCGCATGCGCGAGCATCCCGAGCACCTCGTGCTCGTCGGCGAGCTCGAGATCCGCGGCCGCGTCGCGCCCGTCCCCGTCTGGACGGTCGCCCAACCGTCGGGAGAGGCGCCGGACACGGCGGCGAGCGACGCTCAGACGAGATCGGGCCGGTAGGGGCCCGGCTTGGGCCGGACCCTGCCGCCCGGGAACGCGAGTCTGAGGATCGTGCGGTGGACTGTGCCGAGCTGCCTGTGCAGCGGGCCCGTGTTGTAGGGGAGCCCGTAGCGGCGGCAGATGTCGCGAACGCGCGGCGCGATCTCGGCGTAACGCGAGGACGGCATGTCAGGGTACAGGTGGTGCTCGACCTGGAAGCTGAGGTTGCCGGCGAGCACGTGGAACAGCGGGCCGCCGTCGATGTTGGCCGCGCCGAGCAGCTGGCGCACGTAGAAGCCGCCGCGAGTCTCCTCGGCGACCTCGTCCTCGCTGAACGTGTAGGTCTGGTCTGGGAAGTGGCCGCAGAAGATGATCGAGTAGGACCACACGTTGCGGACGATGTTCGCCGTGAAGTTGGCCTTCAGCGTCGACGTGAAGGAGCGCCGGGCGGATTTCGCCGAACCGCGGCCGGACACGAACGCCCCGAGCGCCGCGAGCGCCGGGAAGGCGACGTAGTCCTTGACGATCTGATCGCGCGCCTTGACGCCGATCGCCTTGAGCTCCCCGAGCACCTGCTCCTTGGACTTCTCGCCGGAGTGGATCGCGCCGCGGTTGAGGTCGTGGACGGCGACCCCCCACTCGAAGAACCCCATCAGGATCAGGTTGTACAGCGGCTGGAAGAGGTACACCGGGTGCCACTTCTGGTGCGGGTCGATGCGCATGATCTCGTAGCCCAGGTCACGATCCTTGCCGCGGATGTTCGTGAAGGTGTGGTGCTCGTAGTTGTGCGAGTGCCGCCACGCGTCGGCCGGCGAGGCGGTGTCCCAGTCCCAGTTCTGCGAGTTGATGTCCGGGTCGTTCATCCAGTCCCACTGCCCGTGCATGACGTTGTGGCCGATCTCCATGTTCTCGAGGATCTTCGCCAGTGACAGGGCGGCCGTCCCGGCAATCCAGGGCGGCCTGCGCGAGGACCCCATCAGGATCGCGCGCGCCGCGAGCACGAGGTGGCGGTGCAGCTTGATCGTGCTGCGGATGTAGCGCGCGTCGCGGTCGCCGAGGTCGGCGTACACCTCGTCGTGGATCGCGTCGAACTCGCGCCCGAGCTCCTCGATCTGCTCGGGCGTCAGCCGCGCGAGCGGGCTCAGGGGCTCGTCGAAGTCGGGCGGGGCGGGGTGTGGGTCGGTCTCGATTGCGGACATTCTGCTCCTTGGGTCACGGGCGTTGACGGGTCTTCTCAGAGGGCGATCTCGACGGCGCCCTCTGGCGCGTTGATGCAGGTCTGGACCATTTCGCCGGCCTGACCGTGGATGCGGCCGGTGCGCAGGTCGCGCACCTGCCCGGCGCACAGGCGCCCGACGCAGGTGTGGCAGATGCCCATGCGACAGCCGAACGGCAGCTGGGCGCCGGCGTCTTCGCCGGCCGCGAGGATCGGCTGCTCTCCGTCGCTGGTGGCTTCGATGCCGCTCTTGGCAAAGCGAATCGTGCCGCCCTCGCCGCGCTCGCCGTCGCCCACGCGGGCGTCCGGCTGGAAGTGCTCGACGTGAAGGCGGGCGGGGTCGCCGTCGCGCTGGAAGCGCTCGCCGAGCGTCTCGAGCAGCCCGGCCGGCCCACACAGGAACGTCTCGCGCTCGCGCCAGTCGGCGCACAGCCCATCGAGCTGCTCGGCGCTCACGCGGCCCTGCACACCGGTGCGCCGCTCGTGGAGCCGGTAGCCCTCGTTGTGGGCGTGGAGCTCGCGCAGCTCAGGGCCGAAGATCACGTGCTCGGCGGTGCGCGCGCTGTGCACGTGCACGACGTCGCCGAGCCGGTCCTCGCGGGCGAGGCTGCGCAGCATGCTCATGATCGGCGTGATGCCGCTGCCGGCGCTGATGAAGAGCAGGCGCTCGGGGAGCGGGTCGGGGAGCACGAACGTCCCTTCGACGCCGCCCAGGCGCACGATCGCCCCGGGTCGCACGCCGGCGAACAGGAACGGCGAGACCTTGCCGCCCTCGACGAGCTTCGGGGTGATCGAGATGCAGCCGTCGGAGCGGCGCGGGTCGGAGGTCAGCGAGTAGGCCCGCCAATGATGGATCCCGTCCACCTCGATGCCCAGCCGCAGATACTGGCCGGGGCGGTGACCCGGCCACTCCCACCCGGGCTTGATCAGCACCGTCACGGCGTCGGGAGCCGCGCGCTCGATCCGCTCGATGCGCCCGCGCAGCTCGCGGGTCGACCACAGCGGGTTGACGAGCTCGAGGTAGTCGTCCGGCAGCAGGGGCGAGGTGAAGGAGCGCACCAGGGCGAGCGCCCGGCGGCGTGCTCCCGACACGCGTGGGACGGCGCCGCGTTCAGCCACGGGTCGATCCGGGGACTTGAATCGATGGCTGTCGCGAGTGCTCGAAGATCATGACGTTGAATGATGTTACCTCAAATGAGGGAACCTGAAACGTGGTATCTTGAAATAAGGATGGCACGGACCTATACAAAGGCCTCGAACGCGGCTCCGCAGCGAGCTCCGGCGGCCCCGGCGGGCCTCCAAGCTGCGGCAAACGACCTGACCGTCGAGCAGCTCGCCGCCGAGGTGGGCATGTCGGTGCGCAACATCCGCAACCATCACACCCGCGGGCTCCTGCCACCGCCGGAGGTGCGCGCGCGGGTCGGCTACTACAGCGCCGAGCACGTCGCCAGGCTGCGGCTCATCCTCGACCTCCAGGCCGACGGCTTCAACCTCACGGCGATCGAGCGGCTGCTGAGCGGCTCCGACGGGCTCGCCGAGCGGCTGCTCGGGCTGCGCAGGGCGGTGACCACCCCGTTCGAGCCGGAGGACCCGGAACTCGTCACGGGCGATGAACTCCTGAAGCGCTTCGGCGAGCTCGACGCCAAGGACATCGAGCGCGTCCGCAGGCTGCGGCTCGTGATCCCGCTCGGCGACGGTCGCTTCGAAGTCCCGAGCCCGGCCCTGATGCAGGCAGCCGAGGAGGTCATGGCGCTGGGCATCTCGCTCCACACGGCGCTCGCGCTCGTGGAGCGCGTCAGCCGCAACTGCGACTCGATCTCGCGTGCGTTCACGAAACTCTTCCTGCGCGAGATCTGGGAGCCCTTCGAGCGGGAAGGTCAGCCCGACGAGCGTTGGGATGAGCTGATCGAGGCCGTCGACTCGCTCCGCCCGCTGGCATCCGAGGCGCTGCTGGCGCTGTTCAAGCAGCGGATGACGACGCAGCTCGAGGACGCCTTCGGCAAGGTCATCGAGCACCAGGCCAAGCGCAGGTAGACGCGCCGAGCGAGCTCCTCGCTCAGCGTCCGGCGAGCCTCCCGAGAGGACGCTGCAGGCCCTGCTCGGCGAGGGCGAGGCGGGCGGCCGCGTGACCGCAGACGCCGTGGACGCCGCCACCCGGGAACGTGGCCGCGCTGCCGATGTAGAGGCCCCGCAGCGGTGTCCGATACGGCGCCGGCGAGCGCACCGGACGGAAGACGATCTGGTCGAGCGCATAGCTGCCGCCCCCTACGTCGCCGTCGACGAGGTTGGCATTACGACGCTGGAGCTCGGCCGGAGGAAGCACGTGCCGGGCGAGGATGCGGTCGCGAAAGCCGGGAGCGAAGCGCTCGATGTGGGACTCCATGCGCTCGACCACGCGGTCCTGCTCGAGCGACGCCGGGCCGTGCGTGTAGGCCCAGGCGGTGTGCCTGCCGGCCGGCGCGCGCGAGGGATCGGCGATCGACTGCTGGCCGACGAGCATGAAGGGGCGCGCCGGCACCGCCCCGACATTCGCCGTCGAGGCGAGCACCTCGGCTGCCCCCCCACCCACGTGCACGGTGCCGGCCTCGCGCGCCTCCGGCGCGGCCCAGGGGATCGGGCCGTCGAGCGCCCAGTCGAGCTTGAGCGTCGCCGGACCGTGGCGAAAGCGCCGCAGCGCCCGCGTGTAGCGCTGCGGTAGGGCATCGCCGGCCAGCCGGGCGAGCGCGCCCGGCATCACGTCGGCGACGACGAGGCGCGCCGCGATCCGCTCGCCGTCGGCCAGCTCGACCCCGACGATGCGCCCCCCCTCGGCGATGCACCGCGTGACGCGAGCGCCGGTGCGCACCTCGCCACCAAGCGCGCCCAGATACGAGACGAGCGCGTCGGCCAGACGGCCGGCGCCACCCTCGGGACTCGGCCAGCCGGAGCCGTGGCCAAGCAGCGTCAGGTAGGCGGCCGCGATCGCGCTGCCGCGCCGCCCAGGCGGAACGTCGGAGTGGAGCGCCGACCCGTACAGCCAAGCCTGTGCCCCCTCGTCGCGGAAGAGCTCCTCGCCGAGGGTCTGGGCGGAGATCAGCATCAGCCGCGTGAAGGCGAGCATGCGGCGCGGGCCGAGACCGGCCGCCAGGCGGGCCGGCCCGCGCAGCGGCGGGAAGCCGGCGAGCATCGTGTCTCGCAGCGCGTCGAAGCTACGAACGAACGGCTCGGCGAAACCCCGCCAGCGCTCGCCGTCGCCCATCCGGACAGCGTCGAGGCCGGAGGCCGTGCGGTCGAGGTCGCGATAGAGCGCGACGGCACGACCGTCGGGGAGCGGATGGGCGAGGCAGACCGCCGGATGCACCCAGCGCAGCCCGTGCTCGGCCAGCGGCATCGAGGCGAAGACGGGAGAGGCGGCGCCGCCCGGATACACGGCCGAGAAGGTGTCGTGGACGAAGCCGGGGAGTGTCAGCTCCTCGCTCGCGACGGCGCCACCGGCGTGCCCGGCGGCCTCGAGCACGAGGACCCGGCGTCCCGCCCTCGCCAGCGTGATCGCGGCTGCCAGCCCGTTCGGGCCGGAGCCGACGACGAGGGCGTCGTGACTCATCGCGGCAAGCATATGGAGGCCGCGCGGCGAATCCTTTACAGCCGCGCGCTGGTGGCACATAATGCGCTCGTTGCGCCACCAGAGCTCGATCACCTCGCTTTCGTGGATCCCCTCCGAGGCGGTCGAGGGATCGACGCGGCTGGCATTCGAGGCGGGGCTCGCCCACTACGACGAGCCGCCACCCGAAGTGCTCGAGGACATCGAGGCCTTGCGCGCGGGCGACCGCTTCCGCTTCGCCAACGTCCTCGACGCCTGGATCGACGTCGACGCTGATGGCCGGATCGCCGACTTCGAACAGGGCGGCAGGGGGCTGATGGGGAGCACCTCGCTGAAGGTGGGCCCACTGCTGCGCAAGTTCGAGGCCATCGGCCTGCCGGACATCGTCGCCGAGCCGGAGCGGGGCGAGGGCTGGGTTCGCTTCCGCCAGACGGCAGGCGGACGGACCGGCGTCCCGGCGCCGCGCCGCGTGCGGCGTCGTCCGTTCGTGCAGTGGCAGGCGCCGCTCGTGTGGACGACCGTCTCGCTCACCCTCCACGCCGATGGGACGGCCGAGGGCAAGCTGACGGGCGCGAGCCGCTTCCCGCGACATTGGGTCTATGACGAGCACGGCGCGCTCTGCGGCAAGTCCGGCCTCGCCGACTTCAAGAACTGGTATCGCAAGTCCTTCGGCCGTCACACGCCGTGGGGCGACACGGACTCCGAGGCGCTCGTGACCGCGGTGGAGACGGCGCTCGAGCGGACGCTGTCGACTCAGATCATGCGCGGCGGCGCCAAGCCCTCGATCCGCCGCCTCAAGGCGGGCACCGATCTCGTCACCCAGGGCGAGAACGGCACCGAGGTCTTCCTCCTGCTCGACGGGGTCCTGCGGGTCGAGCAGGACGGACGTCGGCTGGCCGAGTACGGGCCGGGCGCGCTGCTCGGCGAGCGGGCGCACCTGGAGAATGGCAATCGCACGTCGACGCTCGTCGCCGTCACGCCCTGCCGGGTGGCGGCCGTCGAGGCCGACCAGCTCGAGCGCTCCGCGCTGGACGAGCTCTCCATCGGCCACCGCCGGACCGAGCCCGACCGGAGCTGAGCTGATTGCAGGTACACCTTTGCGGGGTTCGGGGATCCACCCCGGCCCCCGGCGCCGAGTTCGTCCGCTATGGAGGGCACACGCCGTGCGTGGCGCTCGCCCACGACGGCTGCGCGCCGAGCCTGATCCTCGACGCCGGGATCGGCCTGCAGCGGACCGGCCCGCTCCTCGCGGGCGTGCCGTTCACGGGCACGGTGCTGCTGACCCATCTCCACTGGGACCACGTGCTGGGACTCCCGTTCTTCGCCGGCGCCGACAGGCAGGACGCCGTCATCCGCGTGATCATCCCCGAGCAGGAGAGCGGCGAGGACGCCGCGACGGTGCTCGGCGGCGTGATGCGCCGCCCCTATTTCCCCGTCGGGCCGACCGAGCTCCGCGGCGACTGGAGCTTCGCCTCGATCGCCCCCGGCGAGCACGAGCTCGAGGGCTTCAGCGTGCTCGCCCGCGAGATCCCGCACAAGGGAGGGCGCACCTTCGGATACAGGATCAGCGACGGCAAGTCGTCGATGACCTACATGCCCGATCACTGCCCGACGATCATCGGCCCCGGGGACGACGGCTTCGGCGCCAATCACGAGGCGGCCCTCGAGCTCGCCGTAGACACCGACCTGCTCGTCCACGACTCCCAGCTGCTCCCGTCCGAGCTCGCGGCCCAGGCGTGCTTCGGGCACGCCGTCGCCGACTACGCCGTCGGGCTGGCGGCGCGCGCGGGTGCGAGCGCCGTCGTCCTCTTCCACCACCGCCACGACCGCACCGACGACGCGCTCGACGCGCTCGCGCTGCGACTCGCGGGCGACTCGCCGCGGGTGTTCGTCGCGGTCGAGGGGTCGGTCCACCGGCTGTAAGGTTGCGCGCGTGGATGAGCCCTTCGTGATGAACGTGTCCTCCGCGCCGACGCGCGAGCACCCACGACGCGCCACCGTGATCGACTTCGAGCCTGACGACGGGCCCTGGCCGGACACGGGCGTGAACATCCAGATCATGGAGCCCGGGCAGCCCAACTGCCGCTACCACTCCGAGCCCGTCCAGGAGGACTTCCTGGTGCTGCACGGCGAATGCATCGCGATCATCGAGGGGACGGAGCACCATCTCAGGCAATGGGACTTCTTCCACTGCCCCGCGGGTGTCGAGCACGTGTTCGTGGGAGCCGGGGCCGGGCCGTGCGCGGTGTTGATGATCGGCTCGCGCCGAAGGGACGAGGCCCACTACCCCGTCAACGAGGTCGCGGCAAGGTACGACGCCTCGGTGCCGACGGCGACTGACGATCCAGACGAGGCTTACGCCGACTGGCGAGAAGAGCCATGGCGGGCGATCGACGCACCGTGGCCGCCACGCGGCTGACCGCGGCGTAAGCTGGCGCCGACATGGACTTCCTCGTCGCCAAGGACGACCTCCACCGATGCCGGATCGACATGCGGCCGGCCGGCGATCCGGGGCCCGGCCAGGCGCTGCTGGCAGTCAGGGCGTTCGGGTTGACGTCGAACAACATCACCTACGCGATGTTCGGCGAGGCGATGTCGTACTGGAGCTTCTTCCCGGCCGAGGACGGCTGGGGCCGGGTTCCCGTGTGGGGTTTCGCCGAGGTCACAGAGAGCCGCGTCGAGCAGCTGGCGGCGGGCACGAGGGTCTTCGGCTACCTGCCCCCGTCGAGCGAGCTGATCGTCACGCCGACACGGGCCGACGGGCACGGGTTCATCGACGCCTCGACCCACCGTGCCGCGCTGCCGGCGGCCTACAACAGCTATGCGAACGTCGCGGCGGACCCCGTCTACGACGCCGCTTGCGAGGACGAGCAGATGCTGCTGCGGCCGCTCTTCTTCACCTCCTACCTGATCGACGACTTCCTCGCCGACAACGCGTTCTTCACCGCCGACACCGTCATCCTGTCGAGTGCGTCGAGCAAGACCTCCGGCGCGCTCGCGTTCCTGCTCGGGCACCGCGAGGGGGTGGACGTCGTCGGGCTGACGTCCGCCAGGAGCGCCGAGTTCACGCGTTCCCTCGGCGTGTATGACCACGTCATCGGCTACGAGGATCTCGACTCGCTCCCGCACGGACGGACCGTCTACGTCGACATGGCCGGCGACAGCGCGGTGCGTGAAGCCGTGCACGGCCACTATGGCGACGAGCTCGCCCATTCGGCCGTCGTCGGTGCGACCCACCACGACGCCATGGCTGCCCTGCCCGATTCGCTGCCGGGCCCACGCCCGACCTTTTTCTTCGCGCCCGACCGCGTCGCCAAGCGAACCTCCGACTGGGGTCGCGACGGCTTCGAGCAGCGGCTCGCCGAGGCATGGCATCCCTACCGCGAGTGGACCGCCGGCTGGCTCGAGGTCCTCCACGCCGGCGGGCCCGAGGCGATCGAAGCCGCCTACCTCGACCTGCTCGACGGGCGCATCGATCCCGCCACGGCGCATGTCCTTTCGCCGACGCCCACCTGACGGAATTCGACGGCCTGTCGGGGCCGCTTCGCGAGCCGCTCCAGTTTGCAGGAGTGAAGATCCGGGTAGGGAGCGACGTGGAAGAGTCAACTGGCAATCGGGGGGTCGCGCGGTGGGATGTCGCATGGGCAGGTTCTCGGCTGGGTTCGTGGGTTTCATCGCTGCGCTGGCGCTCCCGGCCGCGGCGGGGGCGATCGTCAAACCTCCCCCGGCGCCGTTCGGTCACACCTGCACCCTCCAGAACGGGGTGCGCTTCTGCCCCACGACGACGCTCGCGCAGCGCGTCCCGACATTCGACGGAGTGCCGCTCGACGCCGACGTGACGCTCCCCGCGACCGGCAGCGGGCCGTTCCCGACGATCGTCATGCTGCACGGCTGGGGCGGGAGCAAGACCGACTTCGAGTCGAGCTCTCCGGCCGGCGACGGCAACGAGACCTTCGACTACAACAACGTCTACTACGCACAGCACGGCTACGCGGTCGTCAACTACTCCTCGCGCGGGTGGGGCAACTCGTGCGGCTCACAGGAATCGCGCACGGAACCCGAATGCAAAGAAGGCTGGATCCGGCTGGCCGACCAGCGCTACGAGGTACGTGACACCCAGTACCTGCTCGGGCGCCTGGTCGACGAACACATCGCCAAACGGAGCGCTCTCGGCGTCACCGGCATCTCATACGGCGGCGGACAGAGCATCGAGTTGGCCTTCCTCAAGAACCGGATAAGGCTTCCGAACGGAGAATTCGCGCCGTGGACGAGCCCGGCCGGGCTGACGCTGAGCATCCGCGCCGCGTATCCGCGCTGGCCCTGGTCTGACCTCGTCGACTCGCTGATGCCCAACGGGCGCTTCCTCGATAGTCAGATTGCACCGCCCGGGCAGAGCTACGAACCGATCGGCGTCGAGATCCAGAGCTACGTGTCGGGTCTCTTCGCGCTCGGGAACACGAGCGGGTACATCGCCCCGCCCGGGGCCGACCCCGAAGCCGACATCGCCCAATGGTTTGCGCTGATCAACGCCGGCGAGCCCTACGCGCTGGAAGCCGAAGCGATCGTGCACCAGATCTATACCTACCACCAGGGCTACGGCATCCCGCTGTCCGGGGCGCCCGCGCCGATGCTGCTCCAGAGCGGCTGGACGGACGATCTCTTCCCACCCGAGCAGTCGCTGCGGGCCTACAACTTCGCCCTCAAGCACAGCGGGCAGGTTGCTCTCCAGTTCGGCGATCTCGGACACAGCCGCGGCTCGAACAAGGTGAACACCGACGAAGCCTTCAACCAGCAAGCCGCCGCCTTCTTCGCGGCGCGGCTCAAACGCGAAGGCACGGCGCCCGCGAACCGGAGCGTGACGGCCTACACGCAGACCTGCCCCGAGGAAGTGCCCGGAGGCGGACCGTTCACCGCGGCGCGCTGGTCGAGCCTGCACACCGGCGTGCTCACGTTCGGGTCGGCCGGCGCCCAGACGATCACATCGGCCGGGGGCAACCCGCTGATGTCTGCCGAATTCGACCCGATCGCGGGCACGACCGAAGCCTGCAAGAGCGTCACGACCGAATCCGAGCCGAACACGGCGACGTACACGACGACGAGCCCGGGCTTCACCCTGCTGGGCCTGCCGACCGTGACGGCCACGGTGAAAACGGTCGGGCCCTTCGGCGAGATAGCGGCGCGCCTGTGGGACGTCATGCCCGACGGGCAGCAGCGCCTGATCACCCGCGGGATCTACAGGCTGACCGAAAACCAGTCGGGGACGATCACCTTCCAACTGCATGGCAACGGCTACGAATTCCCAGCCGGCGACACCGTCGAGCTGGAGCTGCTCGGGCGCGACGCGCCTTACTACCGCGCGAGCAACGGCGCGTTCACCGTCGAACTCAGCAACCTGACGGTCTCCCTCCCGAAGGCCTGATCGCGGGTCTGCGGCGCGCTCGGCCGGGCGCGCCGCAGACTCCGTGCATGACGGCTGCTCGTCGCGTCGGTGCTGTCAGCTGGCGCCGACGTCGAGCACGAGCTTGCCGGTGTTCCCGCCCGTGAACAGGCGCAAGAGGGCGTCGGGGAAGTTCTCCAGGCCGCTGAGCACTTCCTCCCGCGAGACAAGCTTGCCAGAGCTCAGCCAGGCGGCCATCTCCCGGGCGCCCTCGCCATAGCGGGCGCCGTAGTCGGACACGACGAAGCCGGTCATGCTCGCGTGTTTGACCAGCAGCGCGAGATAGTTGGCAGGCCCGCGCATGGCGCTCGTCGCGTTGTACTGCGAGATCGCGCCGCAGATGATCACGCGGCCGTTGCGTGCGATGTTCGCGAGCGCCGCGTCGAGGATCTCCCCGCCGACGTTGTCGAAGTAAACGTCGACTCCGTTTGGGCAGTCCCGGCGAAGGGCCGCACCGACGTCCTCGGCCTTGTAGTCGATGGCCGCGTCGAAGCCGAGCTCCTCGACGAGGTGCCGGCACTTCTCGGCTCCGCCGGCGATGCCGACGACGCGCGCGCCCTTCAACTTGGCGATCTGGCCGACGATGCCGCCGACCGCCCCGGCGGCACCGGAGACGACGACCGTCTCGCCCGCCTCGGGGTGCCCGATGTCGAGCAGCCCGAAGTACGCGGTCATCCCGGGCATGCCGAGAGTCCCGAGGTAGACCGGCAGCGGCGCGAGCGACGCGTCGACCTTCATGACGGCGGCGCCATGCGCGACCGCGTACTCCTGGACGCCCAGCAGACCCGTGACATGATCGCCGACCGCGATGTCGGGATGCCTGGAGGCGATGACCTCGCCCGCGCCGAGCGCGCGCATGACCTCGCCGATGGCGACGGGCGGGATGTACGACGGCATGTCGGTCATCCATCCCCGCATCGCCGGGTCGAGCGACAGGTAGAGCACCTTCACGAGGACCTCGCCGTCGCCGGGCTCGGGAACCGGCGCCTCGGCGTAGTGCCAGACATCCGGCTTGGGCAGGCCGACCGGACGAGCGGCCAGCTGAAACTGGTGGTTGACGGCATCCATGGTGTTGCCTTTCGTGCTAGGGCCGAGGCGAGGCGCGCGGCGGCGTTGGCGACACCCTATAAGGGCCGGCACGGCCCTCCCGTCGCCGTGACAGTATTGCGGCGGCGCCCCCGCCGATGACCGGGCGCCCTGCCCGTCACGCATCCAAGGAGCCATGCATGCCCGACATCGAGTTCTCGACCAGTAGCGGACCAGCCCCCGGCTATCTCGCCACGCCTGCCTCCGGCGCCGGACCGGCGACGATCGTGATGCAGGAGTGGTGGGGCCTGGACGATCACATCCGCTCGATCTGCGACCGCCTCGCCGCCGACGGCTTCTTCGCGCTCGCGCCCGACCTCTTCAGAGGAGACACGACGACGCAGCCGAGTGAGGCCGAACAGAAGATGATGGCGCTCTCGATGGACCAGGCGGAGCACGACATGTGCGGCGCAGCCGACTTCCTCGCCTCCCAGGACGGCGTGCTGGGAACGGGCGTCGGCGCCGTCGGGTTCTGCCTCGGCGGCGGCCTGGCGATATGGGCGGCGGCCGCCTGCCCCCAGATCACCGCCGCCGTCACCTACTACTACGTGATGCCCCACGGCAAGCCGGACTTCACCAAGATCACCGGTCCGATCCTGGGGCACTTCGGCACGGCAGACGAATTCGTGCCGGTAGAGGCTGCCAAGGCACTGGAAACAGAGCTCCGCGACGCCGGCGCCGAGGTCAGCTTCGAGTTCTACGACGGCGCCGGTCACGCGTTCTTCAACGACACCAATCGCCTGGGAACGTACGACGAGGGCGCCGCCGACGCCTCGTGGGAGCGCACGGTCGGCTTCCTACGCTCGGCGCTGGCCTCCTGATCGGCGCAGCTGCCGGGGGCCCCGGACACTCCGTCGGCGGAGGGCGCACCGCGCCGAGGTGGCCCTTTAGGAAAAGATGCTCCCCGCATGGATAGGGACTACGAGCTGCAAACCCACCAGGCCGAGGACCGCCACTGGTGGTATCGGGGGCGCCGAACCGTCCTCCACGGCGTGCTCGCGGCGCTGGAGGTGCCCGACGGGGCGCGCATCCTCGACGCCGGTTGCGGAAGCGGTCGCAACATGGTCGAGCTCGCCCGCTACGGAGCGGTGACGGGCATCGAGCTGTCGGACACGAGCGTCGAGCTCGCTCGTGCCCGGCACAGCGGCGAGGTCATCGCCGGCTCGGTCCTCGAGATGCCGTTCGCCGACGGCAGCTTTGAGCTCGCCGTCAGCCTCGACGTCATCGAGCACCTCGAGGACGACCTCGGCGCCCTGCGCGAACTGCGGCGCACGGTGGTTCCCGGCGGTGCCCTGCTCGTAACGGTGCCCGCCTACCAGTGGCTGTGGAGTGGCCACGACGAGATCAACCACCACCATCGCCGCTACACCCGCCGCTCCCTGCAGCGCGTGGCCGAGCAGGCCGGCTGGCGGCAGGTGCGCACGACCTACTTCAACTCGCTGCTGCTGCCCGTGGCGATCCTGCTGCGCGTGCTCGAGCGCGTCAACACCAAGACGACGGAGTCGAGCCTCGACCTGTGGGTCCCGCCGGCGCCCGTCAACTGGCTGCTCGAGCGACCGCTGGCACTCGAGGCGGCGATGATCAAGCACGGCGGGCGCATACCAGCCGGCCTGTCCCTGCTGGCCGTCTTTCGCTAGGCCCGCCGACCGAGCCGGCCGTGCCACACGCCGTCGTGGACCGGC